>Ga0209810_1002198_pt1 | contig 24389 bp, 21 predicted proteins | sample Coa_R1_7_FD_187159 | JGI IMG/M metagenome (GOLD analysis project Ga0209810, IMG submission 187159) | Surface soil microbial communities from Centralia Pennsylvania, which are recovering from an underground coalmine fire - Coalmine... | ecosystem: Environmental > Terrestrial > Soil > Unclassified... | reverse complement strand
TCGTACCCCTCGCCATTGGAGAACATCACATGATAGCTGACGAGATTGTTCATAATACTGCCGAGAGCGGCAACCCCCAGGTCCGAGGCGGTGAGCGCCCCTTGCTCGTCCCAGAAGGTCGGGCGGAGGAAACGGAGTGTCCAGCGCTCTTCCTCGGTGGCAATCCAGGGAGTCTGCGTCTGGCCCGCCCGAATCATCAAGGCAGGCGAGAATTTATACTGCAAATAGACAAACTTGAAGAAAAAGTTCGCTCGTCCATTTCCTCCACCGAAGCCTGAAAGGCCAAAGGGGGTTGCTTCGCTGTTTGCGGCCGCGTTGGCCGTATTGAGGATGGGCGACATCTGATCGGTGGTGATCCGGATCAATAATTGATCGTTGACTTCTTTGACGAGCGTTAAATAAACCCGAGTGAAATGAAAACCATTGGCCAATGCCCTATTGGAATCTGCGGCTTTTCCGACATCTGGATTATCCGGGTCTAAAAGATCGCCCGTGGCATTCGTAAAGTCCAAATAGGTGACATTGGTGAGGCTGAACCCATTGCCCAAATCGACAGCCCGACTTAAAGATGGAACAATCAGCACAAGAAGCATACCGGCGGTGATGATCCACAAATTGGCTTTTCGCCACAATCCTCCTGAAAACATGTTCATCGACTCTCCTATCGTCTAAAGGGGTTTAACTTCTCAGACAGCATTCTCTTCGTAAATTCCTGCGTCAACAAAATGGGGACCCGTAAAGCCCAGGAGCCGAATCTCTAACTTAAAAAGCGGGATGATCGTACTTTGTCTGGATCAAGATGTCGTTACGGAATTGTTAAAAATTTGTAAAATTGCTCCGAGAATGGGGTGATGAAAAGAAAAGTTTTTAATCCGGACCATTTAATAAAAGGATCTACCGGATTGGTCTATCTATGTTAGAAATGATCCAGAATCGGTTTTTATAAAAGTATGGTATCGAAGCGTTGGCGATACTTTCTCATAGGAGGGTCTGTTTTCTTCAAAAGATTTTTCTCAACAAGGCTTTCCCAAACTGTCCGCTCTCACATGTCGAAAAGAGAGAACACCTTCTCTTTTTAGAGTCCGTTTTTTGAGGATCACTCTGTCAAGTTAAAATAAATCTAATCTTTTTTTAACATTGATCTAATATCTGTTATTTATGCTCTGAACTAAATCGCTGTGATGTATAAAGAAAGGCATCTTTGATTGATACAAGAGAATAACGATCGAGAAGCAATGATCGAATCGCTTTGCCAATTGAGCACCTGCGTTGTCGCAAGTGCAATCGAAACGTTCCGTGTGCGCTTATTCAATACGGGATTTGCAGACTCCAGCATCCATTGTATTTTCGAGGATCTGCCGCCCATCGCAGGGTATGCCACAACGGTTCGTATCCGAAGTTCGGAGCCGCCGATTGAGGGTGGCAATTTTTACGACGAATCTCCCGGTTTTTACGGACGAACGGACTGGTGGGAGCATCTGCTCGCCCTTCCTTCGCCCCGGGTCGTCGTCATCCAAGACCTCGACAGTCCGCCTGGATTGGGTGCCTTCATTGGTGAAGTCCATGCAAACATCCTTCTGGCGATGGGATGCGTCGGTCTGGTGACGAACGGATCGGTACGGGATCTGCCCCAGGTTCGTCCAACCGGGTTTCAAATGTTCGCCGGCGGCGTGTCCGTTTCGCATGCATATTCTCACGTTATTGATTTTGGAGGACCCGTTCAGATTGACGGTCTGACCATTGAACCTGGGGATTTGATTCATGGAGACTGCCACGGAGTTCAAAAAATTCCGATTCAGATCGCCGGGGAAATCCCCGCCGTCGCGCGTAAGATCTTGGAGCGAAGAGATGAATTGATCCGGCTGTGTAAATCAGCCGATTTCTCTCTCGATAAACTCCGCGAGGCGCTTAGAAAATAAACCTCTTGATGGATATGATCTCAGCATTTATGTTTCCTTCTTATTTCAATGTAGAGTGGTCCCGTTGAATGTCGGCCATTCTAATCCCTTTCACAGAATCAGATAATAGAAGATCAGCATGATCGAGAGAGAAGAGCGAGAGGCTTCCCCGATCAATCCAGGGGAGGATCAACCAAAATTGCAAACGTCGAATCGAGCTGCGCCGGCCGGGAGAGGTTTCATCCTGCTGGCCCCCCTTCTTTTCATGGTGCTTCTATCTCGCTGCGGGTCGACCGCCCGGTCAAACCCAGGAGAGGCGGCGACCGTGCCGCAAGCGGCCGTGGTCAAGGTAAATCGTCAAGACCTTTCCAGTCAGCTGGAAATCGCCTCGGAACTGCTCCCTTTCCAAGAGATCGACATTTACGCAAAAGTATCCGGGTATGTGAAGAAATTATATGTCGACTGGGGAAGCCATGTGAAAGAAGGGCAACTGCTGGCGGTGATGGAAATTCCCGAACTGCAGCAGCAACTTCTCCAGGATGAAGCGATCGTGCGGCGCAGTGAGCAGGATTTCGCGCGCGCCCGAGAAGACTTGAATCGTGCCGATTCGGCGTATAACGTCGCGCACATCACCTATACGCGACTTGCCGATGTGCAGAGAATGCGTCCCGAAATGGTGGCCCAACAGGAGGTCGACGTCGCTCAGGGGAAGGATTTGGAAGCAAAGGCCGGCGTTTCAGGCGCCAAAGCATCACTGGCCGGGGCCGAGCAGGCGTTTCTCGCTGCAAAAGCGGCACTGGAAAAGGACAAAGCGATGTATGCCTACTCGAACATCACCGCTCCCTTCGACGGCGTGGTGACCCGCATTTATGCATACAAAGGGGCGCTTCTCCCCGCTGGGACGTCTTCGAATGCGGCCAATTCGGCGCTGGCCCATCTTTCGCAAAATAATTTGCTGCGGCTCGTGATCCCTCTTCCGGAGCGGGTGGTTGCGGATATTCATGTCGGCGCCAATGTCGCCGTCCAAGTCCCCACATTGCATCGGACATTCAATGGGAAAATCGCCCGTTTCTCCGACCAGATCGACCGGGATACCCGCACCTTGCACACCGAGGTCGATGTCCCGAATCAGAAATATGAGCTTGTTCCCGGCATGTACGCGACGGTGCAGATCCCGTTGCACACCGCCCGAAACGTTTTGACGGTGCCGATTCAGGCCATCAATGCCGCTGGAGCGAATCACGGCTCGGTACTGGTCGTCAATAGCAGCAATGTCATTGAAAAGCGCGATGTCGCGCTCGGCCTTCAGAATGAGACCGCCTATGAGATTGTCTCAGGGCTGGCCGAGAATGAGCTGGTGCTGTTTGGTGATCCGTCGCGGTTTAAGGTCGGTCAATTGGTCGCTCCGAAAGTCGTCGATCCCCCGAAAATGGAAAAAATGGAATAGGAGTTCTAGTGCCGTCTTTTTCTTTGCGACATCCTTACTTCGTCATCGTTGTCTGTTTGATTGTCGGCGTGCTCGGCCTCACCAGTGTGATTCAAATGCCGGTCGATATGTTCCCCTCCATCAACATTCCCGTCGTGATGGTCGCCACCTTTTATAGCGGCATGCCGCCGGAGCAAATCGAAGCCGATATCACCGATACCTTCGAGCGCTTTTTCACGCTGGGAAGCGGGATCGACCACATGGAATCGCGGTCGCTGCCCGGCGTCAGCCTGATCAAAATTTTCTTTCAGCCCGGCACCGATGCCAATGCGGACGTGACCCAAATATCAAATCTTGCGATGGCCGATTTGAGACGGCTTCCTCAGGGAACGCTTCCTCCCGTCGTCATGAAAATCGATGCTTCGAGCCTGCCTGTTTCTCTGCTCACGGTGGAAGGGGAAGGATTCAACGAAACACAACTGCATGATTATCTGCAATTTCAAATTCGCAATCAGGTGGCAGGGGTGCCGGGCGCAACCGTTCCTCCTCCTTACGGCGGACGGTACCGCCAGGTGATGGTCTATGTCGATCCACTGAAGCTGCAGGCCCATCAATTAAGCCCGATGGATGTCGTGCGGTCGATCAATGCGTCCAATTTGATCCTGCCGGCGGGCGATGTCCGCATTGGACCGCTTGATTACAATCTCTACACCAACGCGCAGGTGCAAGAGCCAACGGCGCTGAATGACGTTCCTATTAAAACCGAAGGGGAGAAGACGGTCTTTCTCTCCGACGTCGGGGAAGCCGTGGACGGGGCCGCCTTGCAATACAATATCGTGCGCGTGAACGGACAGAGATCGGTGTATGTCCCGGTTCTGAAACAGGGGGGCAATACGAATACAATCTCCGTCGTAGAAGGAATTCGCAGCGCGATCAAAACGCTGCGGGATATTCCTTCCCAACTCAAGACGCATCTTGTCTTCGATCAATCGGAGTTTATCAAACAGGCCATCTCGACCGTGTTGCGGGAAGGGGGCATCGGGTTGTTGCTCACCGCGATGATGATTTTGATCTTCCTGGGAAACCCGCGAGCAACGGCGGCGGTCTTCCTCTCGATTCCGCTCTCTGTGGTGGCCCTCTTCTTTATCCTTCATCTTGCAGACCAGTCTATTAACAGCATGGTCCTCAGCGGGCTGGCGCTCGCCTTCTCTCGCCTGATCGATAATGCAGTGGTTGTTCTGGAAAATATTTTTCGCCATATTGAGCTCGGAGAAGTGCCCGCCGTCGCCTCGGAGAAGGGAGCAAACGAGGTGGCTTTGGCCGTCTTGGCGATTGTTCTGGTCGGCAATGTCGTTTTCTTCCCAGTCACGCTCCTTTTCGGCGTCAGTAAATACCTCTTTACCGCGCTGGCGCTCTGCGTGGTCATCGCCATGTTCGCTTCCTACTTTGTTGCAATGTCGGTGGTGCCGCTCTACTGCGCGCACGTTCTGAAGGAAGGGGTCCACCATGGGGGAGCCGCGGGGAAGAAATCGTGGGGGGCAAGATTCCACGCCCGGTTCAATGCTCAGTTTGAGAGGATGTTGGACATCTATGATGACTGGCTTCAGAGAGCGCTCAATTGGCCCAAGCTCGTGGTCTTCGGATTCTTGGGGATGGTTGCTTTGAGCGCCGCCCTCTATCCTTTGATGGGCCGATCGTTTTTCCCTCGAACCGACGCAGGGCAATTCGTGATCAATGTCAAAGCGCCGACCGGGACCCGACTGGAGCTGACCGAGGGATATGTTAAAAAAGTGGAAAATATTATTCAGCAGGTCGTTCGTCCGGAAGAGATCAATTCCGTTGTGTCGAATATCGGAGCAAACGCGGACCTCTCGGCCTTGTTTACGCCGAATTCCGGGATGCACACTGCCTTCGTGAATGTGGGGCTGAAAGAAGAACATAAGGTCAGCAGCTTTGTCTATATGGATCAGATTCGAAAAAAAATCGACGCGGAGCTGCCCGAGTTGCGCACCTACTTCCAATCGGGCGGATTGGTCGACTCGGTTCTGAACCAGGGAATGCCGGCCCCCATCGACGTCCAAGTCAGCGGGAAGAATCTGGAGAACGCCAGCCGTGTCGCTGCCGATCTGGCGAGAAAGATCAAAACGGTTCCGGGAGTAGCAGATGTCTATATCCCGCAAGACATGAACTATCCTGCGCTGAAAGTGAATGTAAATCGCGTCCACGCCAGCGAGCTTGGATTGACGCCGAAGGAGGTCATTGACAATGTCATTACGGCGCTCACCTCCAATGCCATGATTGCTCCGAGCTACTGGGTTGACCCCAAGAATGGGAATAACTATTTTGTGACGGTCCAGTATCCGGAGGACCTGGTGAAGTCTTTAAAAGATCTCGAATTGATGCCGCTGCGGTCGCCTCATTTGCGGCAACCAACCTATCTGAATCAGGTCGCCGACATCACCCCGATGCTCACATCGACCGAAGTGGATCACTATCAATTGCAGAGAACCATCGATGTTTACGTCTCCCCTTCCGGGGAGGATCTTGGCAAGCCGGCCGAGGAAATATCAAAGATCATCGCAGCAACCCCCCTTCCAGCCAATATCCGTGTCAACATCCGGGGGCTTGTCACCACGATGAACTCTTCTTTCCGCAGTTTTGGCTTCGGTTTAATGCTATCCGTCTTGCTGGTCTATCTTATCCTCGTCGCTCAATTCTCTTCTTTCATCGATCCTTTTCTCATCGTCCTTGCGGTTCCCACCGGACTGATCGGCGCGGCCTTGATGTTGGCCTTTACCGATACCACACTCAACGTCCAATCGCTGATGGGCATGATCATGCTGACAGGGATGGTCGTTTCAAATAGCATCCTGATTGTCGATTTTACCAACCGGATTCGCGCGGAAGGCCGGGGGGTGCGGGACGCGGTCGCTTACGCTTGTCGCGTCCGCTTGCGCCCGATCTTGATGACATCACTCGCCACCGTAGTCGGGCTGGTGCCGATGGCGCTCAAACTGGAGGCGGGCAGCGAGGCCTATACGCCGCTGGCGCGGGTGATTATCGGCGGCCTTCTTGCTTCGGTTCTTCTGACGATTTTTGTCGTCCCGGCAGCCTATCTTTTAATCTATCGGCGCTCGGATCAATCTCAGTCCCTTGCCGCTGCAGAGAAACTGGCAGAAAAAGGTCAAGAAGAATGCGCCACGGTTCATTAGTTTGTTTTACATTCGTCCTATTATTATCAACCTCCGCTTTCGCCCAAACGGACCCCAATCAAAATCTTACGTTGGCTGACGCGGAGAGCATTGCCATTCAGAATCATCCGAGAGTTCAGATCGCAAAAGGTCTCGCATCGGTCGCAGAAGCGCAGGTGACCCAAGCGCGTTCCGCAAATTATCCGGTGATCTTTGGAAGTCTGACGGGAGCGCTCGCCGAAAAAAACAGTCGTATCGCGGCAGGGGGGTTGAGCAATCCCATTATCTACGATCGATATGCGAATGGGGTGACCATCAATCAGCTGGTGACCGATTTTGGGAGGACGAGCAATCTCGTCAAGAGCTCGAATCTTCATGCCGAGGCTCAGCAACAAAATATCATTGCCTCTCGCGCGGAGGTGGTCCTGCAAGCGGATCAGGCTTATTTCGCCGTGCTGAGGGCGCAAGCGGTGTTGACCGTGGCCAAACAGACGGTGCAGGAGCGTCAGCTCATTGTCGATCAAATTACGGAGTTGGAAAAGAACAAAATCAAGTCGGGTTTGGATCTCAGCTTCGCAACTGTTTCCCTGCAACAGGGACAACTGCTGCTGATTCAAGCTGAAAATGATCTGCAGGCCTCTTTTGCAGATCTCTCCGTCGCTTTGGGTTATTCCGAGCCGCGTACATTTCACCTCGCCGAGGAGCCGCTCCCTCCGGCGCCCCCTTCGGATGTGGCCGAGCTGACGCGGCAAGCGCTCAAGAATCGGCCGGAACTCATCAGCCAGCGATCCGAAGCCCGGTCCGCCCAGATCTTTTCTGACGCACAACGCGAGCTCTGGTTTCCGACGGTGTCCGCTTATGCTACCGCGGGGCTGATTCCCGCCGGCCAGGACCCGCTCTCTTCGCGCTACCTGGCCGCAGGGTTCAATATCAATATCCCCATTTTTAACGGGTTCCTTTTCTCATCGCTTTCGAAGGAAGCAAGGTCGCGCGCGCAGGTACAGGAACTCCGCCTGCGGGATCTCCAAGACAGCATTCTTCGAGACGTTGTGACCGCCTGGCTTGGCGCGAATTCGGCTTACCAGCGCCTTGCAGTGACGGATCAGCTCCTGATACAGGCAAACAAGGCCTTGGATCTGGCGCAGTCGCGTTATCAACTTGGATTGAGTTCAATCGTTGAGCTCAGCCAGGCGCAGCTGAACCAGACTCAGGCGCAAATCGACCACGCCTCTGCCAAATATGACTATGCAACCCGATTTTCGGTTCTCAAATACCAGCTTGGTAATCTGCAGTAATATTCTTCTCATCACGCTGCTACCGTAGCAAGGAAAAGTCATGCGAGTCGCCCAGATTTTATTAAAAGGGTCCCTATGTTATAATTTTTCGCATGCGTCTTTTGGTCGTAGAGGACGAAGAAAAAGTGGCTCGTTTCGTTCGGCGCGCGCTCGAAAAAGAGAGTCATGCGGTCGACATCGCGCCAGATGGCCAATCCGCGCTGGATCAAATCGAGATTGTCCCCTATGATTTGATCCTCCTTGACCTGACGCTTCCTCAAAAGGGGGGGCTGGAGGTTCTTCACTCCCTGCGCCAGCGCGGTCACAAAATGCCGGTTTTAATCCTGACCGCTCGATCGGCCGTGACCAGCCGGGTCAGTGGCTTGGATCTCGGGGCGGATGATTATTTAGTCAAGCCCTTTGCGATTGCAGAGCTGACGGCGCGGGTGCGCGCTCTCCTGCGGCGGGGCGGAAGCGGGCCGACCACCCTCCTCCAAGCGGATGACCTCACCCTGAATCTAATCTCGCACGAAGTCCACCGGGGCGGACAAAAGCTCACGCTGACGCATAAAGAGTATGCTCTTCTTGAATATTTTCTGAGAAACCCGGGCCGTGTTTTGAGTCGCTCGGAGATTTCAGAGCATGTCTGGAATATCAGTTTCGATACCGAATCGAATGTCATCGATGTCCAGATCAACTACCTGAGAAACAAAATTGATCGAGGCTTTAAGAATCGATTAATTCATACCGTGCGGGGCTCCGGCTATGTTCTCAAGGGGTAACAGATGGCGGTTGACCTTGCGCCCTTCCATTCGAAATCGTCTCGCCCTCTGGTACGGGGGAATTTTAGGGGGGGTCTTTTTATTTTTAGGGGCGCTCCTCTATCTAAGGCTTTCGCAAAGCGCTCATTCCGATTTTGATCGCTCGCTTCGCCTTACGGCGGAAGCGCTGGCGCGTCTCTCCGTGGAGCAGTCCCGCTTCACCCATCCGCTCACCGCGGACGATTTCTTGCAAGGGACCGACGACCCGGAGTTCTTCACCAATTTTTTTCGCTTCTACACACCGCAGGGGGATCTTGAGATCCGATCGAGAAACCATCCGAAGCGGACGGTTCCGTTGAGTCCTGATGCATTTGAGAGCGCATTGCGCCAAAAGACGACGTTTGAAAGTTTTTCTTATCCCGGCCGCGATCAGATCCGCGTGATGACCCGACCGGTCGTCGATCAGGCGAAGGTCATCCACGTATTGCAGGTGGGAGGGTCGTTAAAACATGTCGATGAGGTCTTAACCCGTCTTCGCTTTATTCTTCTCCTCACCCTTCCGACGGCGCTCCTGGTTGCCCTCATCGGCGGGTGGTTTCTCGCGCATCATGCCCTCCGTCCCGTCGATGCGATGGCGCAGATCGCGCGACAGATTACCGCGGGAGACCTCTCCAGGAGAGTCCCGATTCATCGGGGGGAGGATGAATTAACGCAGCTTGCCGCGACGTTTAACACGATGTTCGAGCGGCTTGAGGAGTCGATCCAGCGGATTCGTCAATTTTCAGCCGATGCCTCCCACGAGCTTCGTACGCCATTGACAATCTTGAAAGGGGAGGCGGAGCTTGCTTTAAGCGAAGATTATACGAATGAAGAGTATAAAGCGCTCATCGTGAGCTCGCTGGAGGAGATCAACCGGATTTCCCGAATCGTGGAAGACCTCTTTTTGCTCTCGAAAGCGGATCTCGGAAAAGAGAAACCAGAGATGAAACCGGTTCAACTGGCAACATTGATAAAAGAAACCCTTTCACAAGTCACGCTGTTGGCGGCGGAGAAAGAAATCGAGCTTCTCCTCGACCGCAATGAGGAAGCGGTGATTGCCGGCGACATCGATCGGCTTCGTGAACTCCTTCTGAACGTGATTGAAAATGCCATCCGTTATACGCCGCCGAAAGGCCGGATTACCCTGTCGCTGACCCGCGACGGGGAGAGCGCTTTCATTCAGGTTTCGGATACCGGCATTGGCATCGCGGAGGAAGCGCTTCCGAAGATCTTCGATCGTTTCTATCGCGCTGAGAATGCGCGCGCCATGCACCCCAAAGGAAGCGGGTTGGGGCTCTCGATCTGTCAATCAATTGTCTTTGCACACCAGGGTGAGATTGATGTGAAGAGCCTTTTCAATCGCGGAACCACCGTGACCATCCGTTTTCCCTTCCTGATGGATTAAAAAGTAATCACCCACCTTGAGATCGATTCCCTGCTTCGTCGGATTTCCCTCGAACCGGGTCCCTTTGTTTTAATTCCACGCCGATTCAAGACCCCTTTGAACAGGTCTCTCTTTCAAGCCTTGTATCCATATATGGTATTACTTGATGTAAGAGATCCTTCAGGTGAAAAGCGGTGTTTCCGCTCATCGGGTATACTTACATCCGTCTGTATCTATAATTGGGATATGATGGCGGTCGGCTGATGATCCGGGGCTCCGAGTTGCTTGCGAGCCGTCAGATAAATGGAGGTATCTGATGAAACATAAAAAAAATTCGCGGGGTCTTCTCGCTGCTTTAGGGTTCACGCTCATTGTGAGTCTTTTCCTCTCGGTTCAAAACGCTTCCGCGCAGTTGGAGCTGAAGGTCAACGACTCGATCAACATCAAGTTCGGCGTGCTCTATCAAGAGCAAGCCGATTGGACTCAGAATCCGACCAACGACACCTACGCGCAAAACATTTTTATTCGGCGTCTGCGATTTATTCTGAAAGGGCAAATCACACCGAACCTTTCCTTCTTTTTCGAAACGGATAATCCGAATCTTGGGAAAGCTTCGGGGAGTCCTCCGACCAAAACCATCTCTTCCGGCTTTATGACGGCGGATGCCTATTTGACCTGGAGGATTGCAGATCCGCTGATGTTTGATATGGGGCTGTTTATCATTCCTGCCTGCCGAAATTGCGCGACAAACGCCGCCCTTCTGATGCCGATCGACTATGGCGCTTATACTTATTCCAGCAGTGTCGGCATCCAAGGCGCGAACGGCCGGGATACCGGAGCGCAGGCGAGGGGTTATCTCTTTGGAGATCATATCGAGTACCGGGTCGGTATCTTCCAGGGGAACCGCAGCGCGGTCAATAACCCTTTGCGCGCAGCCGGACGTCTCCAGGTCGACCTGCTCGATCCGGAGGTCGGGTTCCTCTACACGGGGACCTATCTGGGTGCGGGGAAGGTGTTGGCGTTGGGTGCGGGATATGATATTCAGAAAGACTATCATACTTATGCGACCGATCTCTTTCTGGATCATCCGCTCGGGCCGGGCTCCGTGACCGCCGAGCTCGACTATATGATTTTCGATGGAGGATCGGTGATACCGACCCTCCTCAAACAGCACGACTGGTTGACACAAGCGGGGTACTATATTTCCGCCGTGCAGGTGATGCCCTGGTTCAAAGTGGAAGAAAAACGAGTCGATTCTGATCACACTCTCAATGAGGAGCGATATCAACTCGGGGTTTCTTATTTCCTTCTCGGTCACAACGTGAGTCTCAAAGGAGGTTATGGGAGAGTTCATCAGGAGAAGACAGGGAGCGCGAACCTCTTCACGTTTCAACTTCAGGGATACTATTTATAGATAAATTCATTATTCCTTTTTGCGCAAAATTTCGGTATCACTATAGAGCATGTGTAATTTGAAATTTAAAATGCTTGACAAGATCATCTAAATAGTCTATAAATCTGATAGACAATTTGGATTGATCAATGCTTTCGAAAAAAACGAAGTATGCACTCCAGGCGTTGACCCTGCTTACAAAGGAATATGGTCGCGGACCAGTTCTTATCTCTGATTTGGCCGAGAAGGAACGGATTCCAAAAAAGTTTCTGGAGTTGATTCTATTAAGCCTGAAGAACAAGGGAATTTTGCAGAGTAAAAAAGGGAAGGGAGGAGGGTACTTTCTCGGCAAGCCGCCCGACAGCATTACGCTGGGAGAGGTGATCCGGATTTTGGATGGCCCGCTGGCGCCGCTCCCTTGCGTCAGTCAAACCGCCTATCGCAAATGTGATGAATGCGAAGATGAGATGACCTGCGGCATTCGGCCGATCATGAAAGAGGTTCGTGACGAGACAGCCCGGATTTTAGATGGAACAACATTACTAGATCTGCTGAAGAATGTGGAGAAGCTGACGAGTCGAAGAAGAGAAGCGCTCGTTTTCCACATTTAATTTTTTTGCCTTTTTACTCTACTTTCTCTATAGACTAAAAATATATGGGGGAGTCGATGGACCGCTCGAAGAACTCGGATGAAGAAGAGAGTATCAACCGCGAAATCCTTTTTGCCATTAAAAATATTCGATATGGTTCGGTCGAGATTATTATTCATGATTCGAAGGTGGTTCAGATTGAACGTAAAGAAAAGGTTCGATTCCCTGATTTGGTGGAAAAAACAAATAAACGGAAATAATTACCTTCGTTCTATAAAACAAGTCAGCCGACCAGAGATCTGGAGGCAAATCGTTGATCGCGATTCGGAAGGTCGACCGGACCACCGGAGCACCTCAATCCAAAATCAAAAGGAGTTTGTGCAATGATATTTTTCCGTTTGGGGGTTCTGGCGGTGTGGGTTGGTAGTGTTCTCTTTGCGATGACACAACCTGTTTTCTCGGAGGAGGCATCTACCTCACAAAAAACGGTCGAAGAAAAGGTCGATGACTTGGATCAGAAACTTCGGATTTTAGAACGACGGTTTGAATTGCAACAGGAAGGAGCGAATGAAAAGGCAAAAGCGGCCCCGGCCGCGGGAACAGCAGGAGAAGCATTCTTGTTCACATCAGCCGATGGCCAATCCCAATTGAGATTCCGAGGGGTCATCCAAGCGGATGCCCGATTTCTCCATCCCGGCGCCGATACATTTTTCCTCAACCGTGTTCGGCCGATTATGGAAGGGGTGCTCTATCATTATTATGCCTTCACATTTATTCCAGATTTTGGGCAGGGGAAGACCGTCATCCAGGATGCTTATCTTGATATTCGTTATTATTCCGACGCAAATGTCCTCTTTGGAAAAACAAAAGCCCCCTTTGGTTTGGAGCGTCTTCAGGCCGATGTCGATCTTCGCTTTGTCGAGCGGGCGTTGCCAACGGACCTCGTTCCGAATCGGGATATCGGTGTCCAGATTCATCGGGACGCGCCAAATGGTATCTTGACTTATGCGTTCGGTGTATTTAATGGCGTCCCGGATGGAGGGAGCGCAGATGCCGATGCGGATAAGAACAAGGATCTGGTCGGACGAATCTTTCTCCAGCCCTTTAGTCGGGTTCATTTCGAACCGATTCAAAGATTTGGGATTGGTATTGCAGGCAGTTACGGAGTTGAGCACGGAACGCCGGCTGCGCCCAATCTGCCATCCTATGTTACTGTGGGGCAGCAGACTTTTTTCCAATACAGAACCGGAGCGACGACCGCCGCGGCCACCGTCGCCGACGGAGCACATGCCCGGATATCTCCCCAGGCCTATTACTACTGGGGCCCGTTCGGTCTGCTTGGCGAGTATGTCCGCTCGTCCCAAGAAGTCCAAATAGGTACGTCGACAGAAAGAATTAAGAACAGCGCATGGCAAGCGACCGCTTCCTTTCTGTTGACGGGGGAAAAGAACTCCTACGGGAGTGTTGTCCCGCTTCGTCCGTTTGATCCCGCTTCGGGAAGGTGGGGCGCCTTTGAGGTGGCCGCCCGCTACAGCGTGTTGAACGTCGATCCGGATGCCTTCCCGACTTTCGCCGACCCGACCAAATCGGCGCACGAGGCGAAAGCCTGGGCAGGCGGCGTCAATTGGTATCTGAATCGGAGCGTCAAATTCATGTTTGATCATGAGCAGACCGCGTTTAAAGGAGGGGCTGTGGGGGGGGATCGCGAGCGTGAGAAGGCATTTCTAGGGCGAGCTCAGATTGCATTCTAGCGACTCTCTATCGACCGAACCCATCTCGACAAGGAGACCGATGATGCCGATTCAAATTTTATTTTTTCTCTTCTCCAGTTTGTGGGGGATATTTGGGATTTCCCAAACACTTCACGCCGCAGATGTCACCCTGCTGAATGTCTCGTATGATCCGACCCGAGAACTCTATCAAGATTTCAACGCCGCCTTCGCAAAGAAGTGGAAGGAGAAAAACGGCCAGAACGTGAAGGTCAATCAATCCCACGGCGGGTCGGGAAAACAGGCGCGCGCCGTCATCGACGGCCTGGAGGCCGATGTGGTTACCTTGGCGCTCGCCTATGACATCGATGCGATCAGCGAAAAGGGAGGTCTGCTTCCGAAGAACTGGCAATCTCGTCTTCCGAACAACAGCGCTCCCTATACCTCGACGATCGTCTTTTTGGTCCGAAAGGGAAATCCAAAAGGGATTAAAGATTGGCAGGATCTCGCCAAGCCGGGAATCTCGGTCGTCACTCCGAACCCGAAGACTTCCGGCGGCGCTCGCTGGAATTATCTCGCCGCATGGGGATATGCGCTGAAAAAGAACGGCGGGGATGAGGGCAAAGCAAAGGAATTCGTCGCCCGGCTCTACAAGAATGTGCCGGTGCTCGATTCCGGCGCGCGCGGGGCGACAACCACCTTCGTGGAGCGAGGAATCGGCGATGTGTTGATCGCCTGGGAGAATGAGGCGCTGCTCGCGATCAACGAGCTCGGTAAGGGAAAGTTTGAGGTCGTCGCGCCGTCGGCCAGCATCTTGGCCGAGCCGCCGGTGGCCCTGGTCGACAAGGTGGTCGATCGGCACAAAACCCACGAGGTCGCTCAAGCCTATCTTGAATATCTCTACTCGGAAGAGGGGCAGGAGATCGCAGCGAAACACTTCTATCGTCCGAGGTTGGAATCGGTCGCTTTCAAGTATGCCAACCAGTTCCCCAAGGTCAGTCTCTTCACGATAGACGAACTCTTCGGCGGTTGGCAGAAAGCACAGAAGACCCACTTTGCCGATGGTGGTATTTTCGATCAGATCTACCAGCCGGGCCGTTGAGCATCCCGGCGGAGGAGGGGAGGACGATTCGGGGCCAGCCGGATCGTCCTCTCCTCCTGATTTAAGGAGCCGACATGATTTTAAAACAGAAAAGTATTCTTCCCGGTTTTGGTCTGGCGTTGGGATTCACCCTCTTCTATCTTGGCTTTATTGTCCTCATCCCCCTCTCGACCCTTTTTCTCAAAACGATGACGCTGACCGGGGGACAGTTCTGGGAGATCATCACCGCGCCGCGGGCGCTCGCTTCATACCGATTGAGTTTGGGGGCCTCGCTGATTGCCGCGCTGGTGAACGCGCTTTTCGGTTTGTTGGTGGCCTGGGTGCTCGTCCGGTATTCGTTTCCCGGCAAGCGGATTGTTGATGGATTGGTCGATCTTCCCTTCGCGCTCCCGACGGCGGTCGGTGGAATTGCATTGACGACGATTTACTCCAGTAAGGGATGGATCGGGCAATATCTGGAACCGATGGGGATCAAGGTGGCCTATGCGCCGCTGGGGGTGATCGTCGCCCTCACCTTCATCGGGTTGCCCTTCGTGGTCCGGACGGTTCAGCCGGTGCTGGAGGATTTTCATCCGGAGTTCGAGGAGGCGGCGACCACCCTCGGCGCAAGCCGGCTTCAAATTTTTCTGCGAGTGATCTTGCCGACGCTCATGCCGGCGTTGCTGACCGGTTTTGCGCTGGCGTTTGCGCGGGCGCTCGGCGAGTACGGCTCGGTCGTCTTTATTTCCGGCAACATGCCGCTGCGGACCGAGATTACCCCGCTGCTGATCATGACGAAGCTGGAGCAGTTCGATTACGCCGGGGCGACGGCGCTGGCGGTGGTGATGCTGGCGGTTTCGTTTCTTCTGCTGCTGGCGATCAATCTTCTTCAGTGGTGGAGCCGGCACCGCGTCGCGGCGCTGTAATAAAGGAAAGAAGCGATGCAAGCACCGAGCGGAGTGAAGACGCAAGGACGCATTACACTGAATCGCGCGCAAACGGAGCCGATCGGGGTTCGCTGGCTGCTGATCGTCGCAGCGCTCTTATTTCTGGGGTTCTTTCTTCTGATCCCGCTGGTCGTCATCTTCGCCGAGGCCCTTCAGAAGGGGTTCGGACTGTATCTCGAATCGTTCAAAGATCCGGAGGCGTGGGCGGCGATCCGGCTGACGCTTCTCACCGCGGCCATTGCGGTGCCGATGAATTTGGTTTTTGGGGTTGCGGCGGCCTGGGCGATCGCCAAGTTCAATTTTGTCGGGAAGAATGTTCTGATCACCCTGATCGACCTCCCCTTTGCCGTCTCCCCGGTGATCGCAGGGATGATCTTTGTACTCCTCTTCGGGATGCAGGGGTGGTTGGGACCGTGGCTTCGGGACCATGAGATCAAAATCATCTTCGCCGTTCCGGGGATCGTTCTTGCGACGATCTTCGTCACCTTTCCGTTTGTCGCGCGGGAGTTGATCCCGCTGATGCAGGCGCAAGGGATCGAGGAGGAAGAGGCGGCGATCGTTCTGGGGGCGAGCGGCTGGCAGACCTTTTTCCGAATCACCCTTCCGAATATCAAATGGGGGTTGCTCTATGGGGTGATCCTCTCCAATGCGCGGGCGATGGGGGAGTTCGGTGCGGTCTCGGTGGTGTCGGGGCACATCCGCGGGTCGACCAACACGATGCCTTTGCACGTCGAGATCCTCTACAACGAATACAATTTCGTCGCCGCTTTCGCGGTCGCATCGCTGTTGGCGATGCTGGCGCTGGTGACGCTGGCGGCGAAGCGGTTTGTCGAGTGGAAGACCTGGCGGCAGGCCCCGCCGCGCGGGCTTGAGTGAGCATGACAAAAGCGCTCAATCGGTGTATCCTGCTGGAAGGAAACGGAGCGTCATTCTATGAGCATTGAGATTCGTCAGATCACAAAACAGTTCGGCGATTTTGCCGCGCTGAAGGAGATCAATCTGACGATCGCCACCGGCGAGTTGGTCGCCCTGCTGGGTCCGTCCGGTTCCGGCAAGACGACCCTCTTGCGGATCATGGCGGGACTGGAAATGCCGGATCGGGGGGAGATCCTCTTTCACGGGGAGAACGCCACCGATCGAAGTGTCCGCGATCGACATGTCGGCTTCGTTTTTCAGCACTATGCCCTCTTCAAGCATATGACCGTCTTTGAGAACGTCGCCTTCGGTCTTCGCGTTCGCCCCCGTAAACAGCGTCCGCCGGAGCAGGCGATCCGGGAGAAAGTCCGATCCTTGTTGCAACTCGTCCAGCTCGATCGGATGGAGTCGCATTATCCTTCTCAACTCTCCGGCGGGCAGCGGCAACGGGTGGCGCTCGCGCGCGCCCTGGCGGTGGAGCCGAAGATGCTCTTGCTCGACGAGCCGTTCGGCGCGCTCGACGCCAAGATCCGGCAGGAACTCCGCCTCTGGCTTCGACGGCTGCATGACGAGCTGCACATCACCAGCGTCTTCGTCACGCACGATCAAGAGGAGGCGCTGGAGGTTGCCGACCGGGTGGTTGTCATGAACCAGGGAAGAATCGAGCAGGTCGGTACCCCGGCGGAGGTTTATGATCATCCGGCCAACCCGTTCGTCTACAACTTCCTCGGCAATGTGAATCTCTTCCACGGACGGGTCGAAGAGGGACAGGTTCATATCGGTCCGATCCAGATCAACGCCCCCGAACATGCCGCCGTCCAAGATGCTCCGGCGGTTGCCTATGTCCGTCCGCACGATATCGAGATCGAGCGAAGCAAAAACGGCCAACCGGCCATTGCGGCGATCATCAAACAGATCCAGCCGGTCGGCCCGATCGTTCGATTGCAACTGAATCGGCAAGACACCGGCCAGCTCATCGATGCGGAGTTGAGCCGAGAGCGTTATCGGGAACTCGGATTGAAGGTGAGCGAGACGGTCTTCATCAAACCGAAGCACTGGACCGTCTACCAAGGAGAAGGAATCTAATTTTTCTTCGGCCACCCGCTTGCGCGCTATCATGACGATCGCTCCGACCATGTCTCTCTCAAGTCGACAATCCCTCCCTCGATTTTCCTACCAAAAAGAAAGCCTTCAAGCTCTGTTCGGGACCGAACCAGCATAGACGATTGCCCTGCGCAGCGCGGCTTTTGCCAAGATCCGTGTGGAATCTAAGAGGGGCAAGGCCGCGTATTTCTGCTTAATCAAGAGGGGGAGCTCCGTGCATCCCAAAATGACGGCGTCGCAGCCCTGCTCTCTCATTTGCCAGATCACTTCCATCAGATAACAGCGAGATGCGGAGGTGAGGTGTCCATGGATTACCTCGTTGATGATGATCTGATGAATCCGTCCGAGAGAATGCTCTCCCGGTATTTCGACTTCCAGGTTTCGGGTGGTCAGCTTCGGGGGATAGACCGGACCTTCCATTAAATAGCGAGTGCCTAAAAGGCCGACGCGGCGGTACTGCCGTTGCGCCGCTTCTGCGGCGACCTCTTCCGCAATGTGAAGCCACGGAAGCGAGGAGATCTGAACCGCCCGGTCATAAGCCTGGTGGATGGTGTTGTCGGGACAAATGATGAAATCGGCTCCCGCTCGGGCCGCCTTTTCCGCGGAAGCGCTCATCAAATCGGCGACCCCGTCCCAGTCCTCTTTTTCGATTCGCCTCATGTATTCATGGAGGGGATAAGTATGCATCGTGATCTCCGGATGCACATATCGCCCCAAAAGAATCTCCCCCTCACTGCAGATGGTCCGATAACAGAGGGCCGCTCCCTCCGCCGTGCACGCGACGATGCCGATATGTTGGGTCATTTGGATTCTCCATCGTTTTCCCTTGAGACGTTCGAGAGCATGAGTAATGTTTTCCTTCGATAGAAAGAAGGGACGAACAGGGGAGACGCTTCCGGAAGATCGTTTTCCTCGCGGATCATTTCCGGAAGTCGAACGGTGGCGCTTTCCGTTCGCATTCGGCCTCTGTCCTGTTGTCGATTTCGGAGATCTTGATCGATTGCGTTCATCGAGAGAACGAAAATGAGGATCACGATCAAGAAATAGCCGAAGATGAATGCTCCCACAATCCACGTATTGTCCATCGGTCCCTCCTCATTGAGATGATCTCATCTCGTGATTTTTTGAGATTAATCGAATGGGGTGATGAAATAAAAAACCGGAAATTCCCCATTCGATCCTCTCTTCTGGATGGGAACCTCCGGTCGTCCGGTCAGTTCTTAAAATCAATGAAGCTGATGTTTGTCGTCCCGTTTTGTCGGGAACTTTTTTTAATTACAAGATGGGTGACTGCTCCAGTTCAAAAATAAATTCTCTCTCCAGCAACAATCCCCGTTTGATTTCAGCGCGGACCTTAATTTCCTCGCCCAGGATCGTGTGGAAAGAAATTTCTCCTTCTCGAAATTCGATCTTCGTCACCCCTTCTAAAAAACTTTTTTCTTCTTGCTCGCGAATCCAAATGTCTGTGCCGACCAACTGGTGAGGCCGGTTTGCTACTTCGCTGTTTTTGAATGTTTGGGTTGGAACGCCTTGATCGATCCGATTCAACCTTTCAAAAAAAGTATCGCATGCCATCGTTAACCTCCTTGAGTGTGGGTTCATCCTGCTTTGCTTTTAAAAAAAAGATTTGGTGGTAGGATCTTCCCAGATTGCAAATATAATATATAGTCTATAGAATATATAGACTATATAGACTATTATGATGTATTCTGTCAAGAACTTAATTTTAATTTTTGAAGAGAATATTAATTTATTGAATATGTCTTCTTATAGTGTCCCTAATTAGTAGGGAGCAGTGGGTTAGCAGAATTCACTGAGAATGAAAAGTCGGGAAGAGGCTTTCCTGGTTTCTGATCTTCTGATCTACGGAATTAATAGTAGCAGCAAAACCGCCAACGCAATCCGATACCATCCGAAGGGAATCAGCGTGTAGCGGGAGAGAAGTTGGATGAACGTTCGGACGGCAAACCAGGCGGCGATGAGGGAGACGATGAAACCGACAGCGAAGAAGGAGAGGTCGCTGGCCTCAAGGAGCGAGCGGTTCTTGAGGAGATCATAGCCGGTGGCGGCGAACATCACCGGAACGGCGGCGAGGAATGAGTACTCGGCCGCCGTTTTTCGTTCGGTCCCGATAATCATGGCGCCGACGATCGTGGAGCCGGCGCGCGACATTCCGGGCCAGAGGGCAAGGCACTGAAAAAGACCGATCAGCAGGGCGTCTCTCGGCCGCAGCGCGTCGAGACCATGCTTGTCCGGTTTTGGGAGAAATCGTTCGGCGAGGAGAATGCCGATGCCGCCGACCGCGAGTCCAATTGCCACGGTCGTTGTGTTGAAAAGGTGCTCTTTGATGAATTTGTGCGTAAGAAAACCGATGATCAGTGCGGGAAGTGTTGTCAGCCCCAGGAGAACCATCCCGTTGATCCCGGCGAAGCCGCGTGTTTTGGAGAAATCAAAGAGGCGGTAAAAACGTTCTTTATAGAGGAAAACAACAGCAAGGATCGAACCGAGTTGAATGAAGATCTCAAAGGTGGAGGCCTTGGCTCCCTCGAAGCCGAGGAGATGCCCGGCGATGATCAGATGGCCGGTCGAGGAGACCGGGATAAATTCGGTCAATCCCTCTACAATGCCGAGAATGACCGCATTCAACAGATCAATCATGCCGAGAAAAAAACCTCCCGGTCAGATTGTACTTGTAATCCACCTGTTTCGTCAAATGAAGATTGAACCCCTTTAAATCCGGACGATCAAAGGAGAGAGAATGTTACCCGGCGACGAGATATTGATTTTCCTCGATCAGGCCGAATTGGCCGAACTGTCCCATCTCGCGTAGGTCGCTGACGACCCGATGAATCGATCCCCAATCGCTCCAGTAAACGCCGCGGACCGGAAGAACGGCGAGGCTGTCGGGGTCCTCGACCGGAAATCGCTCCAGAAAATCCCTTGAAAAATTGACCGGCGGAATGTCTCGATAGATCGCTTCAACCGCTTCCGCTTCACCGGGGTGGCCGATCGCATCGAGAAGGGTTTCAAATGCGCGGGTCAGTTCCGGGGCGCTTTTTCTTGCCAACGCCAAAAGCCGTTTGGCTTTTACGACCATGACCATCGTGTTCCAAAGCCCTCCCTGACGGACCAATTCCGCCGCGGCATGAGGTTCCGGTTTTTCGATAAACCGAATCGCCCGCTGCGCGCCAGACGGAGCGAGATGGCGGATCTCTCCTCCCGGCAAGATGTAACCGTACTCGGAATCGGGGCCGGTCGGCTGCATTCCCAGCAGGATCAGGCGCGAGGGATCTTCCGCGATCAGGCGGCAGGCCAGATCGACATGATGGATGAAGCGCGCTTCTTCTCGGATAAAATGATCCGACGGAAAAATCGCCAGGGTGGCATTGGGATAATATTTATACGCGTATATCAACGGCAGAAGGATGCCGGGTCCGGTCTCTTTATTTTCAGGCTGCAGCACCACCGTTCCGCTGGGGCGGTGCTCGATCTGGCGCCAAGCCTCGTCATAAGCCAAATGTTTTCGATCGACAATCGTAAAGAGGCGGTTGGACGGAATCAGCCGCTCCGCGCGGTCGATCGTCTGCTCCAGCAAGGAGCGGGCTCCGGTGAATCGGACATACTGTTTGGGGAGATGGTCTCCCCGCCACCGGCGGACCAGCGGCTGAAGGCGCTTCCCCTCGCCGGCGGCAAGGATTACTCCACAGAGATCGGACAATGGGAACGGATCGGTCATTGCTTCCTCTTCATCAACACGAAAAGATCAACTTTTTTAGTGTACCCGATTTATAAAAAATCGGGTGTTGTTGGGGAGAAAAAAATGTAATGGGAAAAATCGGCTGCAGGTTTGCGGCAGGGGTATTGTTGCGGCGCGCATGAAGTCGAAGGGGAATCTGGCGGGAAGAGTGCAGCGAACATCCATTGGCAGAGTATGTCTATTCAGTATCGGATGATCCGGACGGATTAACGAATGCCTTGGGGTTTTGGGGAGAGATTGTCCGCAGGCGTTCCCTGGATCTCCTGTTTAATCCGGTCCATCTCTTCCCGGGAGATCCGCCGGGCCGGGACCCCTCCCCAGGTTTCCCCTTCGCCGACGCGCGAGCCGGGCAGCAGGACCGAATGCGGTAGAATTGTCGCTCCGGCGCCGACCCACACATCCCCCATCACCGTGGCATTCAGGCCGATGGTCGCCTTATCCCCGATGAAGACCGGAGCGATCACCAATTTTCCGCCGCCGCCGTAATGGGCGAAGATTCGAACGCTCCCGCCGACAACGACATCGTCTCCCAATGTCAGCATCCTCGGATCGGAGATCAGGTCGGTGTTAATAAAAGCCCGCTTGCCGATCTTCATCCCCATCGCCCGGAGAAACCAAATCCCCATCGGAGTGAGGGTGACATAGACAAGAAATGTATAGCGGACAAGATAAAAAAGACCATTGTGGACGAACCAGGGAAGGGCCGCGATCGTGAAATAGGTTCCCTTGAACGGTTTGATCCGGGTCGGAAGAAACCAGTTGTAAATCGGAATGACGACCAGAAGGGTGAAGCCGGCGAGGAAAAAGGAGAGCCCCAGACCGGTCCCCAGAAGCGGCCAGCGAAGCCAGCCCGGGAAGGAGGCGGTCCAGGGGAGCCAGTTGCTCAGGAACCAGAGCGCCGGGGCGAGTGCGAGGCCGATCGCGGTCGAGGCGACCGAATAGAGGCTCACCAGCGCAATGAAATAGGCCGGATATCGAAACTGCCGGATAAACCGGTCAAGCCGATTGCGCGGCGGCGGATTGCGGGACTCATCAAACATATTGTCAGCTCAAAAGTTATTTTGTAAACATAATAATATCACGGAACCGCGAATTTATCGAGGGAAGAGGAGGTGGGAGGGGTTGAAGAAGGCGCTGGAGAAGAGAGGCCTGTCCCACTGTAATCGGAGGAATTTACAAGAGGCCGGGGCGTTTTGGAAAAGTCAAGATAAACCGAGAACCCTTGCCGATCTCGCTTTCGACTGAAATTTTTCCCCCGTGCGCTTCCATGATGTGCTTGACGATCGACAGCCCCAGGCCGGTCCCGCCCAATTCCCGCGATCGGGTTCGATCGACCCGGTAGAAGCGCTCGAAAACTCGGTTGAGATCTTCCCTCGGAATCCCCATTCCACTGTCTTGAACCTCGATCAGAACCCGATCCTCTTTCTCGGAGGCGGTCAAGGCGATGATCCCCCGCTCCGGCGTGTATTTGATCGCGTTGTCGACGAGGTTAATCACGACTTGATTGAATTTTTCCGGATCGGCCTGGAGTGAAAACCCCGGCGGGATGGCAGTGGTAATCGTCTGCCCCTTTTTTTCCGCCAGCGGTTTGAGCAGCAGGAGATTTCGGTCGATCGCCTCACGAAGATCGATCTGCGCCGGCCGGATCGGGTCGAGCCCTGACTCAATCCGCGAGAGCTGCAGCAGGTCGCGGACGATATGGGTCATTCGGTCGGTATGCTTTTGAAGGATCATCAGAAACTCCCGCGCCTCGGCCGGATTGTCCATTCCTCCATCGACCAACGTTTCGAGATAGCCTTTAATCGCCGCAAGCGGCGTGCGCAGTTCGTGCGAGACATTGGCGACGAAGTCTTTTCGCATCCGCTCCAGCCGCTTAATCTCGGTGATATCGTGAAAGACCAGGACGACCGAGCGGGGCGCCCGTTCGGTCACAGACGCCTGGACCTGAAGATAAGGCCGGGGCGGGATATCCAATTGAATCTCGCGCGAGAGGGGTTTCTGGGCCTGAATGCTCTCTTCGATCAGCGCATTCAGCGGGTGATGACGAAGCCGTTCATAGTGATATTGACCGACCCAAGGCTCTCCGGAGAGGCCGAACATCCGCTCGAACGAGGCATTGGTTAGAACAATCTTTCCTTTGTCGTCCAGGACCAAAACCCCCTCGGCCATCCCGGAGAGGATCGCGAGGGTTTTGGTCCGATCATCGGAGAGCGCTTTGATCTTTCTCTGGAGATCCTCCGCCATCCGGTTGAGCGATTCTCCCAGCGCTTCCAACTCGTCTTCCGATCGGATCCGAATTTGTTGGCTGAAGTCGCCCCGCGCCATTTTTTGGGCGGCCTCGGTCATCTGGGTAAGAGGGACGACCCAGCGGTTGGAGAGAAGAGCGATCAGGACGATCGTGCCAACGAGCGCAATGATCGAAGCGATCAGGAGAAAGGGGGTCCATTGCATCGATTGAAAGAGGAGGCCCCCGGCGATCAGAAGGGTGAGAGTGATCAAAAAGAGGAGGGCCGACATCTCCTTCCAGAGAATCGGAAGGGACGGATAGGCCGCCCCCGATCCGGGGATGCGGAAGGGACGTTCGGCCGACGGGTCGGCCCCTTTTGCGGATGTGTCACTCTTCATCGGTGAGTTTGTATCCCAAAGAGGGGAGGGTTTCAATCGCCTCAGCGAGCAGGGGGATCTTCTCGCGCAGTCTTCGGATATGTACATCCACTGTGCGGGTGGTTCCGAAGTAGTCATACCCCCACACCGTATTGAGCAGATGATCCCGCGTGAGCACCTTCCCCTTGTTCCTCAACAGATGCTCCAGCAGCGAGAACTCCTTTGCCGTGAGCGTCACCCGCTTGGAGTCGACCCGCACCTCATGTTTTCCGACATCCATCTGCAGATCCCGGTAGGCGTAGCTGGCCGCACTCTC
>Ga0209810_1002196_pt1 | contig 24392 bp, 18 predicted proteins | sample Coa_R1_7_FD_187159 | JGI IMG/M metagenome (GOLD analysis project Ga0209810, IMG submission 187159) | Surface soil microbial communities from Centralia Pennsylvania, which are recovering from an underground coalmine fire - Coalmine... | ecosystem: Environmental > Terrestrial > Soil > Unclassified... | reverse complement strand
GCCGCCGGGCGCGGCCCGTGGTCACAGAGGTCGCGGAACCGGTAATGAGCGCTGATTGAGGGGAGAAATATCCCGCCGCCCCCTGCGGTTTTGCGGCCTCGCCCTCGCTCCCCGGTCCTTCGCGCGGCTCCGCCGCCCTATGTAAACTGGTGTGTGAAGCAGGCACAAAGCGCCTGCTTCACACACCAGTTTACATAGGGCGAACGCCGCAGGCGCGAGCAAGCGGTAGTGTTAGGAAAGCAGTCACATCCTGAGAGGGAGCAGAAAGAAACTCCTTGACAGGCGCATAGAGACGCCCTACAATCTGATCCAGGACGGAACGGATAGAAACGATAGGACAGTCGAGAAAGGCGCGGGCCTCATGACGATGACACTATCTCCTGGCACGGTGCTGGAGGGGCGCTATCGCATCCTTGAGAAGATCGGTGAAGGCGGTTTTGGCGTCGTCTATAAGGCGTATGACTGGCGCCGCAACAGCCTGGTGGCGATCAAGCAGATCAACATGGCCGCGCTCTCGGCCCAGGAGAAGATCGAGGCCACCGATTCTTTCAACCGCGAGGTGACGCTGCTCTCCAGGCTGAATCATAAGAGCCTGCCGCGTATCTACCACCATTTTACCGATGCCGAGCACTGGTATGTGACGATGGATTATATCAAAGGGCGCACGCTCGAAGATGTGCTGGCCTCATCGCCCGGGAGACGACTGCCTCTCAGGAGAGTACGAGATATCGGCATTGCGCTCTGTGATGTGCTTGGCTACCTGCACACGCAGTATCCCCCGATCATCTTCCGCGACGTTAAGCCGGGCAATGTTATGATTACGCCCGCAGGCCAGATCTACCTGATCGACTTCGGCATTGCGCGCTTCTATCGCCCGGGGCAGGCGAAGGATACCGGGCCGCTCGGCTCGCCGGGCTATGCCGCCCCCGAACAGTATGGCAAGGCCCAGACAACGCCGCAGACCGACATCTACGGCCTGGGCGCGACGCTGCAAACCCTGCTCACCGGCAAGGAGCCGCTGGAGATCCACGTGAGCGGCCTGCCGCCGGATCGTCGCATTCCCTGGGAGTTGCAAGCGCTGCTTATACGCATGATGGAGAAGGATTGCAGCAAGCGGCCACGCGATGTGATGGAGGTGCGCCACGCGCTGGCAGCGCTCGACGTTTCTCCCCTGCGCAGGTTCAAGGCATTGCCCGTGGTAAAGACGTTCAATAACAAAGTGTTCTATGGCACCATGTCGTATCTACTGGCCATGGTGGGCTGGATTTTCAGCTTCTCTTTAATTAACCCTCACTCCTTCTTCGGCTTTTTGACCTGGCTGGCTTCCGTTCTCGTGCTAGTGCTTCCGCTTGTCATCTTTATCCTGCACACAATATTCGAGGAGATTCAACGCAGCATTCAGCGCAGGAAGAACAGGACACCACCCTCGTGGATAGTCCCGCCGCTCCAGCAGCAACAGCAGAGCCAGCCCCCACGCTTCATGCCCCCGATATACTGAGCCATTCATAAGCGTATCTATTCTCAGTCCCATCTCAGAGCGCTCACAGAGTCAACTCATAAAGCCGCTTTATACTGCTGGATGACGGATTTATGATGTTTGCCATTCAAGAGCGGCCATGTCACCCTGAGTGCAGCGAGGGATCTCGTTCACCGGGCGCGCAGATCCTTCCTGTGCTCAGGATGGCACGGTCGCTGGCTCTTGCGGGCAACTTACCATTCTGGGGAGGAGATCACGATGTCGAGGAAAATAAGGGCCAGGGAAAGGAGAGAACGACGGGGTAAGCTGGATCAGCAGAAAAGGCTCGATGGGAACGGCACTCATGAGGGCGCTGTGGCGCGTGTCCCGGCGCGGAGATCGCACCGGCGTGGGCCGTCCGTGCTCGTTACGCCGGAACAGTACGCATATGTGAAGCGCGATCTCGTGACGATAGGGATTTTGACATCGATGATGATTGCGGGCATGGCCGTTATATACTTCTTTTTCTGGGTATAACTACTGCTTCCATGTAGATCCCCGGGCGGCTCGCGGGCCAGTCGCCCGGGGGAAGTAGAGAGATCAGAGCAGATAATTCGCACCGGCACAGCCGATGCGAATTATCTGCTCTGATCTTCCTTTTTGCCGGAGAAGGTCCAGAAGCGCATGATGCTGTAGGAAATGATTGTCCCGATGACCACCGCGATCAGCTTGGCCGTGTCGCCCCACAGCGTATCGTTGCTTATCAGGGGTCTCAGCGCCTTGCTCGCCAGCCAGATCAGACCGTTGCTGTACAGGATCTCCAGCAGCAGGCTGATAACGAAGCGGAATACCTCGCGCCGGTTCGTCCGCTCGACGCGCCGGAACGTCCAGTACTTGTTGAAGAAAAAGCTGCTCACTGCTCCGCACATATAGGCGATAGAGTTATAGCCTACCAGCACCTGTGCATTATCGGTGGGGAAGCGCCACAGCAGGATATTGAAGGCCAGCACGTCTAAGAGCGTGTTGGCACCGCCCACCAGGCAGTAGCGCAGGAATTGCCAGAAGGTCTTGCGTAGCAACTTCGTCACCCCTCCCGAATAATTGCGCATATCCAGCACGGCGAGCGCGATCCTGGGCAGGGCGAGGGGTGCGTTAGTGACGAGGTAGCGGCTCTCCCAGCGCGGATGAAATTTTTGCTTGAAGCTGAAGAGCGTGCGAGGACTTCCCAGCAGGCCGAGACGCTCGGCGATAAAGCTGGCAAGCTGCCGCTGTGGAGCCGACATCTCCTGGCGGCTGTCGGCCCACGCAGAAAGTCCCAGGTTGAGCACCTGCATCCCCTCCGCCCGAAAGCGCTCTATAGCTTTCACGAGCAGCAGTTCTATCACGCCTGGCGGAGCGTCAGGGGAGCGGCGCATCAGATCGAGCGCCCGGCCCGCGCAGCTCATTGCTCCATAGATGGGGGTGAAGGTCACGAAGGCGCACACCTCGCCCGAATTTGCCAGCGCCACACCGGTCACGAAGCGCGGCGTGGTGCGCTGCTCGTCTGGTTCAAGATCGGCTATCCACTCGGCCCGTTGAGCGCTCGACAGTATTTCATCGAAGCGTCCCGTGCTGAAGCCTGTCTCCTCCGCCTGCGCGCCGCCTTTGCTCTCCAGCCAGGCATCCGAGACGCGTTCGAGTTGTCGCACAATCGCCGCCGGCGGAACGCCCTCGTACCAGTGGATGCACACCCCCTCGCGTTCGGCGCGCCGGCAACTGGTGCGCACGTTTGCCATCTCCGATCCTTGCAAGGTAAAGCTCTGGAGCGGGATGATGGCCTCTTCGCCCATCTTGAAGGCGCGCAATTTGAGGGCGCGATAGGCGTCCAGGTGATCCGGGCGCGCCTGATAGAAGGCGACGCGCCAGCGGTGCGCGGCACAGAACTTGAGGAAGCTGCGTGTGACCTCCTCTACCGCCTCCGGTGCGCATATCGGATCGCCGGCCACAATCGCAACCCCATGCATCAACCGGTAGTTTACCAGTCCCGTACCACCCGGCGCCACAAAATGCTCATTCTCTGGTGCCAGGCCAAAGAATGCCAGTGTATGATCGCCATAGCAGCACGTCAGTTCTGCTGTGGCCTGGCACTGTGGGCAATGGCCTTCCCGGAGAAAGCTATCCACCTGTTTCGGATATATATTTACCATGTATATTCCCATTTAACGATAGAAAAAAGGAAAAGGAGATTTTCGGGGCACATTCCCGCTCCCCTGGCAGGGAGGGCTGCCCCTCCCTGCACCCTCCCTATCGGGCCGGGGCGCAATCGTACAATTGCTGGCCGCCACCGCCGGGGCCGAAGCCTCCGCCGCTACTGGCGCTGCCTGTGGACGATTGCCACAGGCTCGCTGGCACGACCTTGCAGTGCTGTGTCACCCACGTCGTGAGTTGTGCGCTCTGCCCAAAGCCGCCAGGGCCAGAACCCCTGCCGTTGCGCAGGCTATTCCTGACCTGCTGCGGAAGCTGATCGAGGATCTGCTGCGGCAATTGCACCCTTGCTGGCAGCAAGAAGAAACGAACCGCCCCCTGCTTGACCAGTGATGCAAGCTGGCTGGTAGTCAGAATGGGATCGCTGCCTGAGAAGCCTCCCATCGACATGACCGGCTTATTCGTGGCGATGATGAGCTGGTCGGCGATCCCCTGTGAGCTGGGCACGGCGACCAGGAATTTCGCATTGCCCTGATTGGCCTCCAGGTAGCTAATCAATTTCGCGTTGGCATTGGCTGTATTCTCATCTCTGGCGCCGTTCCCCGGGATCGTCCCGGTGAAGGTTCGCCCGTTTATATTAAAGATGAAGCCGCCACCCCCGCTACCGGCCTGAGGTGGTCCCGCCACCAGCGTGTCCGCCTCTCTGCTCAGAAGGATGGGAGTGATCGACCAGACCACCGGCGCGATCATCAGCGCCAGCACTCCGATGCCCAGCGCCACCCGTAGGGGTATGCCTCGCGCAGCCAGGGGCGTGCCTCGCGCGGCGAGCAAGCCTGTCCCCCCTTGTTCACCCTCCGCTGGTCTCCTGCGCAAGAGTTCAACGATACGCGCCCCCACCAGTATCCCCACGGCAGCGGCGCCCAGGGCGACGATGAGCGGGATTATCCAGCGGCCCCACGCCGGGTAAAAGCTGAGCAGGTAGACCTGCTCGGCCACCGTGGCGATCAGCGCCAGGGGCAGGAGCCAGCCGCGCCAATCGCCGCTGCGATAGTCTTGCCACATCGTTACCAGGCCGATGCCGAAGAGCGCGGCAATCGCCGGAGCCATCACCGTCATATAGTACTGGTGAAAGAAGCCTGCAACGCTAAAAAACACGCCCATTGTGAGCAGCCACATGCCCCAGAAGACCAGGGATTGGAACTCTGGACTCCTCCGTATGGATCTGAACGGCGCCTCATTATGCGCAGCCGAGCGATTTATCGCGCCATCATCGCGCTCTACGGACCGACGGAGCGCGATAAATCGCTCGGCTGCGGATAGGGCGAGAGCGATCATACCCAGCAGTGCCAGGGGCAGGAGCCATCCGGCCTGGCTGCCAAGCGAGACCTCGAAGAGACGCAGCGGACTGGGCGAGCCGGTGTCGAAGATCCCTCCGAAGCCCCCTCCCGGCGGCTGTTGTTGACGCGTCACGTTCCCCCGCGAACCGTTGTTGGGCTGACCGGAGGCGCCGGGATTTGTGAAACGAGGTGTTGTATTACCCGATGTGCTGGCCGGAGGTCTCGCCCTATTGCCCCCTCTGAAACCGCTGCCGAAAGGGCCAAAACCGCGAAGGAGACGGTCAATACCGTTGTAGCCGAGGGCAAGGCTGATCTCCGAATTGTCCTGCGTCGAATCGACATACGGACGCTGCGATGCCGGCGTGAGATCGACGGCCACCACCCAGGAGAGCGAGATCGCGATCAGCAGCAGCCCGGCGAGCGCCAGGTGGCCGATGCGCTTCCATATGCTGCGCGGCGCGGCCACCAGATAGAGCACAGCGTAGGCTGGCACTACCAGATACGCCTCCAGCATCTTGATATTGAAGCCGACTCCGACGATGAAGGCGGAGAGCAGCAGCCAGCGCAATTTTCCCGTTTCAGCCGCGCGCAGCACCGCCCACGCCCCTATAAGCAGTGTCAGAGTTAGCGTACTATCAATGGTAATGTTGCGATTGGTGACGACGCTGATCGGGAAGACGGCCAGCGCCAGTGCGGCCAGCAGTCCGGCTGTGACTCCGAAGTGGCGCCGCACCAGGTAGTAGAGCAGCAGCACCGAGAGCACGCCGGCCAGCGCCTGCGGCACCAGAATACTCCAGGGGTTAAAGCCGAAGATCTTCGCGCTGGCGACCTGTAGCCAGAAGCCTACAGGCGGCTTGTCAATCGTTACAAAGCCGCCTGGATCGTAGGCGGCGAAAAAGAAATTGTGCCAGTTATCCATCATGCTTCTGACAGCGGGAGGATAATAGCTGCCGAAGCCGTTCCTTCCCAACTGGTAGAAGTCCATGAAAATTGCGATAAGAGTGATGCCCGCCAGCGCCAGGCGCGACCAGAGCGGAGAGCGCCGTTGCTCTTGCTGCTCCGGTACGCGCTCTGTCGTGTCCGGGTGGGTTCTCGATATTGTATCGGCCATCTATTTCTTCTCCGTAAATGCCATCCTGAGCGCCGCTCTGCCATCCTGAGCGCAGCGCAGGATCTCACTGCCTGGGCATGCGGATCCTGCGCTGCGCTCAGGATGACACGCCCCTTAGAATAGCTCTTCACACGATATAGCGTAGCGGAGAAAAATCAAGTAGTTGTGGGAAAAATGTAAAGTGTTTGCAAGATGTCGAGGCTTGTATCTACGCATTTTCGCAGATTATACTTTAGAGTGTATCTGCTTTCCGGTATCATTCTCGCGCCTGCGGCAAGGTGCAGCCGCGCGATGGTCCTGCGCGCGGGCATGGACGCTGAGAAGCGGACATCCTCTTGGCGTAGAATAAGAAAATGGATCGGCGAAGGTGAAGGCAAAAGATCTGCTCAACAGCCGGTTGGAGCAAATAGCGAGCGAGGGCAAGGTCATAGCGCATGGCCGGCGCGTCCTTCTGCTGGATAGTGTCGTCTTCGCCGCGCTGCGCAGCGAGTTACAGGATTTTCTGGGGCAGGACGAGACCCAGAGCTTCCTGAACCGGCTTGGCTACTTCATGGGTCATAATGCCGCGCGCCGCCTGCGGGACCGCTATCACTGGAACGACGAGCGCGAGCTGTTGTCGGCCTGCCCGGTGCTCATGGGCTGGTCGGGATTAGCCAGTGCGAAGCTGAAGCGGCTCGAATGTGAGCGCGGCAGGGGTTCGCTGCTCGCCGAGATCTCATGGACGGATTCCTTTGAAAGCGAGCAGCAGTTGCGCCATACGGGCGTGGCTCCGGCGCCCGTGTGCTGGACACTGGCGGGCTATGCAAGTGGCTATTTCAGCCTGGTCGCGGGCCAGAATATGCTCTGTCTGGAAACGGAGTGCGCTGGCAAGGGCGATACGCGGTGTGAGGCTATCATCAAGCCTATCGCGGCCTGGGGTGATGCCGCGCGCAAAAGCGCCGCCGACCTGGCCCGCTTCGAGGCGATGAGCCGGATACACCACTTGAACGCGCAACTGCACCAGAAGGAGCGCTCAGGCGATGCGCAGCAGCAGGCCGCCCTGGCGGAAGCGCTCAAGGAGGCGCAGCTCAAGGCGCTGGAAAGCCAGGTCAATCCGCACTTTCTATTCAATACCATCAATGTGATCGCCAAACTGGCCTTTCTGGAGGGAGCCAGCCAGACAGAGGCAATGGCCTACGCGCTGGCCGACCTGATGCGCTATTCCCTGCGTGGCTCGCATGGTGACGGACTGGTGACGCTGCGCGACGAGGTTGAGCACGCACGCCACTACCTGCTGATCCAGAGCACGCGCTACCATGACCGCTTGAAACTTAACTTTGAGATCGACGAGACCGCGCTGGACATCCGCGTGCCGCCGCTCAGCCTCCAACCGATCATCGAAAACGCCTTCGTTCACGGCCTGGAGCCGAGTGAGAGACCGGGCCAGTTCCTTTTGAGTGTGCAGAAGGCGCGGGAGTACGTAGTCATCAGCGTGCAGGATAATGGCGTTGGCATCAGTCGCGAGCAGGTGCATCATCTGCTGAACGAGGAACCCGGCGCCCGCGACCATTGGAGCGCGCATACCACCGGCCTCGGTCTGGCTCAGGTGCGCGATAGGCTCCGCTACTACTACGGCGAGAAATGCCGCCTGGTCATTGAAAGCGAGCCGGGCAGCGGCACCACCGTCCGCCTGCTGCTGCCCCTCGACGGACCTGTTAAAGGATGACCTGGTAAAAGAGATGGGGAGCTTCTTCTGTGCGTAGCTGTGCGATTATGAGATGTAACGACCGGGATCGGCAATGGGAAGAGATGATGGGACGGGGTAGGGGCGCGGCGCTTCGGCCCCCCACCGCTCCACAACGCCTCCCAGCCAGCGCCGCGCCCCTACCACACCCCGGAATTCCCGATTTTGGTTAGTGACATTCATAATGGCGCAGCCGCGAAAAGAGATGATCCATAAAGCTATGGACGCGCGACATGTTTACAATATTATGATCGGCGAGGACGAAGAGATCGAGCGCAGGGCCATCCAGCTTCTGGTGAGGCAGCGCTTGCCCGGTGCCAGGCTTGTGAGCAGCGCCACAACCACCACCGAACTCCTGGTGCGCATCCACCAGGCGCAGCCTCACCTGCTCATCCTCGACAGTCGCCTGCCCGGCATCGGCCTCATAGCCACTCTCAATCTCGTGCTGAGTCAGCAGCCGCTGCTCAAGGTCATCATACTGGCCGACTACGGCGAAGAGATGCTGATGCGGCACTGCATACGCTATGGCGCCTTCGCCTACCTTATCAGGCCGGTGCAGCCGGAGCGACTCCTGAGCGTTCTGAACCGCGCCATTGCCGTGTTGAGCAACCTGGAGGCAATGTGAAATTGCATCGCATCCTGATCGCCGAAGACGAAGAAATCGCGCGCCGCGCGCTGCGTCTGGCCTGCGAGAGAAGCGGCTGCCCGGTCAAGGTCGTCTTCGAGGCCGTCACCGGGCGCCAGGCCGTTGAAGCACTGCGCGAGGTTCGGCCCGACATCATCCTGATGGATGTCGTTTTGCCCGGCATGGATGGCCTCGCCGTTACCAGGTATGCCCGCAAGCTCTATCCTGCCACCAGGGTAGCTATTGTCTCCGCCTACGATAAATTCGACTATGCGCAGGAGGCGCTGCGGGCCGGCGCCGTCGATTATCTGCTCAAGCCGGTGCGCCCGGAGCAGCTTGTCATGCTGCTAAAAAAATTATGTGCGGAGCTGGACGCCGAAAATGGCAGCCGGGCCGGCGCGGAGGATGCCGGCGACGACCAGCAGCCGAACGCGCCACATGCCGCCGCCTTGCAGCGCGCCAGGGCCTATATCGCCGAGCGCTACGCCCGTGGCCTCACGCTGGAGCAGGTGGCAGCGCACGTGGGCATGGCGCCGACCTATTTCAGCCGTATCTTCAAGCAGGAGCAGGGCTGTACCTTTATGCAGTATCTCACCCGTGTTCGACTGGAGGAGGCCAGGCGTTTGCTGCGCACCACGACACTCTCCATCGCCGAAATCGGCGAAGCTGTCGGCTATCATGGTGCCAGCCATCTGACTGCCGTCTTCAAGCAGGCCGAAGGGATCTCGCCCGGCGCCTATCGTCGCAGGCATGGCCGCCCTTGAAGATTTTTGGGGAGGAAGATCGTCAAAGACGGGGATGGATTAAAGACGCCCCTTGTGGACGTTCGTCTATGTCGAACGCCTCCCTTGCCCTATCTCGCGCGAAGGGGGTATACTGCGGGGGTGCAGGGGGCGGCAGCCCCTTGCCGGGGCACGGGGTGTCCCCGAAGATCTCTTTTTCTTTGTTGTGCGTGCCGCCGAAGGCGGCGCGCGAGGAAAGGGAGGGTGCATGTCTACTTTTAAATCACCAGAGCAGCCCCGCCTGCAACCAGAACTATTTCGCCCATCGCTGCAATATCCCGTCTATCCCTACGCCGAGATGCTCACACGGACAGCCGAGCGCTATCCCGAGCATAGCGCCATCATCTTCCGAGACGTGGATGTGACGTACCGCGAACTGGAGGCGCTGGTAAACGCCTGCGCCAACGCCCTGCTCGCTGTGGGCATTCGACGAGGGCAGAAAGTATGCCTCTTCATGACCAACCGGCCAGAATACGTGATAAGCTGGTTTGCCATCGCGCGCATTGGCGCCGTCGTCTCCCCCATGAACCCTTCATACAAAGAGCGCGAAATAGCCTATCAGATCGGCAATAGCGAGGCGACAGCGATCATCGTGCAGCAGGAGTTACTGCCGCTGGTAGAAGCAGTGCGAGCCGAGACGCCGGGACTGGTCCATGTAATCGTTGTCGGCTCCGAGCAGCACGCGCCGCAGGAGCATCTATTTTCTTTCAGCAGGCTGCTGCGCGGCTATCCGACAACGCCTCCGGTGTGCGAGGCGCCCGAATGGGAAGATCTCTTTGCGCTCCCTTACAGCAGCGGCACGACGGGCCTGCCCAAAGGCGTCATGCTCAGCCATAAGAACCTCGTCTGCAACGCCGTCCAATCCGTCGCCACCGCGCGCATCACCTTTGATGATCGCATGCTCGTCTTCGTCCCGCTTTATCATATTTACGGCATCATGCTCATCGGCTGTGCCGCCATGACCGGGGCGCGCCTGGTGCTCATGGAACGCTTTGAGCCGGGGCGCTGCTTGCAGTTGATTCAGGAGCAGGGCATCACGATCCTCTACAGCGTTCCGCAGGTGCTTGCTGCGCTGCTCGACTGGCCGCAGCTCGACGAGTACGACCTGCATACCGTCCGCTTTACACAGTGCGGAGCGACACCCGTACCACCGCCCCTGGCGTATCGCTTCCAGGAACGCACCGGCATCACCGTCATGGTCTCCTACGGGCTGACAGAGGCCGCGCCAGGGACGCACTCCAACCCCGTCTATAACCGCGCGCTTATCAAGGTCGAGACCGTTGGCCTGCCCATTCACGATACCGAGCAGAAAATCGTCGATATCGAAACCGGCGAGCGCGAGTTGGGCGCCGGGGAGGAGGGCGAACTGATCGTGCGCGGGCCGCAGGTCATGCAGGGCTACTGGAAGGCGCCGGAGGCAACCGCTGCGGCGCTGCGTAACGGCTGGCTCTACACGGGCGATATCGGCTGGCGCGACGAAGAAGGCTATGTTACCATTACCGACCGCAAAAAGGAGCTAATCAAGTACAAGGGCTTCAGCATTGCTCCGGCGCAACTGGAGGCGTTACTACTGGAGCATCCTGCCGTGGCCGACGTGGCAGTGATTGCGAAGGCGAGCGAGGAAGCCGGCGAGGTGCCCAAAGCCTTCGTCGTCCGCAGAGCCGGCTACGAAAACATATCGGCAGACGACCTGATGACCTGGGCCAACGGCAAGCTCGCCACGTACAAGAATGTGCGCGAGATCGCATTTATCGACGCCATTCCCCGCAATCCCTCAGGGAAGATCCTGCGCCGCGTCCTCAAAGAAAGAGAACAACAAATGTAGGGGCACCCCTCGCGGGTGCCCAGGATGCCCAGGATGTAGGGGCACCCCTCGCGGGTGCCCAGAATGCCCAGGATGCAGGGGCACCCCTCGCGGGTGCCCAGAATGCCCAGAATGCCCAGGATGCAGGGGCACCCCTCGCGGGTGCCCAGGATGCCCAGGATATAGGGGCACCCCTCGCGGGTGCCCTTAGCTGGAAAGAAAGCACACATATGCAGATAGATACGAAAAATCTGGTAGCCATCGACGTACACACCCATGCCAACGTATCGCAGAGGATCCCCGACGATCCCCGCTGGCAGGCAATACAGGAGGCATCGGGCCGCTACTTCAAATTCGAAGAGGGGCCGCAGCCAACCATCCCGGAGATCGCGGCCTACTATCGCGAGCGCAAAATGGCCTGCGTCATCTTTCCCGTGGACATCGAGTCAACGTCGGGAGTGACGCGGGTGCCCAACGAAGAGGTAGCCGAGGTCGCCGCCGCGAACCCCGACGTGCTCATTCCCTTCGCCAGTATCGATCCGGCGAAGGGCAGGATGGGAGCGCGCGAGGCCCGCCGCCTCATCGAACAGTATGGCGTGCGCGGCTTCAAATTTCACCCCTCTTTACAGGAGTTCTATCCCAATGACCGCAAAGCCTACGTGCTTTACGAGGTCATCGCGGAGGCGCGGCTACCGGCGCTATTTCATACCGGGCATTCTGGCATCGGCACAGGCATGCGCGGCGGGGGTGGCGTGCGCCTCAAGTACTCGAATCCCATGTATCTGGATGATGTTGCAGTCGATTTTCCCGACATGCCGATCATCATGGCGCATCCCTCATTTCCCTGGCAGGATGAGGCGCTCTCGGTCTGCCTCCACAAGCCGCAGGTCTACATCGATCTCTCAGGCTGGTCGCCGAAGTATTTTCCCCCCCAGCTCGTGCAGTACGCTAACACGCTGCTCAAGCACAAGATGCTTTTCGGCAGCGATTACCCGTTCATCACCCCGGATCGCTGGATCGCGGATTTTGAGCAGATCGCGATCAAGCCCGAGGTGCGGCCACTGATCCTCAAGGAGAATGCGATCAAGCTGCTGGGCCTTTGAGCGTGTCTGTGCCCGACATCCGGCGCCCTCATGTGCGAGCGACAACGGCGCTCGTTAACGGATGATAGAATGTGGGGAGTATGCGCTTCGCGCATACTCCCCACATTCTATCATCTATCCTTTGCGCGGCGGAGCCGCGCCAATAGCCGGCTATGAAGCAGGGAATCTGGCCCCGTCTGAAATAAGTGCAGGGTTCCATAAAATCCCGTAGGAAAAGGCAAATTCCCGCATAGATTCGCCACACAAAGCGCGCTACACTGATTAGTGTGAAACACTCTCTGCATAATCAGGCAAGCGCGGATATCTCAAGACTGCAAGGAATCTGGGAGCGCGGCGGTTTCGCCATGACGGTGCAGCCGTCCCTGCCCCTGACCGCCGACGCGGGCGGCTTCGTTGAGCAACTCGCCGCTCAGTCGGCCTCTTTCGATGCCGTGCTGGTTGCGGAGATGCCCGGCGGCGCGGTGACGTTGAGTCCCCTGGCGATGGCCGTGCTGCTCAAAAGGAAGGGCATCGAAGCGATTGTGCAGGTCAGCGGACGTGACCGCAACCGGCTCGCGCTGCAAAGCGATCTGCTGGGCATGGGTGCCCTGGGCATCGCTAACCTGCTCGTCGATATGCGACCAGTCACGCGGGCGTCACTGCTCCAGAATGCCGATGCGCGCCTGGTCACTGATCTCGACGGGGCGGCCCTGCTCGCTATGGCTCTCAGGATGCGCGATGAGGCCAGTTTCACCTCGGGGGCGCGCATCAAGACGCCGCCCGCGCTCTATACCGGCGCTCTCCTTTCCCTTGCCGGGCGCGTCGATCTCAAGGCGTTGAGCGGCGCACAATTCATCGTCACCGAGCCGGTACACGATGTCCGCGCCTTCGCCGCCACGCTGGCGGCCTTCCAGAGCGAGCAGCCCGCTTTTTTGCAGGCCAGGCCGCTGCTCGTCAGCCTGCCCCTGCTCACCGCCGCAGGCGGCGCACAGCCAGCGGCGATAGAGCAGCTTGCCTCTTCTATCGAGGCTTTGCGCACACTCGACAGCATACGCGGTTTCAACATCGTCGTGGAAAGTGTAGAAGCTTTGCCCTTGCTCGGGCAGAGCGTGGGCGGGTTTATCAGGGGCACCCGTCCCATGTCATCCTGAGCGGCAGCGAAGGATCCGATGGTGGGGCACAGATCCTTCGCTTCCGCTCAGGATGACATGTGTGGAGCTTACGTTGACGCCAGAGGAGGCACCCGCGTGCCCCCGGCAGGGAGGCAGCCGCCATTCGCTGGCGCGACGTACCCTGCACCCTCCATTAAGGAGACTATAGATATGCTTATCGAATTAAAGCCGCTTAAGCGAAAAGGCGATGAGCAGATAGCCGCCATTTTAAGCACCATCGGGCAGGTCGTGGCCGACTACCACAAAAATCCCGCCTATCACGATCTCCTGCGCAACGCCTGCGTCTCTTTCGACTGGATACAATACAAAAATAACTTCAGGGAGGCCATCGCCGAACGCCCGGCCTTTGACGCCGATTGCCAGAGCATTCACCGCCGCGAACTGCTCATTGATCTACGCCAGATTGATATGCAGAACTTCGAGGCCCGGCTGCGCCGGCTGCTGGATCGCTGGGCGCCCGCATCGTCTGACGGTCGGGAGCAATTGCTCTCCTCCGGCCAGCGACCAGAGATGGCGGATGGAGCGGCAGCCGCCGTAGCTGTGGCACCCAGGACCGTTGAGCGCGTGGCCCCGGCTGCCAGGGCCGCCAGCGACGACGATAAGCTCTATCTTGAGCCTTTTCAACTGGCGCGCAACAGTATTATCTGGTCCTTCAATGCCCTCTACTGGAACGCGCTCGACAGGTGGGAGGCGACTTTCAACAAGAGTTACGAGGTCGCGCTGCCCGGCGGGGTAACGGACGCGTGTAATCCCGATTTCGTGGCCGAGTCGGTGCAGCAGCTTTGCCAGGCGCTCGACGAACTGCGCAGTAAGGATCAATTGCCGGCGGAGATCTTCGTGCTGGAAATAGGCGTGGGCAACGGCACGCATGCGCGGACCTGGCTTGACGAGTTTGAACGCTTTACGCGTGCCGCGAATACCGACTATTACGAACGCCTTCATTATCTGATGAGCGACTTCTCGGTCTGCGTCCTCGACGTTGCGCGCGAGGTCGTCGCTCCGCACAGCAGTAAGGTCAGCTTCCTCGTCGTGGATGCTACCGATCCCATGAAAAGCCTCTCGTTTCTGCGCTATAAACTGATGTTCATCCATATCTCGAATGTCTATGATAACCTGCCGAGCAGCGCGCTCATCAGATGGGACAATCAACACTATCAGGTTGAGGTCAGGGCCTATTTGCCGCGTGCGGAGGCCGAGAAGATCGTAGACCGCTACCACTTGAGCGAGCGCGACCTGGCGACGACAGTAGCCCGTTTTCTCAAGATCGGGCCTGACTACTTCGATGATTGGCGCGAAGGCGTCCGTTTCTGGGCCGATGTCTGGCACGCGCTCAAGCTTGAGGAGCGCTGTGTGTTGCTGCCCGATCTTTCGCAGCTCAAGCTCTTTGACGGCGCCGATGGCCGCGATGTGCAGACGCTACTGGAGAGCGTAAGCGGCAACGTGCGCATGCATCTGAACGAGATGGCGCTCAAGAGCTTTATCAACACCATGCCGCTGCTGCACCCGCGCGGCATCTTCCAGATCCAGGACATCTTCATCACCGAACTTGAGCAGTACTACAGCGCGTTTCGCGGGCCTGGCAAGTATGACGGCTCGGTAGTCAACTGGGTGAACGGGCCGCTGCTGCGCCTCGTGGCGAACCGCCACGGCTATGATGTGCATTTCCGCCCGTTCACCTATCGCCAGAACTCCAATATTACCATCCTGACGACAAGCATGCGCGACTAGCGCACGAGGCTCGCCCGCAAGCCTCTGTGCTCAGGGGGATGGTGGATGGCAGGCGCGTGGCTGCCATCCACCATCCCCCTGAGAGCGGCATAGTCGTGATGTGTGATGGCAGGCGCCAACGCTCACGAAAAATCATAAGGAGAACGTAAATGGCAGCGACGAGAAGACAGAACCAGGAATCAACGCCGAAAGAAAAACGAAGAGAAAGAGAAAAGGGCAGCTTCCCCGCCATAGACAAACTCCTGCCCACCAGCGTTATTGGCAGCTACTCCGTGCCGGAATGGCTGGAGCGCGCCAAAACCGACTACTTGCAGCGGCGCATCAGCGGCGACCAGTTGCAGGATATGCACAATATTGTGATCCAGGCTGCCATCAAGGACCAGGAGCGGGCCGGCATCGATATCGTCACCGATGGCGAACTGCGTCGCGACAACGACATCGACTACTTCGCCTATCGTATTCCGGGCGTCGAGATCGATCACCGCACAAAGGCGTATTATTACGATTTTTATGATAGCGTGATCCGTCACAAGATCCCCACAGCCTCGCTAGGGCTGGTCCCCGATTTAGAGTTCCTGCTCCAGAATACCGATAGGGCCGTCAAATTTACGCTTACCGGCCCGCTAACACTGGCGAAAAGAATCAAGAATGAATATTACCTGCACGAAGAGGAGGTAGCCCTGGAATTCGCGCGCATCCTCAATGGCGAATTGAAGGCGCTGGCGAAAGCGGGCGCGGATTATATCCAGTTGGACGAGTCGTACCTGACCGGCTATCCAGAGGACCTGGCGTGGGTTGTGCGCGCCATCAATATCGCAACCGAGGGCGTTGAGGCTCACATCATCCTGCATGTGTGCTATGGAAACCGCTACGGCAAGCCCTACTGGGACGGCAACTATCGCTTTCTCTTCCCCACCATCTTCGAGGCCAATATTCACCAGTTGGCGATGGAGTTCGCGCGCAAGGGCGATGAAGACCTCGAACTCTTCAGCAAGTATCCATCTGAACTGGAACTGGGCGTCGGCGTCATCGATGTCAAGAGTCCGCTGATCGAGACGCCCGAACAGGTTGCGGAACGGGTGCGGCGCGCACTCAAACATGTGCGGCCAGAAAAGCTCTACGTCAATCCAGATTGTGGCCTCCATCACCTGCCCAGGGATATCGCTTTCAAGAAGCTTCAGGCGATGGTGCAGGGAACCGAGATCGTGCGCAAGGAGTTGTTGTCATGAGCGCGGACCAGAGCGAGCAGGAACCACGGAACGCCCGCCCGAAAAGAGTTCTTCCGGGCGTAGCCGCGCACTTCATCGCGCGTAGCAAGCTACCCCATGAGCAGAACGAGCACGATAAAGCGCGCAGCTACACACAGATGGATTCGAGAGAGCGGCCTACAGATGGTATGCCAGGCAATTTAGCGAGGGCCGCGGGCCGTGCGTTTTTAAAGGCCGAAGAGGTAACGAAAGGAGCTATCTTCGACTGCCACATGTGCGGCCAGTGCATCTTGCAGCAGACAGCGTTGATCTGCCCGATGCGCTGCCCCAAAGGGATGCGCAATGGTCCCTGCGGCGGCCCCTCGCTCGATGGAAAATGTGAAGTCTATCCCGATAAACCCTGCATCTGGGTTGAGATCTATCAGCGCTCGCGCCGCTTCGGTCTGACCGGGCGTATGGAGAAGCTGCAATGGCCGGTTGACTGGTCGTTGCAGGGCACCTCGGCCTATGGTAACGTGCTCAACGGCAAATGGTTCACTCCCCGCTGGTCCGAGGTCCTGAATCGGCCGAAGCCGGCTGTCAAGGCGGGTACGAACCCGGTGCAAAATCACTCGACCTCTTCAGATTGTGCTGATATACTGCTTCCTGCTGGGGGGTCGGTGGAAGCGATGCGCTCTGGTCCGCTTTCTTTACCCCGTTTGGAGGGGACTGCACTGGAAAGCATGCTCAACTCGGGCCGCTTCGTCGTCACGGCGGAACTGGGGCCGCCGCGCTCCGCCAACGCCGATTTTCTACGCAAAAAGGCCGCGCTGCTGCGGGGAAAAGTCGCAGCCGTGAACGTCACCGATAACGCGCGGGGCATGGCGCGGCTCTCCAGCCTGGCTGGGTGCCTGATCCTGCAAGAGGCTGGCATCGAGCCGGTGCTGCAAATGAGCTGCCGGGATCGCAACCGCATCGCCCTGCAAAGCGAACTTGTCAGCGCTGCGGCGCTGGGCATCAACAACGTGCTGCTGCTGACCGGGGATCACCAGCGTTTCGGCGACGATCCGCAGGCGATGGGCGTCTTTGATCTGGATGGCATCTCGCTGCTGGCGCTGGCGCGTCGCATGCGCGACAATGGCGAACTGCTCTCCGGGCAGAAGATCGCGGTGCCCCCGAAACTGCTGCTCGGCGCCGCCGCTAACCCCGAAGGCGAGCCGCTCGATCTGCAAGTGCTGCGCCTGCAAAAAAAGGTAGCGGCGGGCGCCGACTTTATCCAGACACAGGCGGTTTTTGACATCGACCACTTCAAGCAATGGATGGCCGCCGTGCGCGCGCGCGGCCTGCACAGAGAGACGAAGATCCTGCCGGGGATACTCCTGCTCAACTCGGCGGAGCGCGCCCGCTTCTTGAGCGAGCACGTACCCGGCATGCGCATTTCTGAAACCATCGTCGCGCGGCTGGCACGGGCGCAGGATCCCCGTGAAGAGGGCAAGAAACTGGGGCAGGAGCTTATCGCATCGCTCGGCGAGATCGAAGGCGTGGCCGGCGTCCACATCATGACGATTGCCTGGGAGGAGGCTATCCCGGAAGTCCTCGCTGGAGTCGGTCTGCTCTAACTACCTCGATGTGCCTGTTGGGGCGCGCCCGGGGCGCCCTTTCTGATGACGCACGAGGTTCGTCGGCAATCCTCAGAGGGGGAAAGTGGAGATGGGCGCGTGGCGCGGCCACGCGCCCATCTCCACTTTCCCCCTCCGGGAGCGATGCAGTCGCGATGTGTAATATGAAATAAACTGCTCCGGTTTGCAACTTGCGCACGGCAAACAGCGTTAGAGTATTATAGTGTGTAAGTATTTCTATGTATGTCAGGGGGATTTGTTTGCCATGCCTCACTGGCCCAGAGCGGTGATCTTATTCGCCCTGCTGCTCCTGCTGAGCGCCTGTGGTTCCGGCTCACAAAGCAAGGCCAGCACACCCACACCGGCGGTAGCGCATACGCCATTGCCAGCCAGCGCCAGAACCGACCTCTGCCCCTCTTTTCTCAGGAAGAACCCGAACTGCTATACGCCGCACGCCCTGCGCGTTGCCTATGGGATAGAGTCGCTGACCGAGCAGGGCTACGCGGGCAAGGGACAGACCGTGGTTGATATCGTCTCCTATGGCAGTCCCTTCTTGCAGCAGGATATGGATGTATACGACAGGCAGTTCGATCTGCCGCCTGTCAATCTCAGGGTCATTGCGCCGCTGGGTACGGTGCCCTTCGATCCTAAAAATCAGGAGATGGTTGGCTGGGCGCAGGAGACGGAACTGGACGTGCAGATCATTCACTCCATCGCGCCCGATGCCAGCATCGTCGTCATGACCAGCCCGGTAGACGAGACCGAGGGCACCATCGGACTGCCCGAATTCCTGAAACTGGAGCAATATGCTGTCGAGCATCATCTGGGCCACATCTTCTCGCAGAGCTACGTTGCCTCCGAGGTGACGCTGGCGGACCAGAAAGGCCGGCAGCTCGTCAAAACCTATACGGATTTCTACCGGCAGATCACGACGCAGCAGGGCTGGACCGTTCTCTCCGGCAGCGGGGATCACGGTGCAACCGACTTTGCTGATATCGCCGCGACGAAGCTCTCATCCACACCAACCGTCAACTTCCCGGCGGACGTTCCCTGGGTGACTGCCGTGGGCGGTACCTCGCTCCACCATGTGGGGAGCGGCTACAACGAAAGCGCGTGGCCGGAGAGCGGAGGCGGCGTGAGCCAGTTCTTCAGCGAGCCGGATTTTCAGCGCGGCCTGCCCCCGGCGACACAATCGCTGCTGGCAGGGCATCGCGGCCTGCCCGACATCGCCGGAGACGCCGATCCGTTTACCGGCCTGGCCTTCTACTTCGCCGGCCAATGGAGCATGGCTGGAGGAACCAGCGCCAGTACGCCGCTGTGGGCTGGCATTGTTGCCATAGCCAACCAGGTCGCCGGGCGTCCTCTGGGCTTCATCAATCCCGCGCTCTATAAAATAGCGCAGCAGGATGGCTCGCAGGCTTTTCGCGATATTACCACCGGCCGCAATGGACTTACCGATCCCAAAATTCAAGGCTATAGCGCGGGACCGGGCTGGGACGCGGTTACTGGTTGGGGCGCGCCGCAGGCAAAACAGCTTATTCCCGATCTGATCGCAGCGTTGAAGTAAAAATGTCTCTGATGCTCAACGTCCTTGCCCTCTCTCGTTGGGCGTTCGCGCGGCTGCGCCGCGCAATGATTGTAAGTTATTGTGTGAAACAGGCGCCTGTTTCACACAATAACTTATAATATGGTGAGCGCTGCCGACGCTCGCCAGCGAGGGTACCAGAAAGCAGAAATACTGTTTGATAGTCAGGAGCGCATCATGATACCATTCTTGCGACGGTTCCTCCCCCTGTTGATCTTGCTCTTTCTGCTGGCAAACTGTGGCGCTCCGGGCAATGCGGGCAAGCAGAGCAGCGCCAGCCCGACGGCGGTAGCCACACGGCCTCTCTCGCCCGCCAGCACAACCGATACCTGTCCGCGCCCCTTTAACCGCGTGCCGGGCTGCATGACGCCGCACTCCCTGCGCGTCGCCTATGGCGTTGAGCCGCTCACCGAAAAGGGCTTCACCGGCAAGGGGCAGACGGTCATCGATATCGTCTCGTTCGGCAGTCCAACGCTGGCGCAGGATATGGCCTTCTTCGATAAGCAGTTCGGCCTTCCCCCCGTCAACCTCCAGGTCATCGCGCCACTGAATGCCCGTGAATACGACCCGCACCACGATAAAGAGGGCTGGGCCGGCGAGACCACGCTGGATGTAGAGATTATTCACTCCATCGCGCCAGATGCGAAGATCGTCGTGCTGGTCAGCCCGGTTGCCGAGACCGAAGGCACCATCGGCCTGCCCGAATTCCGGGAGCTGATACAGTACGCCATCGATCACAGGCTGGGCAATATCTTCTCGCAGAGCTGGGGCGCGTCCGAGCTTACGCTGCAAGATCAGAAAGGGCAGCAGGAGCTTCAGCAGTGGAATAACCTCTTGCAGAACGCTACAACGAACCTGGGCATGACCTTCTTCTCGTCCTCCGGTGATAACGGCGCCACCGACTACGCGGATATTCAGGAGACGCACATCGCCTCGGTGGCGACCACCAGCTTCGCCGCCGATTCGCCGTGGGTGACGGCTGTCGGCGGGACCACGCTGGTACGCAATGGCGCGGGCTTCAGCGAGACCGCGTGGAGCGACAGCGGCGGCGGCTTCAGTCGCTTCTACAAGACGCCTTCCTATCAGCAGAGCCTGCCGGCTGCCGTTCAGAAGCAACTCGGGGGCCAGCGCGGCGTGCCGGATGTCTCTGCGGACGCCGATCCCGGCACCGGACTGGATGTCTATCAGGATGGCTTCTGGGCGCTGGCCGGAGGCACGAGCGCGGCGGCTCCGCTGTGGGCCGGCATCATGGCGATTGCGAACCAGATGGCGGGCCGTCCTCTGGGCTTCATCAATCCCGCGCTCTACAAACTGGCTGCATCGAGCACCTATGCGCAGGATTTCCACGATATCACGCAGGGCAACAATAGTAATCCCGAAGCGCGTGTCAACGGCTACAACGCCGTCGCGGGCTGGGACCCGGTGACGGGCCTCGGCTCCCCCAACGCCGTGAAGCTCGTCCCCGATCTGATCAGTGCTATGCGGAGCTGATATTACATCCGATGGTTCAAGTATGCCACAGGCCAGTGACAACAGTATGGCAAGAGCGGAGCGGATTTTTGTGCGCCTGCGGCGCACTTATAGAAAAGAGTCTGTGGGCAGGATGCCGGCGGCGTCCTGCCCACAGACTCTTTTCTATGGCGAACCGCGCAGCGGTGGGCAGTCAGGAAGACTTGTCCACGGCGTTAGATAATTCCTTTGCTCACGCACAGTTCGGCGTTGAGGATGGAGCCGCCGGCGGCACCGCGAATCGTATTGTGTCCCAGCAGCACGAACCTGTAGCTCAGGATGGGGCAGGGGCGCAGGCGGCCCAGCGTCACGCTCATACCGTTGCCGGCGTCGCGGTCACGCAGCGTCTGCGGGCGATCATGCTCGCGCCGGTAGAGCAGCGCGCGGGCGGGTGCCGACGGCAGCTTGAGTTGCTGCGGCTCCGGTGTAAAAGCCTCCCAGGCCGCGATAATCTCTTCGACGCTGGCCGCGCGCTCAAGCTCGATACTGGCGCATTCAAGATGGCCCTCACGCGTTGCCACGCGATTGCAGTGCGCGCTCACTACGATACCTGCATCGATGAAACCGCGCCCCTCCTGCCACTCGCCCAGCATTTTGCGCGTCTCGTGCTCCAACTTCTCCTCTTCGCCGCCGATATATGGGATGACGTTATCGACGATATCATAGGAGGGCACGCCCGGATAGCCGGCGCCCGAAATCGCCTGCATCGTCGTCACCAGAACTTTACGCACGCCGAACGCCTGCTGCAAGGGCTTGAGCGCCATCACCAGCGGGGTAGCCGAGCAATTGGCGTTGGTAACGATGCAGCCGGACCAGCCGCGCCGCCTGCGCTGTTCGATCACGGCGGCGCAATGATCGGCGTTGACCTCCGGGATGAGCAGCGGCACGTCGGTATCCATGCGATGATTTTTGGCATTGCTGAAGACCGCCACCCCGGCGCGCGCGAATGCCAGTTCGATTTCGCCCGCGACCTCGCCCGGCAGCGCCGAGAAGACGATCTTCACCCCCGGCAGCGCCTCCGGGCGGCAGGCTACGACGGGCAGCGCCGCTACTGCTGGCGGCATCTCGCTGCCCGGCAGTCGCCAGCGCGTCGCCTCGCCATATGCCCGCCCGCCGTGCTGGTCCGAGGCGGCGACGGCGACCAGCTCAAACCAGGGATGCCCCTGGAGCAGCTCGATAAAGCGTTGGCCGACCATCCCCGTCGCGCCCAGTACGGCGACGGGGATGCGGGATTGTAGTTGTGCAGACACAGCAGCCCTCTCCTTCTCTCTTAGCGCGCCTCGCGCCGCTTCTCCTGAACGGTATGGCGCACCAGCGGGATGACCGGCGCGATCAGGTCGCGATGCAGGCCGCGCAGTGCGCGCTCGCTATCGCGGTCCTCGATAATCAGTGTGATACCCAGTTCCGAGGCGCCCTGCGTGATGACGGGAATGCGTTCACGCGCGAGGGCCGAGACGGCGCGTGCTGGACTCATCGGATCAGCGGTGAAGCCGGAGCCGATGCAGGCGCAGGCGGCCAGCCCACGCCGGCAGCGCACGCGCCACAGTTCGCTATCCATGTCACGGTGCAGGAGCGAGACCACCGAATCGGCTGATTGCTCCTCGACGACGAACGAGAGATGATGCCCCGATGATGAGCAGATGGCGACGGGGGCCGCGCCGGCACGTGCTGCCAGCGCGAAGACCTGCCCCGCGTTTTCGGGTGCGCCGAAGAGATCCGTGCTTTCTACGGTGATGAGCGCCAGGTGGCGGCGTATAGTAATGGCACCCGCTCCGCTTTGCGGGTGTACGGGGCCGACGACGGTGCCGCGAATGTGCGGGCGGAAGGTGTTGCGCACGCGCACGGGGATGTTGCGCGGCGCGATGGGAATGAGCGTGCGCGGGTGCAGCACTTTGGCGCCAAACCAGGAGAGGCGCGCCGCCTCCGCGTAGGAGAGCGCGGGCAGCAGGCGCGCGTTCGCTACCAGGCGTGGATCAGCCGTGAGCACGCCATCAACGTCGGTATAGATAGTGACTTCGCTGCAATCCAGGGCCGCGCCGATGACTGTGGCGGAATAATCGGAGCCGTTGCGTCCCAGCGTTGTGATATGTCCCGATGGCGTGCGCCCGATAAAGCCCGCAGCGACCGGGACAACGCCGCGCTCGACAATGGGATCAATCAGGGCGTGAGCATTGGCACGCGTCTCCTCGGCCAGCGGCTCGGCTCCGACAACGACGCCCACCGGCTGCACGGAATCCGAATCGGGGTGGCCGGTAATAATCACTTCCGAACGCACCGGCTCGGCCGGGGTCCCGATATCGCGGACCGCTGCGGCAACCAGCAGCACCGAGAAGCGCTCACCCCAGGCAGCGACGGCTGCGGTTGGCAGTGCGATGTCCTGACCCTCGCGAGCGGCCAGGCGCAGGACAGAAGTATTCTGCTCAAGCCGCGCCAGCGCGGTTTCGAGATCGGCGCATAGGGACGCACGCGCCTCGCTGTCATGCACGGCGTGTTCAGCCGCTTCCAGGTGGCGCCGGCGCAATGACGCCAGTTCTTCGGCGCAGGCTTCGTCTTCACCTGTGCAGGCGAAGCGCGCGATACGTAACAACTGATCGGTCACGCCCGACATCGCGGAGACAACGACGACAGGAAAATCATCTCCCTCATTTGACGCTTTGCGCGCGTTGGCGATGATCGCGGCTACGCGGCGGATACGTTCGCCGCTGCCAACCGATGTGCCGCCAAATTTTAAAACACAAACAGCATGTTTCATACTAACCTTCACTTTATCTATTTAAACCATGTACACATCTTCCTGACTGTTCACCGCTGCGCGGTTCGCCGGTAGGAAGCGTCTGCGGGCTGAGCACCTGCGGCGCTCAGCCCGCAGACGCTCAGGAGGTGCGCCACCTGCGCACAATAAACATGCCCATCGGGTTATTTATACATTGACCGGCGTGCCTGTATCGATGACGGCGGCGCGCAGCGCCTGATCCAGATCCTCGATCAGATCTTCCACCGTCTCCAGGCCAACAGAGAGACGAATGAAATCGGGCGTTACACCGGTCTCAAACTGCTCATCGGGCGTCAACTGTGAATGCGTCGTGCTGGCGGGATGGATAATTAGCGACCTGGCATCGCCGATGTTCGCCAGGTGCGAGAAGAGTTCGATGTGGCGAATCAGGCGCTTGCCGGCCTCCAGTCCGCCCTTGATGCCGAAGCCGAGGATGGCGCCGTAGCCATGTGTGTGATACCTGGCCGCAATTTCGTGCTGGGGATGGCTCTTGAGACCGGGGTAGTTCACCCAGTTGACGGCGGGATGCCCCTCCAGGAACTCGGCGATGCGCAGCGCGTTCTGGCTGTGCCGCTCCATGCGCAGCGGCAGCGTCTCCAGCCCTTGCAGGAAAAGCCAGGAGTTGAAGGGCGTAGTCGCCGCGCCCAGGTCGCGCATCAACTGCACGCGCGCTTTGATAATGTAGGCCAGAGGGCCGAAGGATTCGACGTAACGT
>Ga0209810_1002195_pt1 | contig 24396 bp, 8 predicted proteins | sample Coa_R1_7_FD_187159 | JGI IMG/M metagenome (GOLD analysis project Ga0209810, IMG submission 187159) | Surface soil microbial communities from Centralia Pennsylvania, which are recovering from an underground coalmine fire - Coalmine... | ecosystem: Environmental > Terrestrial > Soil > Unclassified ... | reverse complement strand
CTTGCTCCTCATGATGAGAATATCCTCCAAAGCCCCCCTGCCTCCTCTGTAAACAAAGAGAACAGGATAGCTCAATAGAGGACATTTCTACTTTGGTAAAACCGGACATTATCATTTTGGGATTACACACTCCCTTACTTCATAGAATCGGCGGGCCTTGCTTGACACTCTTTTTGACCATCTGTTAAGATGACCCCGTTTGAAATCATTCAGGAGCAACGATGTCCCGACGGAAGAGGCGGTTCACGAACAGGCGATGGTCGATCCTCTTATTGGTCCTCTTCCTCCTTCCCTCTGTCGGTCACGCCGCCAAGATCGAAGAGGCGACCCTCTCCAACGGCCTCAAGGTGATTTTACTCGAGGAGCATAAAGCGCCGGTCGTCACCTTTCAAGTCTGGTATCGGGTCGGCTCCCGCAACGAGATCACCGGCAAGACCGGTCTTTCCCACCTGCTCGAACATATGATGTTCAAAGGAACACCCAAACATGGCAAAGGAGAGTTCTCTCGGATCGTCGCCAAGAACGGCGGAACGGAGAACGCCTTTACCGCGAATGATTACACCGCCTATTTTGAGAATCTCGCCTCCGATCGGATCGACTTGTCGCTCGATCTGGAATCCGATCGGATGCAGAACCTGAATATGGACCCGAAAGAATTTCAATTGGAGCGGGAGGTGGTGAAGGAGGAGCGGCGGACCCGAACGGATGACGATCCCTACTCGTTCCTGATCGAAAATTTATATGCCATCGCCTTTCTGGTGCACCCATATCATGCGCCGGTCATCGGCTGGATGAGCGATATCGATAGCCTCACCCGCGACGACGCCTTCCAATATTACAAACGTTATTACCAGCCGAATAATGCGACGGTGGTGGTCGTGGGAGATTTCAACGCCAAGACGCTGCTTCCGCAAATCAAGGCGTTCTTCGAGAAAATTCCGAAGGGGCCGGAGCCGCCGCAGGCGGTTCCGCCGGAACCGGCCCAACTCGGTGAACGACGGACGATCGTCAAACGCGAAGCGCAGCTTCCGTTTGTCTTCATCGCATTTCATACCCCCAATTATAAAAGTCCCGACACCTATGCGCTGGCGGTTCTCTCGAGCATTCTCTCTTCCGGAAAAAGCTCTCGGCTTTATCGCAGCCTGGTCTACCAGCAGCAGATCGCGCTCGATGCCGGCGGGCATTACGAAGGGCTCACCACCGATCCGGAGCTTTTCTATATCTACGCGACCGCCCGCCCACAAACTTCCCCGGACGATTTGGAGGAAGCGTTGAACGATGAGATCAGCCGCGTCCAATCGGAGCCGATCTCCGATCAAGAGCTGAAAAAAGCGAAGAATCAGATCGAGGCGGAGTTCATCCTTGGATCCGATTCCAATTTCTTTCGAGCCATGCGGATCGGCTCGGCGGAGACGGTCGGCGCCGGCCATGACTATGTGACCCGTTTCGTTGAAAACATCCGGAAGGTTACGGCCCAAGATGTCATGCGGGTCGCCCAAAAATATCTGGTTGAAGATCAGCGGAGCGTCGGCACCCTTCTGCCGATCTCAAACGGAGAAGAAGGCGATTCCGCTGGGAGCGCCGAGCAGAAAGACGTTCCGGGCGCACCGTCGAAGGAGTCTCGATGAGTCGAACGCGAACATCGATTTTTTCTCCGCTCTTCTTCATCACCCTCTTCTTTCTGATCATCTCGGTTGTCCCGACCTTCGCGGCCGAGATCAAGCCGAAGCGGATCGTGACCGAGAATGGGATCATTCTTCTGATTCTCGAACGTCCTTCCCTCCCGATCGTCAGTATCGACGCGCTGGTTCGGGCCGGCTCCCTTTATGATCCGAACGACAAAGCGGGGCTCGCCAACCTGACCGCCTCCCTTCTTGATGAGGGGACGAAGAAGCGGAGTTCCACCCAGATCGCAGACGCGGTCGACTTCATCGGAGCCGACCTCTCGGCCAAAGCGACTGAAGATTATATGACAGCGAACCTGCGCGTCCTGAAAAAAGATGTCGATGCCGGCTTCGATCTTCTTTCAGACATTCTGATCAATCCGGTTTTTGACGCAAAAGAGGTGGAGCGGGTTCGCAAAAATGTATTGGGAGGCATCCTCGCTGAGAAAGACCAACCCCAAGCGGTGGCCGACCGGGCGTTCCGAAGCATCATCTTCGGCGAGCATCCTTATCGAAATCCAGTGATCGGACGAGAAGAGACGGTCCCAAAGATCACGCGCGACGAGATCGTCTCCTTTCATCAAACCTATTATGCGCCGAATAATCTTATCCTCTCCATCGTCGGCGATCTCACCGAGAAAGAGGCGGTGGCGCTGGTCAAGAAATATTTTGGAAAGTGGGAGCGAAAGCAGATCCTCTTCCCGAGGGTCGGCCCCCCGGCTTCATTTCAAACAAAAAAAATGGAGCTGATCGACAAGGATCTGACGCAAGCAAGCGTGGTTTTGGGCCATATCGGGATCGATCGGGAGAATCCCGATTATTATGCCGTAACGGTGATGAACTACATTCTCGGCGGGGGTGGATTCTCTTCGCGAATGATGGCCGACATCCGAGATAATAAAGGTCTGGTTTACTCCATCTACTCCATGTTCGACGCCAATCGATTTCCCGGCGAATTCGCCGTGAACCTGCAGACCCGATCGAAGAGCACCAACGAAGCGATCGAAGGGGCGTTGGCGGAGATTCAAAAAATCAGGAGCGCTCCGGTCACCGACACGGAGCTCAATGAAGCAAAGGCGTACCTCGTCGGAAGCTTCCCCCTCCGGATGGAGACGACCGCCCGGCTCGCCTCGCTGCTGTCGGCAATTGAATATTATCAGTTGGGGCTCGACTATTTTGAGAAATATCCGAGCTACATTAATAGAGTCACAAAAGATGATGTGCTGCGGGTCGCGAGAAAATATCTCGATCCGGAGCATTATGCCTTGGTGGTGGTTGCGAAGCAGAGCGAGGCGAATGTGAAGGAGCCTCCCGCGCCGCCCCCCCTCGAACCCGGCGCGAAGAAAAACAGTCCGGAGATGGGAGCCCGCGAACCGACCAGCGTCCGGCAAGTTGAGCAAGGAGCGGGCGGGCGATGAGGGATGTATCATCCGGATACGATCGCCTCTTCCAAATTCTTCGAGGAATGGAATCGGTGGCGGTCGCCTACTCCGGCGGGGTCGACTCCGCTCTGGTGGCGAAGATCGCTCACGAGGCCCTCGCTCAAAACGCCGTCGCCGTCACCTCCATCTCTCCCACCTTTCCCGCTTCTCAATTGGAAGAAGCCAAGCAGGTCGCGGTCGGGATCGGCATTCGTCATCTCTTTGTTCAATCGGATGAGCTCCAAATTCCAGGTTACGCCGAGAATCGTTCGAACCGCTGCTATCTCTGCAAAAATGATCTCTACACCCTCCTCACCGAAGTGGCCGAGAAAGAGCAGATCCGAGTGATTGTCGATGGAACCCATCTGGACGATCTGACCGACACCCGCCCCGGATTGAAGGCGGCGCGCGAGCGGGGGGTCCGAAGTCCGTTGGTGGAGGCGGGGCTGAACAAAGAAAAAGTCCGTGCCCTCTCGCGAGAACTAGGAATCCCTATTTGGGATAAACCGGCTTCGGCCTGTCTCTCCTCGCGCTTTCCGCACGGGACAGAGATCACGTATGAGCGCCTCCATCAGGTGGAGGTATCGGAAGAGATTCTCCGGGGGATGGGGTTCCGCCAGTTCCGCGTCCGCTATCATGGCGAGACCGCCCGGATCGAACTCTCCGTCGAAGAATTCCCACGCCTGCTCGACCCAGATCGCCGTGAAGCATTGGTTGCACAGCTTCAGAGCTGCGGATTCAAATGGGTCACGCTCGATCTCGCCGGCTATCGGTCGGGCGGCGCCGTCCAATCCAACGGCGTTTTTATCCTCTCGCAACTTTCATCAGATGAACCGAAATAGTCTCCCTTTTCTTCTCTTTTCTCTTTGCTTCTTTTTTCTCTTCCTGACGGCGGAATCTTCATCCCCGTCATCCGTGCGGACCGCCGATCTGACACTAACTCTCCTCTCTCCTTATCACCCCACCATTACTTCCAAAGGCACTTTCCATCAAAGCGGCGCCAAGATTCGCTTTGAGCCTGCCGGGTCGGAAGAGATCGATCTTTACGACATGAAGCAGATGGAAGAGATCCGCCTCTTTCCCGCCGATCGGATCTATTTTAGGACCCGCCTCGGCCCGGCCCGCATCCTGAAGGCGGTCCGGGAAGGATGGATGCCGGCTCCTCCCCCTCTGACGGAGAAGCGGATCTTGATGAGGGAGGGAGAGATCAAAGAGAAGAGCGCGCGACTTTACTTCGTGACCCTCGAAGAAAAGGGGAAGAAGTGGTACTCTCTACGTTGGGTCTCGGCCGACGAGGCGGAGGTCCCGCTGCAGGTGATCTACCCGGCCAGCGACTTTGAAACGGTGATCGCCGATTATGATTCTCTCCGCGCAGAGCCCTTCGATCCGGCCCGATTCGAGCCTCCCGCCGGCTTCATGAGCGTGAACCCCTATTAATCGCAGGTCAAACCCTCTCTAATCTTTACTTTTCACTTCGAAGATGCCATAATTTTGCGACGTTCATAGAGAAAGGAATCCGATGTCCGACGTTCGTGTCCGCTTTGCCCCCAGTCCCACCGGCTATCTCCACATCGGCGGGGCGAGAACCGCGCTTTTTAACTGGCTCTTTGCCCGGCATCACGGCGGGAAATTCTTCCTCCGGATCGAAGATACCGACCGCTCTCGCTCGACCGATGAGGCGATCGACGCCATCATCGACGGGATGCGCTGGCTCGGCCTCGATTGGGACAAGTGGGAAGGCTCCGATAAAAACCCGATCCGGCAGACCGACCGGTTTGATCTCTACCGGCAGAAGGTTCAGGAGCTGCTCGACCGCGGCCTGGCCTACCGCTGCTACTGCACCGCCGAGGAATTGGAGGCGCGGCGAAAAGAGGCGATGGCGCAGGGGAAGATTCCCCGTTACGACGGCCGCTGCCGTCTGCTGACCGAGCCGGTCCCCGGCAAGGAGGCCGCGATCCGGTTCAAAGCCTCTTCCGAGGGGGAGATCGTGATCGACGACATGGTGAAGGGGAAGGTCGTCTTCGACGCGAGCACCGTCGACGATCTGATTATTTTAAGATCGGACGGAACGCCAACCTATAACTTCTGCGTGGTGGTCGATGATGTCGACATGCAGATCTCTCACGTCATTCGGGGCGACGATCATTTGAACAACACCCCGCGGCAGATCCAGATGTATCAGGCGCTCGGCTATCCCCTTCCGCGTTTTGGCCATGTCTCGATGATTCTCGGCCCGGACAAAGCGCGCCTCTCCAAGCGCCACGGCGCAACCGCCATCCAGCAGTATCGCGAGGAGGGATATCTCCCCGAGGCGATGGTCAATTACCTCGTCCGCCTCGGCTGGTCCCACAAGGATCAAGAGATCTTCTCTCTCCCCGAGCTGATCGAAAAATTTTCGATGGAGCAGGTCGGCGCCTCCGCCGCGGTATTTAATCCCGAGAAGCTGCTCTGGCTGAATGCGCATTATATCAAAACCGGCGACCCGAAACGTCTCGCGCAGCTTCTTCTCCCCCACCTGGAGCGGTTGGGCGTCCCTGCCGGTGCGGTCGATCTGGCGCGGCTTACGCAGATTGTCGTCGCGCTGCGCGAGCGCACCCGGACGTTGAAGGAGATGGCGGAGTCGGCGGTCTATTTCTTTGTGGATGAGATCGCCATCGATGAGAAAGCCCAAAAGCTTCTCACGCCGGAGGCGCTGCCGATTTTAAAGGCGGTTCGCGAACGGCTCGCTGAAACGCCGTTCGAGCATGCGCCGTTGGAAGAGGCCTTCCGGTCGGTCAGCGAGGCGCTGGGATTGAAGCTGGCGCAGATTGCTCAGCCGGTCCGCGCCGCGATAACGGGGAAGACCGTCAGCCCGGGAATTTTTGATGTGTTGATGATCCTTGGAAGGGAGCGGGCGTTGAAGCGATTGGACAATCAAATCGCCCCTCGTTCTGCACCCGCCGCGGAAAAATAGTTGCGGAAAAATAGTTGCTTGACACCTAAAGCGCTTTCCGCTAAATTCTTTCTACTTCCTACCATCATATTGGGGGATCGTCTAGCGGCAGGACAACGGACTCTGACTCCGTTTACCGAGGTTCGAATCCTCGTCCCCCAGCCACCTTCTTTTCTCCCCTCTGAATATAAAAATTCATTCATTAAATCAATAGCATATAAGTTCTAAATCGCTTTAGAAACGAGTTGGTTATAGAGAGATTTTCTGTCTAAGAATTCGAAGTCCTTGAGAAGAGGCTTCATTATGGGTTCTAATCCTCGATGGCTTTTCCCATGCGTGATACCAATGCGGGTTCAGCTCTCACGATTCTTCACCACGCTGGGGCGACATTAACTCCACCTACCTATACGTAACAAAATGGATTGACCATTTAAATGGCTGAGGGTCATCATCCATCCTGCTTTTCTTGAAAAAGAAAAGGAGGAAAAGATAACCCAGATCGACCCAATCCACAATCCGTCCATCCAGAGGGAAAGTCGTGAGCCGGGAAAGCGGCATTCGGCGCAAAGCCTGATCGATCGCCTTCTGCAGAAGCTGTGGGTGGCGAATTCTTAATTCGCCCCAAAATTGAGTTCAAATCAATCTTGCGAACTGCCGCGAGATGCGTTACGCTCGCCCATTATGAAGAACGTACTCCTACTTTTCATGCATTTCGTTTCCACCGTCATACACCTGATATGGCCAGGAGGGGCGAAGACAGTCCTGGCCGAATCTCTCTTTCTGAAGCACCCGCTGCTCCTCCTCATCCGATTCGCAAAAGAGCTCCGAATCTTAGCCAATTGCACCGCTTCCTTCTGGGACTCTGGACGCTCTTGATCAATCCTGGCCAACTTGCCCAAAACGCGGTGATCGTAAAACCATCGACGCGCTTGCGCCTTCATGAAACCCTCGTAAACGCCAAAAACCGGCTGCTGTTTGCATCCTGCAGAAAGAGAAGACCGGAACCGAGGGGCCTGTCCCTGGCGAATTGCAATTCGCCAGAGACAGGTTACTGACTGAAACAAAAGTAAAATAATCTCTCCAATATCGAACCTTCAAAATCGACTGTGTAACTCTCCAATAATATCGGTTAGATACCGTTCTCTAATTTTTGATTGATTCTACTTTGGAATGTAGATACCATCCTGCAAATGATCACCGTATAAAGATTTGATGCATCGGGACTCCTGGCCGAAATGGCAAATGGAAGATTATAGCAAACAATGAAATGGTCGAAACTAAAAAGCCTCATAGAAACAAGATTTGCAGACTCTGTGAAAGGTCGAATAGAAATTAATAGTACGAGGTATGGGAACTGCTCTTGTGGCCACGCGTGGCTTACTCTAGATGGCGAACTCGTCGCGAACTTTTGTACTCGAGCCTATTGGAATAAGAAGCTATATGAAAAGTCTCATGGCGAACCGTTACCCGAGAAACACAAAACAAAATTTAAGGAACAACCCGTTGAGTATGGTGAAATGAGTCGTCAGGATGTTTATAAAGCCTGCTGGGAGTTTGTCCATGACCTCAGCATTCAACAAGCACTCTCTGACGATGACCCGTTGATCCAAACACTTGCTGTGTTAGATAAACGTTTAGGTAAGCGGCGATTATCAGCCATAGACGGTGAAAAGTTGCATCCGTTAGCGAAAAAAATGTTTCTCCTCAGAACAAGCATTGAATCTAATTAGAAGCATGCCAAAACCGGATTCTACGTGATGCGCAAAAGCAGCGTACACGATAAAGACGGAGTATAGACTTTCATAATGGCCTTAATCACCGCAGAGTCGCAAGAAGAAAGCCGCCGTGTTCCATGGCGAGAAAGTTGCGCCAAAAGGAAAAACTGAGTATCCCGGCTTTCAGGCCGCACCTGAGACCCACACAATTAATATTTCTGGCGTGAGGTGAAGACGCTTCCCTAATCAGCGAGATAGAAAGATCACCCGTGGGTCTTCGCAGTCCGGGAAGAATGGAATCGGCCCGATGGCAAATACTAGAAAGTGTTCCTCTTTTGCAAGCAGACCGGACCGTGTTTGGAATCCGGGAATGGCTCGGATCAGATGGATTATATTCTAAACAATGTTTTAGCTCTAATGTTCCATGCTCTCGGAGCGGTTTTTAGTGGAACAAGTAACCTCTACAAGACTACGATGTCACTCCCCGACTCCATCTCACAGCCCCGAATGAAACAAGATCAGAATTGGACGAAGTTCTCAAACGATGAGGTAACTTTCTATATCAGTTCAGGAAAACAATGATCAATACTTGACTACCGGAAACGAACTGAAGCTATTTGGATATGGATCTCAAATACGCTATCAGATCTCGCACATCCTGCGGTTGCAATACTGTTGAATATCCCCGCATCGCCGTGTTGGCCTTGCCGATCAGAATAGCCCGCTCTAAGTCATTGTCTGTCAGCCCAGACATTACAGCGGCATTTTTGAAATTCGTCGGCCTTGGATTCAGTCCGCTTCCTGCGGGACCGTTTCCATCTCCGCCTAATCCATGGCACGATGCGCAATGGCCTTCGTAATAGAGTTTTCCCCGTTGCGGGGAGCCCGGCATTTGCGCATAAACGAGCAGAGATGGAAGGATCACCGTCACTAGAAATAAGAGAAAAACTGTTCGTGTCTTCCGATTCATAAAACATACTCCTCGTTATAAGAGAGGTGGTGACTTACTGCAATGTAATCGGAATCGATCCGGCCAGCCCGGTCGGATTCCCATTCGCATCCACAGTGACGATTTGAACTGTAGCCGACCCTGTCGCCCGATCAGTCGGCGATTGAAAGGTCGCCGTAATCTGTCCCGCTGATGTCGTAAAGATCTGCACACGGGGATCCGCAACACTCGTCGCACCTCCTATGAGTGTCCCGCCGGCTGAATTACTGACAAAAATATTCGCAACCGTTAATCCGATGCGGGTCCCATCCGGTAGGAGATTCCCTTGCGAATCCTTGAGCGTAACCGAAATGGCGGAGGTGCTCGTCCCATTTGCCGTCAAGAGAGTGGGTGAGCCGACGGAAGTCGCATCCCACACACCGGTGAGCGTTGTGAAACTGTATGCGATGATCGAAACCGGACGATTATCCAAATCGACCGAGGCGACTTGAATGGCTCCATTCTCAGATCCCCGGAGAGGCAAGTAAGTCACATCCGGCGGTGTGTAAGAGAAAGTCACCGCCGCGCCAAAGGTGGAGAAGAGCAGAAAGCGCGGATCCGCACTTGTCCCGAGGCTGTTTCCGCTGATCACCCCGCCGATGGAGCTGGTAAAAACAGGATCGGCCGTAACCGCAATGATCGTCCCATTCGGAACGGGCGTTCCATTACGATTGATGTTGCTGATCGTTACCGTTGTTGCGATCTGCCCATTGGAGAAGAACTGTTGTGGATTGATCGTGACGGTGGCCGCGGTCGGCAGATTCGCCGTCCCGGGCGATAACGCGATTCTAAAACTCGACGACGCGGGTGTAAAAAGGTTATTTCCCGCAACATCCAGAATCCCTCTCGACGCGACGATCGAATACTGTCCATCGGCCGCCAAAGGAGCGGTCGGTGTCAGCGTCACGGTGGCATTACCATTCGAGAAGTCATAGCGACTCTTCACCACAGTCGGCCCAGAAATAAAGAGAGTGCTCGGCGTGATGCTTACCGGATTGATCGGTTCGCTAAACGTGACCGAAACGGCAATGGTGGCCGGCACATCAATTGAGCCGCTCGCCGGATTAAATCCGGCTACAGACGGCTGCGTACTATCCGAAGCGCTCTGGGTCGAGAAGGTCAACGAGAAGGGGCTGGCGAGCGGATTTCCCGCGGTGTCGGTCATCCCGAAAGCCGTCAGCGTGTACGATTGGTTTCCAGGAAGGAATTGGTCGGGAACGAATGACGCGATCGTCGTGATGTTCTGAGGATCCGTGCTGACCTGAACTCTTCCAGCGATCGGACCGCTGCTCGATGAAAGTGAGATTGTTCCCGGATTCAAGGAGGCGGCATTCATCCGCTCGGAGAACTCAACCATGATCAGAACGTTTGTCGGAACGCCGCTTGCCCCGTCCGCCGGATTCGCAAGCGTGACCGTCGGGGGAGTCGTGTCAAACCCGGTCCCCATCGAAAATGATGCGGCCTGAGAAGAGAGAAGCGGTACACCTGTGGTGTTTGTAATCGATGAGTTGATAACCACTGTGTAGAAAGATCGATTCGGTGCAAGCGGTACATCAGGAGTGAATGTTACCACGCTGTTCGGTCCGCCCGAACCATTGCTGAGCGTCCGGGTTCCGGACACCCGGATTGAGTCGGGTCCTGCGAGATATAGGGTGTCGGGGGTCACTGTCGCTGGATCAAGACTCTGGCTGAAGGCGACGACCACCGGACTATTGATTGCCACGTGGGTTTCTCCATACGCCGGGCTAATCGCGGTGACCACCGGCTGCGGCGCGGTGAATCCCGAACTCCCGGAAAGCGCAACACTCAGCGTGGCAAGAAGCCGGACCGCATTCCCCTGTCCGTCGACTTCGACGACTTGGATATAACCGATCCCCGTCTGACCCGAAGCAAGACTGGGGACGGTGTAGGTGATCTCCACGGTGCCTCCCCGGATGGTGGAGTAGAGCCTAAAGCGTGGATCGGGTGCCGGGATTCCCCCTGAGAGCACCCCTCCAGCGGCCGTCGGGATGTAGACCGGATCGGCGGTTGCTCCAATGAGTACCCCCGGCGGGAAGGGATTGCCGTTGGCGTCTTGCAAGGTCAACGTGACAGAAGCATATGAGGCGCCGTCGGCGAGCAACGTGTTTGGATTGATCTGCTGGTTAATCACCTGCGTCCCCCGGAAAAGAGTCACCCCGCCCGCTCCGATTAGGCTCCCCGGGGCATCGCCGGCATCGGCCGCGGCCACTTGGATATAGGCGAAGGCTTGCGAGGAGTTGCCCGAGAGATTTGGCAGGCTGGGAGACCGGTAGGTGACCGTCACCTGACCGCCCGTCACCGTGAAAATCTGGAAACGCGGATCGGCGGCACTCGTCACTCCCCCCAGAATCGCTCCCCCCGCGGAGCTCGCGATATATGCCGGGGCCGCCGTGATCGCGACTTTGGTTCCATCCGGGACGAGAATGCCATTTCGGCTGACGCCTGTAATGCTGACGGTGGCGGTGGTCAACCCATCAGCCAAGAGGGTATTTGGATTGGAAGTAACAATCCCGCTGTTTGGCAATGAGGCCACGTCGGTTCCCACGGCATAGCCGGTCGCGAAGGTCGTGGTTAAGCTGCCGCTGAGCGCAAGGCCGACCTGGTCTTGCACCACGTTGGTGAGTTGAAAGAAGTAGAATTGCCCGGCGAAGAGAGGGAAGGTCGGGGTGAAGGTCACTGCTCTGTTATCGGGTGAGAAGGAGATGCTTCCCGGAGTCGGCCCGTTTAATCCCCCTCCCGTCAGACGCACCGCATCATTGGAGGAATTAATCGAGGCCGGATTAATCGGCTCACTGAAGGTCACCACGATCGAAGAGGTTGTGGGTACATTGGATGTGGTGTCCGCTGGCGACATCGAGAGGACCGTGGGCTGCGTCGTGTCGGCCTGACTCCCGACGGTGAAGGTGGATAGAACCGCTCCCGCCAGCGGATTTCCCGCAAGATCGGTCACCCCTGTCGATACCGAAACAGTATATGTTGCTCCGGCCTGTAAACTGGCGACGGAGGGGCGGAATTGGATATAGACCCCATGCAACAGCGTAACTGTACCCGCGATGGCCGTTCCCCCTGCCGAGAGCGTTACGGTCGATGGATTGACACTGGCCGCAGACAGCGGTTCCGAGAATTGCAAGGCAACTATCGCGTTGGTCGGAACAGCACTTGCGCCATTGGCCGGGGTGACGGCCACCAGCGTGGGAGGGGTAGTGTCAGCGGCCACAGCACCCGTCGTAAATGTATTTGTAGCAGGTGCAATCGGATTGGCCAAAGCATTCCCCGCGAGATCGGTAATCTTATTGGTGTAAACAATGTAGTAACGGGTATTTGCCAGCAGAGGCAGATCGGGAACCAGTGTCGCCGAGAGAAGATCGGGCGCAACGACAATGGTTGCGGAGACCTGGCCGTAGTCCCATCCAATATAAAATGAACCATTATATACCGACAGCGGATTGATCGGTTCGGAGAAAATGATACTGGCTTTGGCATTGAGTGGAACCCCGATCGTCCCGGGAGCCGGACTGAAGCCGACGACGGTCGGGGCGATCGTCGTCGATTGGCCCGTGGTAGTGAAATGAAACGAGAGCGGGAATGCAAGGGCATTGCCAGCCGTATCCGATCCTCCCGTCAAAGAGACCGTGAAGGTCGTATTTCCCGGCAAGAACTGCTCCGGCGTGAGCAGGGCGGTGCTTCGCCCGCGCGAGAAGTCGTGAAGTACGGACAGGCGCGCGGCAACGGAAGTGCTTCCCGCAGTAAGTGTGAGGGTTGCGAAATTAATCGTCGCTGCGTTCATCAGTTCCGAGAACTCAATCATCACCACCGCATTGGTCGGCACCCCTGTATATCCGGAGGGGGGAGTGTAGGCAGTGACGGTCGGCGCGGTCACGTCCGTGGCGGTACCCGTCGAGAATGTCACCGCTTGGGATGCAAAAATTGGTATCCCCGATGCGCTCTGAATCGAGCTGCTCACAAAGAGAGTAAAGGAAGAGTTCACAGCGAGTGGAGCGTTAGGGGTAAAGGTGACGATGCTGTTGGGGCCGGCGGGTCCTGCGCTGAAGGCGGGGGTTCCCGAGACAGCGACCGAATTCGGCCCCAAGACGAGGAAGCTGCTGGGGGTGACTGTAGAGGGATCGACACTCTCGCTAAACGCAACCACGATCGGACTGTTGACTGCGACCGAGCTCTGCCCTTGTGCCGGGCTGACCGCGGTGATCACCGGCTGCGGGGCGGTGTATCCCGAACTTCCGGAAAGCGAAATATTTAATGTCGTCAACTGCCGAACCGCATTCCCCTGTCCGTCTACCTCGACGAATTGGATCGAGCCGATCCCCGTCTGGCCCGCGGCAAGACTGGGGGCGGTGTAGGTGATCTCGACGCTGCCTCCCCGGGTGGTGGAGTAGAGCCTAAAGCGTGGATCCGGTGCCGGAATTCCCCCTGAGAGCACCCCTCCAGCGGAGGGATTATAGACCGGATCGGCAGTTGCTCCAATGAGTACCCCCGGCGGGAAGGGATTGCCGTTGGCGTCTTGCAAGGTCAACGTGACAGAAGCATAAGAGGCGCCGTCGGCGAGCAACGTGTTCGGATTGATCTGCTGGCTGATGACTTGCGTCCCGCGGAAGAGGCCGACTAATCCCGTCCCGATCAGACTGGCAGGGGATTCTGCGGCATCGACCGCGGCCACTTGGATATAGGCGAAGGCTTGCGAGGAATTGCCCGAGAGATTTGGCAGGCTGGGAGACTGGTAGGTGACCGTCACCTGACCGCCCGTCACTGTGAAAATCTGGAAACGCGGATCGGCGGCACTCGTCACTCCCCCCAGGATTGCTCCCCCCGCGGAGAGCACCTGGTAGGCCGGCGCTGCTGTCACGGCGACTTTTGTCCCATCCGGAACCAGAACACCGTTGCGACTGATTCCGGTAAAGGTCACCGTGGTTGTACTCTGTCCGTCCGCCAAGAGCGATCCGGAGGTTGTCGCCACAGCACTCGTTGGCAAGCTGTTCGGATCGGTTCCAGCCGCTACCGGAACGCTAAAATTAGAGGAGATGCCGCCAACTAAATTATGCGCGAGATCCTCGATATTGTTCACCGATAGAAAATAGAATCCACCCACAAAGAGCGGTGGTGTCGGCGTAAATGTGAGCATCATACGATCTGAGGAAGCGGTCACCGTCCCGGGGAGTTGCGCATTCACGCCTCCCCCGCTGATATAGATCGCGTTTGATGAGACACTCGGAAGTGCGATCGGCTCGCTGAAGGTAATGGTGATCGGACCGCTCGGTCCGATCGTGCCGTTGTTGGGTGGATTCACCGAAACCACAGTCGGACGGGTCGTATCGCTGATCGATCCGGTGGTGAAGTGGCTGACGACACTCGCCGAAAGCGGGTTATCTGCGACATCCCGCACTCCGGTCGTCACGGTGATATCGTAGAGTGTACCTGCCGCCCAGGTCAGCAGATTGGCAACCTTCAGACGAACCAATGCATTATTGTACGGATCCAAGCTCACCTCGGTATTCACCGGAATTCCCCCCGAGGCGGCCTGTATGGTCTGGGAGGTAATCGAGGCCGGAGAGAGCGGCTCGGAGAATTGTAGCAGCACCTGGGCGTTGACCGGCACCCCCGTCGCGCCGTCCACCGGGGAGATGCTCACCAGGGTCGGACCGGTGGTGTCGCTGAATTGAGAGCCGGTTGTGAAGTAGGCTGGATTTGACCCAAACCGGAAAGGTCCGGTCGGATTATAAATAGGGTTGCCTGAGACATCGCTGATTCCGGCCAGGAAGTTAATCGCATAGGTCGTGCTCGGAGCGAGCGGATGATCGGGGGTCAATGTCGCGGAGAGCAGATCGGGCGCGACCGCAATTCGCCCGGATGCATTGCTCAGATAAAAATTCTGAGAGGTAACCGTGATCGGATTAATCGGTTTCGAGAAGACAATCGTGACCTTCGCGTTCAATGGAACATTTGTTCCGGATGGGGTCACCACCGTGACCGAGGGCTGTATCGAATCCGCGACCGCTTGCGTGGTAAAGGTGGTGCTGATGGGAGCGGCCAGCGGGTTGCCCGCGGTATCGGTGATTGAGGCGCTCAGCGTAAAAGTATAGAGGGTATTGGAGGCCAAGAATTGTTGGGGAGTCAGCGTGAGCAAGGTCTGACCCACCTGCGGATCGAACGCTGCCGTAAGATTTGCGGGAATGGCGCCCCCGCTTCCTGAAAGGGAGACCGACCCGGAATGAAGTGTCGCGGCATTGATCTCCTCCGAGAATTTCACCATAACGACCACATTTGTGCCGACACCGCTTGCACCGTTCATCGGATTGACCAGCAAAACCGATGGCGCTTGGGAATCGGCCCCGTTGGCGGTGGAGAACGTCGTCGAACTGGATGTCAGAAGTGAATTTCCGGTGGCACTTTTTATAGTCGAGTCGACGAATACGGTATAGGTGGTATTGGGCAGAAGTGGGCCCGAGGGAGTCAGCGTCACCACACTATTGACTCCTCCCCCGCCGTCTCCAGCAGTCAGAACGCCAGGCATCGGTACTGAACCAGGTCCGATGAGTTGAACACTGCTTGCGGTCACGGTCGAGAAATCAAGACTCTCACTAAAGCCGATGACTACGGGAACATTCGTCCCCATCCCCATCGAACCTTGAGCGGGGCTCACCGAGACGATTTTGGGCTGGGGCGCCACGGCGCCGGCGCTTCCGGAGAGGGAAATCGTCTGGCTTCCGAGATAGGATAGAACATTTCCCAGATCATCCACCTCCGCGGCTTGAACGAACGCTGTTCCAGTCTCGGTGGGTCCTAGGGTGGGAGCTATATAGGTGAGTGTGAATTTCCCCTCGCGGTCAGTGGTGAAGATTCTAAATCGAGGATCGGCCGCGGGGCTTCCGCCGGAGAGAGTTCCGGCAATGGATGTTGTATAGAACACAGGATCGGTCGTGATTCCAACGCGCTTGCCTTCCGGAACGGCGTTTCCGTTGGTTCCATTAACGGTCACATCGATCTGAGCATAACTGGTTCCATTTGCTAAAAGAAGGAAAGGATTACTGGAAATCAGCGCGCCGCTATAGCGGTAGAGGGTGGCCGTCCCCTGCCCGATGAGCCCAACCGGATTCTCAGCTGAATCGACGGAACCCACTTGAAGGGCTGCATTGGCCGTCTGCCCAGGGAGCAATTCCGGACGATTGGCGGCTTGATAGGTGATGGTGGCCCGTCCCCCAAAAGTGGTGACGATCTTAAAGCGGGCATCCGCGGCACTGGTCGTCCCCTCCAGGATGGATCCTCCCGCCGAAGCATTGAAAGCCTGCACCGCCGTGACTGCGATCTTTGTTCCATTCGGAACGAGTGTGCCGAATCGGTCGGTAATATTGGTGATTGTGACCGTGCCAAGGCTCTGTCCATCGGCAAAGAGCTGAGTGGGATTCACCGTAACCGTTGCGGAAAAAGGCAGCGCATTCGAATCGGTCCCCGCCGCGAGCGACGTTGTAAATGAATTCGTGAACGAGGGCATTTTATTTCCGGCTAGATCTTCAATGCCGAAGACGCTCACGAAAAGAGACTGGCCTGCCGGCAGAGGACCTTGCGGCTGAAATGTCACCCCCGTCCGATCGGACGACACAGTGATTGTGCCTGAAGGAGGAACGCCGATCGATCCGCCACTGATATAAAAACTCGACGATGAAATGCTGATCGGAGAGATTTTTTCATTAAAGGTTAGGGAAATCGCTGTTGTGGGAGAGACCGTTGTCCCATTAGCAGGGGTCATTGTCGCGGTCGGCGGGGTGGTGTCGGTGGCCGCACCGGTTGTAAAACCGCTGATAAAAGAGGCCGTGAGCGGATTATCCGCCATATCGTGCACTCCTGTGGTGACGGTCACGTCATAGAAGCGATTGGACTGCAAGGTAAGGAGGTTTGCAACTTTAATCCGCGCCACCGTGTTATTCTGCTCCAGGCTGATTTCCGTATCGACCGGGACCCCGCCTGCTGCAATCACGATATTCTGAGGGGTAGCGGTCGGCGGGGCGATCGGCTCCGAGAAGCGCAGCAGTACCTGGGCGTTGGTCGGCACCCCACCTGTGCCATTGCTCGGGGAGATTTCCAACACGGTGGCTCCTTGTCGGTCGCTGAGCTGAACCCCCGTTCGAAAAACCTTCGCTGTGCCGAAAATACCCCCAAAGGCGGGCTGAGGATTAAAGAGCGGGTTTCCCGCTAAATCTTTAATGCCTGTAGTATACGTGATGTAGTAATTGGTGTTTGGAAGAAGCGGCTGGTCCGGTGTCAACGTAGCTGAGAGCTGGTCGGGTGCAACCGAAACCGTCCCGGAAACCTGTCCTGCGAAGCGGTCTGTGTAAAGTGCAAAGGTCGTGGATGTGACTGTGATCGGATTCACCCGCTCGGAGAAAACGATTGTCACCCGGCTGTTGAGGGGAACATTATCTCCGGCCGGACTCACATTAATGACGGATGGCTGGAAATTATCAAGGCTCGATTGGGTGGTAAAAGTACTGGTGGTAATCGAGAGGATACTGTTGCCGGAAACATCGGCCAAGCCCGGAGCGACAGTAAGCGTCACCTGAGAGAAGGCGGGATAAGGTTGATCCGGGATGTAGGTCACGACCGAGTTAAAATTGGTTAAAAGGAGATGGCCGGGACGAATCAAACCGCCGCTTGTCACAGAAAGGGTTGACGGCGTAATCGTGGCTGGATCAAGCGATTCATTAAACGTGAGCGTGATCGCCGCATTGGTGTTGATGCCGGTTGCGCCATTCGGAGGGGTGATTCCTAAAAGAATCGGCGGAACCCGATCGGCCGTTGTTGCCGTGGTGAAATTGCTGACGAAATTGGATCCGACGCCACTACTCCCCACCAGTAAATTACCAGCCGCATCGGTCACTTGGCCTGAGAGAACAAGCCCCACCGCGGTATTTGGGACGAAGGGAGAAGAGGGTATGAATGTGGCCACTGTGTTACCTTGGCTTATTTGCAAAGTTCCTGTCTTTACATTCCCCTGGTTGGTCACGGTGAGGCGCGCGGATGTCAACGTGGTCGGATCGATCGGCTCTGAGAAGGTAAACACGATCGACGTGTTATAAGGGGCATTCGCGGCACCATTGGCCGGGCTGACGGAAACCGTCGGTGAGATTGTATCCGAGCCGACGGTCGTCGTGAAGGCTCCGATGAAGGATGACTCCAATGGAATCCCTTCCACACTCTTGACTCCCTGCGTTAATTTCAAAGTGTAAGTTGTTCCGGCCGCCAGCGGTGTTGTCGGCTTGAAGATAACCTGCTGGTCTCCGAGGGTGTAAAAGAATGTGCCACTGACGGCTGAATTGGTGCTGTTTTGGACAAGCGAATAGGTTGCGGGGATGATCGTTGCCCGGTCGACCGGCCGGCTGAAGAGAACAGAAATCGTTGCATTCTGTGGAGAAGTAGTCACTCCCATGGTGGGATTGATCGCCACAATCCGCTCCGGAGGTCCGGAGAGATAGGTGAAGCCACCCTGAAGAAGGGCATCTCCGTTCGCATTTGTGACCTGGACATCGGCGGCACCTAAATTACCTGGGGGAGTAAACGCCGTGAAGGTGGATGAATCCTGTATTGTCATCTTTAACGCTTGATTCCCGCCGATATACATCAGAGTGTTCTGAGCAAAACCACTTCCTGTCACCGTGACCGCGCCGCCTCCTTCGACTGATCCAACTGCAGGCGTAATCGAGTTAATCCCAGGGGGAGGACCCGATGAAGTCACTGTGAACGGCACTCCAGCACTGACTAAGCCGCCCACCGTCACTGTCACCGTCACCGAACCAGTTGTGGCTCCTTGCGGAACCGCCGTCACCATCTTAGTGGGGCTCGCTGAAAAAACAGTGGCAACCGTACCATTAAACTTTATGGTATTTAATCCAGGCGTTGAACTGAAACCGTTTCCGGTGATCGTCACAAGCCTGCTAATCGGTCCGGAGTTCGGGCTCAGTTGCGAGATAATGGGCGCTGCGGCCCCGATGTTGATCGTAGTGGAGGCGCTTCCTCCAGCGTGGCTGACGGTTAAAGTTGTCGCGCCGGTGCGTGCCGCAAACGAGATCGTAAGCGTGGCCGTCAGTGAATTTGACGAAGTGCTCACGTTGCTAACCGCGATTCCCGGATTATCGGTCTTCAATGCTGAACCGGAAAGGTTACTCCCTGTCAGCACAAGGGGTATGGCCGTTCCGGCGTTCGCCGTGTTTGGTGATACACCAGTAATCAGAGGAGGGTTAATTCCGCCGGTACTTCGGGTAATAGAGAGAATATTGCCGACTGCATCATAACTATATGTTGCTACGTTTCCCTGGTCATCGATCACTTGAGAGAGTCTGCCAACATCATCATATATGTATTTCGCTTGTCCGGCATTAGCGCTTGAAGATAATGCCAAGAGGTCAACGAGCAAACACGCAAGCAGAATGAAGGTTTGCTGGAGCGTAATTTTTTCCTTTTGTTGCTTCAAAGGTTTTTCCAATTTTCAAAAATCTGAATGATTTACTTCCCTCAGCGGCAAAGTTTCCTATCGCAAGCGTCTTATTAATGAAAACATCTGTTCCGGCGCTTTTTCGATTTTCTGTTAGCTTAAAATCTTTCCATGAAAGCCTTTTTCACCCTTCAGAAGGTTTTTCGACAAAAATTCGCTTGATGAATCTGGTTAATAAAGCCCCAACAAACGCAGGTAGCGATTGAGCGAAATATATAAACATCTCAATTGGGTATAAGTTATGAGGAGTTATTTGAAAAACAAATTCTACAGTTGAGATGGCAGCGACCGGAATCATCGTTGCAAAACCCCACAGTGGCCCCAGATCCGAATCCAAAAGTCCCAGCACTATGCCTGTTATAGTCAAACATAAAATAGATATGATCCCTGATATTCGTGTATTTGTCAGAATAGGAACATGGTAAATTGGGAATGGCATCTTAAACTCATCACTCCCCGATACTAATAATGGAGGTAAGATTAAAGACGTATAACCCAAAACCATAGCGACACTGACCATAATTAACGGGGAATGCTTTTTACCTTTCATTTGAACATCTCACAACAAGTTGGCGCCTCAATCGGAAAATTAATTGCAGGGCTTTCTCCCGTCGTTGGCTGATGCCCTCCAGAGACATCCCACAACAGCATTATTACAATCAGTACAATCTTGGTGGCTCGGTGCAGGATTTGGAATATAATCGAGCCAGCTCCTCGCATCGCACCAATGGCTTGATTGACAATAGCAGTCATCGTGAGTGTTACAACACTTGGTCGCGCATGGACTCGTAAAAAACCCTCCTAGAGCACCCACAACATCGCAACCTGCGCTCTGAGGACCACACCTCAGACCTGTTGGATCCACCTTGTTAATTGGATTATCAACTGAGTACATATAGAGATGCAGCTGCTGCGGATTCAGTGCCAATGCAGGTGCAATTTGATAATACCGGATGGCCATAAGTTCGGCCAAATTCTTATCTATTTCGGCAAGTCTGCTAACAGATGGTGCGAAAGTCGTTCGGCATTTCATCGCATTGTGTAATGGCGAATAGAGTGGGTCCTCGCTTAAGAACCGCTCTAAGTCACTGCTATAATATCTCGCTCGATAGTAATAGAGACCTAACCCGTCATTTTCTCTTCCGGTATACTGAAATGGATTGGAGCTGTCCTGGCCGGTGATTGTTGTCTTTCCAAACGGGTCATATATATATTGAGTTTGAACGGCTCCTGTCTCATCCAATAATGCAATGGTCGAACCCTGGGCATCCGTTAAAAAAGTCCTGCTGCCAGAGAAATCATTCCTAATCAAATACTCATCGATTCCCACCCCTGTAAGTAAGGTAGCTGCGGGTGCCGCCCCAGAAAGCTCCTGCACGATTGTTTGCCCGTCATAAACGAAACTATTTGTGATTCCATTAATAGTTTTGCTTACTCGCCTGCCAAAAGAATCGTATTGAAAATTAGCCGCAATACTTGGACCCGTTATCGAGACCAGTCGATTTCTCGCATCCCAGGTATAAGTGGTCGTTCCATTTGCATTGGTTTGGGATATTAGATTCCCATCCTCGTCATAGGTTAAATTTGGCGTATTGTTATTGAATTGAACTTGTTCGTTTGCCGCATCATAGGCTGATTGAACTGTATTTGGCAGCAGTGTTGCGGGTTCTATTCCCCTGATCACGCTAATCCTGTCGCCCATCGCGTCATAGCCGTAGGCTAAGAAATCAAGGATGCCGGTTGGCCCCTGGTACTCAATATTCGTAAGGCGAGAGGCTGGATCATAACTGTAAGCTGTGGCTACACCGTTCGGATAGGTTAACTTTATCCGTCGACCTACGACATCATATGTGAATGCCACGACTTGTCCGCCTTGGATGATTTGAGTTCTTCTGGAGTCGGAATCATAGCTATAAAAGATTGGCTCACCCCCATTCACGGTCATCGTGGACCGTCGGCCCAAAGCATCATACGTGTACTCTACAAGACCCCGATTGGTAAGTTCCTGGATGCGACGATCAAGGAGGGGATCATACTTGTATTCGATGATTCCCGAAATAGAATCAGCAATTTGGTACATCCGCCTCATTCCATCGTATGTAAAAGTATTGCTACTACCGTCGGCAAATGTCGAACTGGTCTTTCGATTTATGCTGTCATATGTGAATTGCGTGATCTGACCTTTTCGATCTGTAAAACTTATGAGGTTTCCGTTGGGGTCATAGTGATAACTTTCGCTACGGTTCAAAGGATCGGTTCTTGTTGCAAGGCGATCCATTACATCATAGCTATAGTTCGTGGTGTGGTTCTGAGAATCGGTGGACGCTAGGAGATTGCCGTTCGGATCATAGGTGAACTGCGTCAATCCCGCGATTGGATCACTGATCTGAGTGACTCGGTTTAATAGATCATACGAATAGGCTGTGGTCTTACCGACCTGGTCTGTTATAGATAATAGCCTGGAAATAATGTCATATTCCCGATGAACCGTATTCCCCAATGCAGCGGTGCTATTTATCAGATCGCCCGGATCATCATATTCAAATCGGGTTATATTTCCTGCCGGATCTGTAACCATGGTCGGCTGACCGGCCGCATTGTAAGAAATATTCGTGCTATTTCCCAAGGGGTCGGTGACCTGAATGAGATTACCTTTCGAGTCGTATCCATACCGGGTAATATTCCCCAAAGCATCAGTAAGTTTCGTCAACTTGTTGAGCGAAGGCTCATATTCCATTATCGTTGTATTACCCGCCGGATCGACAACGGACGTTCGGTTTCCGTTCAGATCATAGGTGAAACTTGTTTTTCGATTAAATTCGTCATAACTGGCGATAATTTGGTTCGTGGTAAAATCTCGCTCAACCCGAGTGGTTTGGCCCAAAGGGTCCACCGTCCGCATCAAATATCCACGGCTATTAAATCGGTATGTCGTCGTATTACCGTTTGGATTGGTCACCGTCGTCTGTGTTACCGTTTGTCCGGCTAACACGTAATCCATTTTGAACACGCTGCCATCCGCTTGTATCTGCTGAATGACCCTTCCCCCCGCATCAAAAAAGTTCTTTAGGAACACGATTCCACGGGCGTCCGTTATTGAAGTCATTCGATAGCCTGTATCGTAGGAATACTGAGTTACTCCTCCGGATGGATCTGTCACGTTGATGAGATTTGCGTTCGAGTCGTATGTATAGTGGACCTGGCGACCGATGGGATCAGTAATAGATGAGATGACGGATACGGTCGCCGGCAGAATCGGACCGGGTCTGATGATAGAAATGCTCTGATAGGTCAGCGTTAATGCTCGGCCACTCGGATCTCGTATTTCTATTGCATTATTTAAAGAGTCTCTAAATATTGTTATCTTATTGCCATTGGTATCCTGCTGTTCAATCAAGAAGCCATCTTTATTAAATAAATAAGTCATTCCATTTTTAATTCGGAGATTTGTCTTTCCGTCGGTTAATCTAGAAATTTGTATCCCGGCAAGAAAGGGGTAATTAACATTTACAAAAGTGCCGTCGGGCTGTTGTGAGAAGGTATACCTCCCTCCATCGGGTGAAACAAACTCCACTGCCTGCGTACCGGTCGTATTGATTGCGATATCAAAATTTAACGCGGCCCCTGTTCCAAATGCTCCGACACCGATATCTCCCGTTCGGTAGGTTCGATTAATATAAACAGGCATTCGGCCAGGTAATACCATATCAGTTTTGTCTAAGATAAATATCCCTGTAGAAACATCAACCGGATCTCCGTCTTTCTTGCAACCATCCGGAGCACATGGGCCTTTTGTGTTTTGTTTCTGCCAATCGGCGAGCGTAATCCCACAGCAGAATTTCGGCATACCGACACCGGGATCGGGAATGATTCTCTTTCCGTCCTGACTGACGGTCCCCTGCCCATAGATCTTCCACTGGTGAGAGTTTGGATCCGGCGTGGCATCCTCATCGTAATACCAGAGATTAATCCGCTCACCTGGAGGAGCACCCAAGTCATTCGGATAAATGACCGGAATTGGACGGTTGGGAAGGCCCCCTCCTGGCTTCCCAAATGAAAAAAGGTAAGCGGTTCTCGAATTGACCGTGGGAGGGATCGGTTTGACGGGAATTCGGTCGAGAACAACAGGCGTGACTGAGACCTTTGTATTCACCTGGCCGTCCCAGCCGATGATCTGCGCTCCCGCCGGAATATGCATCTCGAAGTCCGGGATTCCCGGGTCGGTCACGATGGTTTCACGGCTCGGATCGATCGGAGTGAAGTTTTGGTTAATTTCCTGCAAGTAGACAGGGTATGGAAGATCATTTGCAGCGCCGCTTGCGATGTTGACCAAAACCGGAAGGTCCGCCGGATAGATCGAGGTCGGACCATCGACCAATACTACCTGACTTCCGATGGGAGGATTGAAGAGGGTGAAGTTTCCACTCTCATCGGTCGTGGCAATCATCGCTCCAAGCTTGATCTTTGCGCCAACCAAGGGAGCATCATCTTTAGCCGCCAGGATTCGGCCCGAGAGTGTGGTTCCACCCGAGGCTACCACTGAGAGTTGAATCGTGGTGGTCCGGCTGACACTCCTTCCCTCCAGAGAAGCTAGACCGGTCACCGTAACATTAAACGTTCCAGCCGGCGTCGAGGAGGTCGTCTGCAATAGAAGCGTTGCGCCCTGCGCAATCGACGCATTGACTGGGCTGAATGTCGCGGTTACTCCCGTCGGAAGACCCGAAGCGGAGAGCCCAACCAAATTCGTCAACGAACTCTCCCCTGTGCTTGAGAGTTTCACCTGATAGGTGGTGCCTTTCCCCTGCACGACCGATGTGAGCACCGGGGCCGCCGTCAGAGAGAAATCCTCTCTGGCAACGACGGTGAACGAAGCAGCACTGGTCGCGGAGCCACCAAGTGTGGTAATGCTGATCGGTCCACTCGTCGCTCCCAGCGGGACCGTAGTCGAGATCGTCGTCGCCGTCACAGCGGAGATAATTGCAGAGGTGCCGTTGAAGGTGAGTTTATTGTTCGACGGCGTTCGGGTATCGAAGTTCGTCCCGGTGATCGTCACCGCCGTTCCGACCACCCCGCTGATCGGGGCAAAACCGGCGATCGTCGGAGGCAGACTGATCACGGTGAGCGTCTGCGGCGGGCTGACGATCGCGCCGTAGGCGG
>Ga0209810_1002194_pt1 | contig 24408 bp, 22 predicted proteins | sample Coa_R1_7_FD_187159 | JGI IMG/M metagenome (GOLD analysis project Ga0209810, IMG submission 187159) | Surface soil microbial communities from Centralia Pennsylvania, which are recovering from an underground coalmine fire - Coalmine... | ecosystem: Environmental > Terrestrial > Soil > Unclassified... | reverse complement strand
CTCGCTATCACCTGCTGCAATGGTGTTACGTAATGCTGAGAGTTGATACGTATTTTGGTGATTGCGTGCCTCGGCATCTACGCTGACAACCTCCGCTCTCCCCAACAGGCGGGCTTCCAAACTCTCCATAGAGGTTGATTTATCCTGGAGAATTAATGAAGTGCGAGCGTCGATGACGACCTCACCGATACGTTCTTTGCCGACCTTGCTAACCAGAGGCACGCGCCAGATATGGTAACGATCATCCACTTCGGGCAGGCCGAAATCTACCGAATTTTCAAGCCGGGCAGATTGTAGCCATACGAGAGCTATGCGTTTTGCCGCGCTGACATCCAGAACCATATACTTCCGCTTTTCCGCTACTGTGGGCGAACCTACGTTTTTCTTCATACAACCACCTTCACCTTAGATATATAGCCAGACCAACGCTGAGCCTTCGAGGAGATTGTAACATGGAATGGCCTGTATGGCTACGGTCAGCCATACGGGGGAATATACTATAGACGGCGCATGTTACAATAGGTGTATGACATCGAAAGACGTTGGATCGCTCCTGTGGGAAGTGGTTTCTCCGAGCGTCAATGGATGAAGAGATGTTCACACAGGAGTTGATACACATGAGACTATATGTAGGTGGCCTTCCTTATCAGACTACCGAGCAAGATCTTCTCGACCTCTTTGGACAGGTAGGGCAGGTCACTCAGGCCACGGTTATCACTGATCGCGAGACGGGGCGCAGCAAAGGGTTTGGCTTTGTGGAGTTGAGCAACGATCAGGAGGCGCAGGCCGCCATCGACCAGTTGAATGGAACGCAGCTGGGAAATCGCACGATTACTGTTAATGAGGCGCGCGAGCGTCCGAGATCCGAGGGCAGAGGATACGGCCGGGAGCGGCGTTCCTCAGGTTATCGCAGCGAGCGTTACTAACTTCCATGCCAGTTAGTACGGCACGTTAAGATCGCCCCACAGATGAACAGAAGGTCAGCTTTCAGGCTGACCTTCTTTTTTTATTGGAGAACGAAAGGCAATCATTCCGCCATCATAAGGCAGCACCGCTCAGAAGATAGCGCCGTTCATGATGTAGTATAATGAGCATACAGCCACGCTTTGCAGCGTATATTCTTTGCCTGAAATCGACACTTTATTAGAAGGTGTCCGATTGTGAGCGTCTGGCCTGCTCTCGCCGGGTATTTGTGCAGCAAAGCGGCCCTCTGAGAGCGGGTTGTGTGGGAAAATGCGCGCTGCGCATTTTCCCACACAACCCGCTCTCAGGCAAGCGCCGCAGGCGCGAGCAAGCGATTGTGCCGGAAATTAGAGGCATTCATAGAAGTTGTGCAAAAACGGAGGAAAGAGGCTCTATGCCAAAGACTATGTTTGATAAGATCTGGGACGCGCATGTCGTGCGCGATGTACCGGGTGAATCGACGATCCTCTACATTGATCGTCACCTGGTGCATGAGGCTACTTCTCCCCAGGCTTTCGCCGGCCTGAAAGCCGCTGGTCGGCCCGTGCATCGCCCCGATGCAACCGTTGCCGTGCTTGACCACAACGTTCCCACCGTGGTTGGCCGGCGCATGCTCGATGTCGTGGACAACGAAAGCGCGCTCTGCATCACCACAATGGAGCAGAACGCCCGCGACTTCGGCATCACGCTCTTCGACATGAACGATGAGTACCAGGGCATCGTGCATATCATTGGACCAGACCTCGGCCTGACGCTGCCCGGTATGACCATCGTCTGCGGTGATTCGCATACTTCCACACACGGCGCGCTGGGCGTCTTCGCCATCGGCATCGGCACCAGCGAGGTTGAGCACGTACTGGCGACGCAATGCCTCTTGCAGAAGAAGCCCAAAACGATGAATATTCGCATCGAGGGCACACCAGGCCCCGGCGTGACGGCCAAAGACATCGCGCTCTACACCATCGGCCAGCTTGGCACCGGCGTTGGCACCGGCCATGTCATCGAGTTCAGCGGCTCAGCCGTGCGTAACCTCTCGATGGAGGGCCGCATGACGCTCTGCAATATGGCTATCGAGGCAGGCGCACGCGCCGGCATGGTCGCCCCCGACGAAACCACCTTCGCTTACATCAAGGGCCGCCCCTTCGCGCCCAAAGGCGCTCTCTTCGATCAGGCAGTCGCCGCCTGGAAGCAGCTTGCCAGCGACCCCGATGCGCACTTCGATGCCGTGCACGAGATCAACGTCGATGGCCTGGCCCCCCAGGTGACGTGGGGAATCAATCCTGGCATGGTCACTGATATCAACGGCGTTGTGCCTGATCCCGCCGCACAGAGCGACGAGGCAAAACGTAAGAGCTACGAACGCGCCTTACAGTATATGGGCCTGACGCCCGGCCAGAGGATCAAGGATATCAAGCTTGATAAGGTCTTCATTGGCTCCTGCACGAATTCGCGCCTGGAAGATCTGCGCATGGCCGCGCAATATGTCAAAGGCAAGCATGTCGCTCCCCATGTGCAGGCGCTGGTCGTGCCTGGCTCGATGCGCGTGCGCCGCATGGCCGAAGAAGAGGGCCTGGCCGATATCTTCCGCGAGGCTGGCTTTGAGTGGCGCGAGGCCGGCTGTAGCATGTGCATCGCTATGAATGGTGATCGCCTGCTGGAAGGCGAGCGCTGCGCGAGCACGTCGAACCGCAATTTTGAGGGACGCCAGGGCAAGGGTGGCCGTACACACCTGGTAAGTCCCGCGATGGCCGCCGCCGCCGCTATCGCCGGCCACTTCGTGGATATTCGAGAACTATAAGAAAGGGAATTTTAAACATGGCAGACCAATACGAGCAGTGGGAGCATTACATCGAGCTGATTGAGGCCAATGCTGAATATGCTATGTCTTTCGTGCAGCAATTTTATCCGCAGGGGCCGGTTCCCATCTATGCTGTGCAGTCAATCCTGCCGCGCCTCAATGCGCTGGGTGAGCAGGGATGGGAACTGGTACATATAGAGCCAGTGCGACTTGGCAACAATGGTGATATCCTGCTTGGCAACGATCAGACTCAGGGTACCCGGCAATGGGCGCACCATTATCTCTGCTCGTTCAAGAGACGCAGGCGTATATAAGGAGAATAGCAGGTATGGAACCTTTTACGACAATGACGGGCCTGGTGGCACCGCTTGACCGCACCAACGTCAATACCGATGAGATCACCCCGGCCCGCTTCCTTAAAACGATCAAGCGCACGGGCTTCGCACACGCCCTCTTCGCGAACTGGCGCTATCTCCCGGACGGCTCGCCCGATCCAAACTTCGTGTTGAATCAGCCGCGCTACCAGGGGGCCAGCATCCTGCTTGCCGGCGATAATTTCGGCTGCGGCTCCTCGCGCGAGCATGCGCCCTGGGCCATTCGCGAGTACGGATTCCGCTGTCTGATCGCGCCCAGCTTCGCCGATATCTTCTACAATAACTGCTTCAATAATAGCATTCTGCCCGTGACGCTGGACGAAGCCACGGTACGCGAGTTGTTCAAGGAGGTCGAGGCTGCGCCGGGCTACACGCTCAACGTGGACCTGGCGGCGCAGACGGTAACAAAGCCCGATGGCAGCGTGCTGACCTTCGAGATCGATCAGTTCAGGAAGAATGCGCTGCTCAAAGGTCTCGATAATATCGGCTGGACGCTCTCGCACAGCGATGAGATTGCCGCCTACGAGCAGCGCCGGCGGCAAGAGGCGCCCTGGCTCTTTACTACCGCATAAAGGGATGGTTAAGGGCAGGCGTCCTTAACCTGGAGATCGGGGCTGCGCCCCGGTCTCCCTTTATCCCATGCGCCGCCTTCGGCACACAAAAAAGATTTTCGGGGGACACCCCTGTGCCCCCGGCAGATAAGGAGCACGCCGTGACAACCCAACAGATTGATCCCGGTATGGTTGCCTACCAGATCCTCGATGAGGAGGGAAAGCTGGTAGGGAAAATGCCAGACATCAGCGCCGAGCGCCTGCTCACGCTCTATCGCATGATGCATCTGGGGCGAGCATTCTCCAATAAAATCATCGCATTGCAGCGACAGGGACGCGCCACTACCTTTGGATCGCTCGTGGGACAGGAGGCGGCAGCGGTTGGCCTGGCCGCTCCCTTGCAGCCGCAGGACTGGCTGGCTACTTCCTACCGCGAGATTGCCTCGCTTATCGTCAAGGGAGTCCCGCTTTCCACATTGATCTACTCGTTCCGTGGCTTCACCCCCGCCTATCCGCCGGAGACGCATTGCCTGCCCATTCAAATCGTGATCGGGACGCAGATGCTGCATGCGGTTGGCCTCGGCATGGCGGCCAAGATCGCCGGGGATCCCGCCGTGGCGGTGGGAGTGTGCGGCGACGGGGGAACCTCCGAGGGCGATTTCAATGAGGCGCTGAACTTCGCGGGCGTCTTTCAGGCTCCGGTGGTGCTGGTGGTGCAGAATAACGGCTGGGCGATCAGCGTGCCGCGCCGCCGCCAGTCCGCCGCGCCGACCTTCGCCGCGCGCGGCCCGGGCTTCGGTGTGCCCTCGTTCTTTGTGGATGGCAACGACCTGCTCGCCGTTTACGATGTCATGAGCCAGACCGTTGAGCGCGCCCGCTCCGGCCAGGGACCGGCGCTCGTCGAGTTGCTGACCTATCGCATCGGCGCGCATACCACCGCCGACGATCCCACACGCTATCGCGATGCCGCCGAGGTCGAGGCATGGAAGGCAAAGGATCCCATCAAGCGCATGCGGCGTTTCCTCATCGAGCGCGACCTGCTGAGTGAGGAGAGCGATCAGCAGCTCGTCGCCGAGGTTGAAGAGGAGATCAACATCGCGACCAGCGAGGCGCTTTCGATGCCGGCGCCATCGCCCGACGCCTTCTTCGACTACACTACTGGCGATCCCTCACCGCGCCAGCAGGCCCAGCGCGAAGAGGTTCTCCGCTTCGCCAATCAGCAGAAAGACGGAAGGGGATAAGCGCGTATGCAGATGACGATGATTGAGGCGCTGAACCAGGCCCTCGCCCTGGAACTGGAGCGCGATCCGCGCGTCGTGCTGCTTGGCGAAGATATCGGCCCCAACGGCGGCGTCTTCCGCGTGACCGAGCGCCTTCAGGAGAAGTTCGGCGAGCGGCGCGTCTTCGATACACCCCTGGCCGAGTCGGCGATTATCGGCACATCGATTGGTATGGCCGTCTATGGACTGCGCCCCATCGCTGAAATACAATTCGGCGGCTTCCTGTTTGTATGCATGAACCAGCTCGCCAGCCAGGCGGCGCGCATCCGCTTCCGCAGCGCCGGCGTCTATACATGTCCGCTGGTCGTGCGCGCCCCCTATGGCGGCGGCGTGCGCACGCCCGAACTGCATTCGGATAGCATGGAAGGACTCTTCTTGCAGGCACCGGGCTTCAAGATCGTTATGCCCTCGAATCCCTACGATGCCAAAGGGCTGCTCGCCTCCGCCGTCGCCGATCCCGATCCTGTGCTCTTCCTGGAACATATCAAGCTCTATCGCTCATTCCGCCAGGAGACGCCGGAGGATCATTACATGATTCCGCTGGGCAAAGCCAATGTCGTACAGGAGGGCAGCGACGTGAGCGTTTTCGCCTACGGCGCGATGGTACAGACCGCGCTGGAGGCAGCGAAGAGCGCGCAAAAAGAGATGGGCACGAGCGTTGAGGTGATCGACCTGCGCACGGTCTGGCCCCTTGACGAAGATGCCATCGCCGCCTCTGTTGAAAAGACGGGACGCGCCATAGTCGTTCACGAGGCGCCCCGTGCTGGCGGCGTGGGCGCGGAGGTCACGGCCGTGATCAACGAGCGCTGCCTCTATTCGCTGCTGAAACCTGTGGAGCGCGTGACTGGCTATGATACACCCTATCCTGCGCCAGGCCAGGAGGATTATTACGTTCCCTCGCCCGCCAGGGTGTTAGCTGCACTCAAACGCGTGATGGAGCCTTGAAATGCGCGAAGTAGATGAAAGCGGGAGGTCCAGGAGGGCAGCCGCCCTCCTGGCGGGGCGTGGGGTGCCCCCACTTTCAATACTCTCACCCTTTAAACGGATGAGGAAATAAAGATGAACGAATTTAGACTACCCGACCTGGGCGAAGGCATGCAGGAGGCCGAGGTGCGCCGCTGGCTCATCAAGCCGGGCGATAGCGTGAAGCTGGATCAGCCGATGGTCGAGGTGGAAACGGACAAGGCCGTTGTGGAAATCCCCTCGCCCATCGCCGGGCGCGTGGCTGACATTCGCGTCGCAGAAGGGCAGGTAGCGAAGCTGGGCGAGGTGCTGGTTATTTTCGAGTCGGCTGATAGCAGCGCGACCACGGCATCCAGGCCATCCAATGGCGCGACGCGCCAGGACGGTGCAGCGGATCCGACAAAAGCGGCTCCGGCCCAGAGCGCGAGCGCTCCGGTGGCGAGCACGATGACAAAACAGCGCGTGCTGGCGGCGCCCGCCGTGCGCAAACGCGCCTTCGAACTGGGTATCGACCTGGCCGACGTTCCAGCATCGCAGCCCAACGGACGCGTGACGCTCGATGATGTACTCGCCTATGCCGAGCGCGCTAAACAGGCAGCCGCCTCCCCGGCGCCGCGGGAGAAAGCAGCCGGGCCGGCAGCGCCACCTGAACCCGCTCCTGCACAACCAGCAGCGCCCGCACCAGCCGCTCAGCCGGAGCGCCAGCCGCTCACCGGGCTGCGCCGCCGCATCGCGGAGCATATGGAGCGCTCGTGGCGTACCGTGCCGCACGCTACCGCCTTCGATGAGCTTGACGGCAGCGAACTGGTGGCGCTGCGCCAGGCATTGAGGGCTACGGCACAGCAGCGCGGCGCCCGTCTCACCTACATGCCCCTGCTGGTCAAGCTGCTCATTCCGGCGCTCAAGGAGTTCCCGGTCTTCAACGCCAGCTTCGACGAGGAGCAGCGCGCGATTGTCTACAAGAGAGACTATCACATCGGCATCGCTACCGATTCGCCAGAGGGACTGATGGTGACGGTGCTGCGCAACGCGGATCAACTCACGCTGCTGCAAATCGCTGCACAGCTTGAGCATCTGATCGAGGGCGCGCAGAAGCGCTCGCTCTCCTTGCAGGAGGTGAGCGGCAGCACGTTTACGCTGAACAACGTCGGCAGCTTCGGCGGCAGCAGCGGCACGCCAATCATTAATTATCCCGAGGTGGCGATCCTGGCGGTGGGCAGATTGCAGGAGAAGGCCGTGGTACGCAACGGAGCGATTGTCGCTCGCACGATGATGCCGCTGGCGCTCTCCTTCGACCATCGCGTCATCGATGGTGCGCTGGCCGGGCGCTTCCTTGCGCGCTTCAAAGAACTGGTAGAGCATCCACAACAATTAATGTTGGATATGATATAAGGAAATGAGGCGTAACCTATGGTTGTTGGCGATGTGACTACGGCGGTAGATGTGCTCGTGCTGGGCGCGGGACCCGGCGGCTACGTGGCGGCGATCCGCGCGGCGCAGCTTGGCCGGCATGTGACTATCGTTGATCCCGGTCCCGCCGGTGGCACCTGCCTCAACCGGGGCTGCATCCCGCTCAAGGCGCTCGTCTCCGCGAGCGAGCGCTACCAGCAGACGCGCCAGGAAGATCTGGCGCCGCTGGGCATCCAGGCCGAATCCGTCTCCTTCGATTGGAGCAAAATGCAGGCATGGAAGCAGAGTGTGGTGGAACGCCTCTCCGATGGTGTGCGCCGGCTCATTTCTGGCAATCGCATCGAGTTCGTGAAGGGCAGCGGCTGGTTCATGAACGCGCAGGAGGTGCGCGTCGAGGGCGAGCATGGCTCCCACCGTTTCAAATTCGAGCATTGCATCATTGCCACCGGCGCCGGGGCCGCTCCCTTGCCAGATCTGCCCTTCGATGGCACACAGGTATTGTCGCCGGAGCAAGCCCTGCAATTACAGGAACTGCCGGAAACGTTGTGTATCTTTGGCAATGACTATATCGCGCTGGAGATGGCAACGCTCTTTGCGCGGCTCGGCGTCAGGGTCCGGCTCTGCTCACCCGGCGAGCAGATACTCGATGGCGTTGAGCCGGCGGCGCTGCGCTTCGTGCAGGCTGGCCTGCGCAAGCTGGGCGTGCAGGTGGCGACGAAGGTCAGCCCCGGGAGCCTCGATGATCGGCCCCTGATCGTCTCGAACGGTGTGCGAGCGTGTACGGCGGGCCTGCACCTGGATGCAGCGGGCGTACAGGCGGATGCGAGCGGGGCGATTACCGTGAACACGATGCTGCAAAGCAACATGGAGCATATCTATGCCGTTGGCGACTGTAACGGCGGGCGGGCGCTGGCGAGCGTCGCGATCAAGCAGGGCAAGGTCGCGGCGGAGGCGAGCGCGGGACAGCGCGTGCAGTTCGCGCCGCTCGTCATCCCCCTGATCGCGCTCACAACGCCAGAGATCGCGGCGGTTGGCTACACGGCGGAGGAGGCGACGCGCGCGGGCTACCGGGTCGTGACGGGACGTTTTCCGCTGGCCGCCAACGGGCGCGCGCTCACGCTGGGTGCCGATAACGGTGTGGCGCTGGTCGTCGCGAGCGCCGATGACGGCGTGCTATTGGGCGCGACGCTGGTCGGGCCACGCGCTGGAGATCTCATCGGACAGGTTGCGCTGGGCATCGAGATGGGTGCGACACTGACCGATCTCTCCGAGATCCTCTACGCCCACCCCAATCTGAGCGAGATAGTACAGGAGAGCGCCGAGAATGCCCTGGGCCGCGCGATCCACATTCTGTCGAAAAATTAGAAAATCGGGTGGAGGGGAGCGTGTTTACTCCTCTCCTCTTCTCCCTGTAACTGTGAGTGGAAGCATCAGGCCCCGGAAATCGTCCCTCAGCATATCCACTACCATACGATCATAATTCTGGTCAAGCTCCTCCTGCGTGGCAATGCCCATACTGACCATACGCGGCTGGAACAACTTGAAGGCAACCATCGCATCCTGGCGAAAAGTTTCATGGGCTACGGTCCCGGCGGAGAAATCAATCACATGCGCCTTGTGCCGAATATCTACGCAACCAATATCGAGCAGGAAACGGCCCAACAGGGGCAGTACGCCGGTGAACATCCCGCTTTCAGAGAAGCTCCCGCGCATCTTGATGGAGCGGATAATCATTGAATTAAACTTCTCCAGGGCTGGACTATTGGTAAAGTACCACCACTCGCTCTCCGTGAGTGTAATGAAGCCTCCAGGGCGCGTGATTCTGCGATACTCCTGGAGTAAAGGAGACCAGGAGGCAGCGGGCAAGAAATTGACGAAACGGGCATTGACCAGATCGAAATAGTTATCGGGAAAGTTCAGCGGCAGCTTCTGTATATCCATTACGTGGAATGTGACGTTATCCAGGCCCTGCACACGCGCCTGCGCCTTTGCGTAATCGATCATTACCTCGCTGATATCAAAACCCGCGACCTCGATATCAGGATAGGTAAAGGCCACCTCCTGCGCCCAGCCACCCGGCCCACACGATACATCCAGCACGCGATGCAGGCCGCCGATTTCAGAATCAGACAGGTTGGGGAACAGGCCCATGGCCTTTGTGAATACTTGATCCAGATTGATTAAGCATCCCATTTCCGCCACGTTCTCAGTATCCAGGTAATAAACGTTTTCCCCCTGGGATGGGCCAGCAGGTGTTGTCATACCTACCTCCTTTGCTGCTCCTATTTGTGCGCCTGCAACGCACCTTCTCGCTGCTCCTATTTGTGCGCCTGCACCTTCTCTCCACTCCTATTTCGCGTCCCTGCAACATATCCTCTCTCCACTCCTATTTCGCGCCCCTGCAACATATCCTCTCTCCACCCCTATTTCGCGCCCCTGCACCTTCTCTCCACTCCTATTTCGCGCCCCTGCAACGCACCTTCTCGCAGAGAGTCTGCGGGCTGAGTGCCTGCGGCACTCAGCCCGCAGACTCTCCTCACCGGCGAACCGCGCAGCGGTGAGCTGTCAGGAATACCTGCACAACGGATTTATTAAACTTCATCAGCAGGATAACAGCGAATCGGGCCGTTGTCAATGAATCTCAATGATTGGATGGTTAACTGCTATCTCTGCCTTGTAGTCTCGCAGCAAACCCGTCTATAATAAAACTACATACATCCCTTCTTACAAAAGTGCACCTGTCTCATGGCTAAAAAGGAGTTATTATTCTACGATGGTTCAGGAACAACACAGCGGTCCCGTGCGTGTAGGTGTTATTGGCGTGGGTTGGGGAGGTGAGAAGCATCTTGAAAGCTATAAAGTATTACCCAATGTTCAGATCATGGCGCTGGCAGGTCTTGAGGAGGATAAGCTGGCATCTCTGGGCAAAACCTTTGACGTACCCCACCTGTATCGCTATCATGAAGAACTGCTTGCCGATAAAGATCTCGATGCTGTCAGCATCTGCGTCCCCAACTACCTGCACGCTCCCATAGCTATCGCGGCGCTGGATCGGGGATTACATGTCCTCTGCGAAAAGCCGCTCGCGCGCTCGGGGGCGGAGGCGGAAGAGATCGTCAATGCCGCCATTAAGGCCGGGCGCGTGCTGGAAGTTGTCTTCAACCATCGCCGGCGCGGCGATATCGAGGTGCTGAAACGCTACATCGATGAAGGGAAACTGGGCTACATCTATTATGCAAAGGCGTACTGGATGCGCCGCCAGGGCATTCCCGGCGCAGGCACCTGGTTCGGCAACAAGGAGATGGCCGGCGGCGGCCCGCTGATCGACCTGGGCGTGCATATGCTCGATATGGCGCTCTACCTGCTGGGCGAACCGGAGGTCGTGACCGTCAGCGCATCAACGTATAACGAGATTGGCAGGCGCGGGCGCGGCGTCAATCCACGCTCGCGGAAATTCGGCACGGGCTACGCCTACGATGTCGAGGACCTGGCGAGCGCCTTTATGCGCCTGTCAAATGGAGCGACGCTCACGCTGGAAACGAGCTGGGCGACGTACAGCAACTTCGGAGACGACTACGGCCTGATCCTCTACGGCACCGAGGGGGGCGCGGAGATCAAAGTTAAAAACTATTCGTGGGAGGACACACTGCGCATCTACACGGATATCGCGGGCGTTCCGGCGGAGATCGCCCCGACTGTCTATCGCGGCGAGTATCACTATGCGGTGGTGCGCGAGTTCATCGAGACGATTACCAGTGGCAACTGGTCGCTGCACCACGGGAGCGAGGGGCTGCGCCGCGCGCGCGTCGTCGACGCCTGCTACACCTCCGCGCAGCAGGGCCGCGAGGTTGTTGTTAATGCATAGGAGGAGAGAACGTCGAGAGGCTTAGCCCCTCGACGTTCTCTCCTCCTATGCATTAACAACAATAATGGATTTTTGTCGCGCTCCTACGTCTTACTAGAATAAGAAGGAAAGTTGCCAGATGGTCACATAAATTCAAAAAGGGAAACAGGGAAATGGAGTTCCTCGCACATTTTCTGAGCAGCGCAGGTTCCACGCTGATTACACTCTGCTGGATCCTGATGCTGATTGACTGCATAACCAACAAATCAATACAGGGTTCGCGCAAAGTCTGGTGGATACTGCTCATCTTCTTCACGCAGATTATAGGCGCAATCATCTATTTCGCACTCGGCAATTCCTATCTGCCAGCCTTGATCTTTAAGCGAGCGAGACAGTGGTTCCAATCACAGAGCACCCTGCCGTTCTATACTCCAAAGCCCTATCAACCTCAGCCCTACCAGAGCCTCCAGCAGGACGATCAATATTATCACGGCTATCAACAGGGCTACCAGGCTCAGACTACCGCACAATCATCGCCGCCCGCTACCTACACTCCCTACGACGTGGAGTATGAGCAGCCGCAGGCGTCCTATCCAGAGTTACCTCCACAACAGCAATAGTTGTGACTCTTCAAGTCCTCTTTTTCCCTTACTGCTCAGTGCCTGCGGCACTTCGCAATCATAAGTGGTGATGTCTGCGGCGGCGGACGCAGTCCGCCGCCGCAGACATCACCACTTACACCAGGCCGCCTCCGGCGGAAAAAGGCAGAGCTATGCGTTTACGCCCTGCGCTCGCCACCGCCTCTTACACCAGGCCGCCTCCGGCGGAAAAGGCAGAGCTATGCGTTTACGCCCTGCGCTCGCCACCACCTCTTACACCAGGCCGTCTCGGGCGAAAAAGGCAGAGCTATGCGTTTACGCCCTGCGCTCGCCACCGCCTCTTACACCAGGCCGCCTCCGGCGGAAGGGGGCTTGACAACGCCATCTTATTCGATATACTTCTAATTAGATATCGATCTACATACCTGTACGTAAAAGGAGGAGCCGATGTCACAGGAAGAGTTTGAAGCACTGCTACAATTTTTCAAAGTCCTGGCCGATGAGACCAGGCTCAGGCTACTGGGAATCCTTGCCAGCGGGGAGCGCAGCGTAGAAGAACTGGCCGCGCTCCTCCAGTTGAGGGCGCCCACCGTCTCGCATCATCTCGCCAGGCTGAAAGAACTGGACCTGGTAGGTATGCGCTCGGATGGAAACACCCATTACTACTGGCTCAACGCCGAGGCGCTGCGCCAGGCCAATAAGCAACTGCTCACGCCTGAGAAGATGGCCTCGCTGGTTGACGACGTTGAGGCCGATGCGTGGGAGCGCAAAGTGCTCAAGGATTTCTTTGAGGGTACGCGCCTCAAGGAGATTCCGGCCAGCCCTAAGAAGCGCATGGTCATCCTCAAGTGGCTGGCGAACCAGTTCGAATACGGTGTTGTCTACACAGAGGCCGAGGTGAACGAGATCCTCCAGCGCTACCATCCCGATTCAGCCTCGCTGCGCCGCGAGTTGATCGGTCCGCATGCGCGGCTGTTGCAGCGCGAGAATGGCCGCTACTGGCGCACAGCGCCGGACGTACACCGGGAGTTGGATTAGCATGGAAAACACTCGCACCCGGCCTTCTCAACAAACCATCACTACCGCCGAGAGGCTGCTGACTCAGACTTTCGGCGGTGATGTACGGCTCGACGAAGGCGTGGACCTGGGAGGGAGCGGGCGCAGCGGCGTCTACCGCTTCAAAGTGCTCAGTGGCCCTGCTGCCGCGCCGGCAAGCGTTATCGTCAAGCAGCCGCGCTCTACAATAGAGTCGCCAGATGGTCCTGATAGCGCACGCGTTCCCGCCTGGACTCTCAATGAGTGGGCCAGCTTGCAATTTCTGGACCAGATAGCTCCTGATGCCGCGTTCGGTCCGCGCTTTTATGGCGGCGAGCGTGTGACAGGCTTGATAGCGTTTGAAGATCTAGCGCAGTCCCCTCAAAACGGGGAAAAGAAAGCGGAGCAGAGCCTGTCCCTTCCGCCAGCCTCGCAGCCAGAAGCAGTCTACCAGCAAAACTCGAAGAGGTCAAGTGATTTTGCACCAGAGACAGGTAAGCGTCTGGACCATTTCTTGCTGGATACTGATCCCACGGCAGCAGAGCATGCTCTGATCGAATTTGCGGCTGCGCATGGCCGCATGCAGGCGCTCTCTATAGGTAGGGATGCAGAGTTCGCCCGCATACGCGAGTCGTTGGGACTACGTACCGAGAACAGCGGCTATTACGATTATGAGAAATACGAATGGCTGGCGCCGGCTCTACATAAAACTGCGGAACTGCTTGCCATCACCCCGGCTTCAAGGATCGACGGCGAACTAACAGCGCTGCGAACTGCAATATTGCATCCTGATCCTTTTCTGGCCTTTATCCAGAGAGATTCCTGTCCTGATAACTGTCTGTATACGCCCTCCGGCATACGGCTGCTGGACTTCGAGGGTGGTATGATAGTAGAAGGTTGTTTATCTGACACTGGAGGACTTGCCCATGCTCAATATCGACACGATCCGCTCCCACTTTCCCGCCCTGGCGACTGACGCCATATTTTTTGATAATCCCGGCGGAACGCAGGTGGCACGAGAAACGCTGGAACGCATGCAGCGCTATCTGCTATCCACAAATGCCAATCACGGCGGCGCCTTCCGCACCAGCCGCGAATCCGACGCGGTTGTGTACGAGGCGCGGCAGGCCGTGGCCGATTTTCTCAACGCCGCGAGGCCGGAAGAAATCATCTTCGGCCAGAATATGACCAGCCTGACGCTGCATATGAGCCGCAGCCTGGCGCGCACGCTCAACGCGGGCGATGAGATCGTGGTGACGCGTCTGGATCACGATGCCAACATCGCACCCTGGCTGCTGATCGCGGAGGATCGTGGCTGCACCGTGCGCTGGGTGGACATTCACCCCGAGGACTGCACGCTGGATATGGAGGAGATGGAGCGGCAGATCACGCCGCGCACCAGGATCGTCGCCGTCGGCTATGCCTCGAATGCCGTGGGCACGATCAACGACGTGCAGCGCGTTGTGCAGCTTGCCCACCGGGCCGGCGCGCTCTGCTATATCGATGCCGTTCAATTCGCGCCCCACAAAGCCATCGATGTGCAGGCGCTCGGCTGCGACTTTCTGGCCTGCTCGGCCTACAAGTTTTTTGGCCCGCACACGGGGATCCTTTACGGCAAGTACGATCTGCTGAACCGCCTGACGGCCTACAAGGTCCGCCCCGCCAGCAATCTGCCGCCCGACAAGTTTGAGACGGGGACGCAGAGCTTCGAGTCTATCGCGGGCGTGCTGGGGGCAATGGAGTATTTCGCATGGGTGGGAACGACCTTCGGAGGCCAGTTTGCCGCGCGCTATCCCGATCTGAGCGGGCGCCGCCTGGCACTCAAGCAGGGCATGGCCGCTATCGAGGAGTACGAGCTTGGCATCAACCATGCGCTGCTCGACGGCCTGAGTTCCGTGCCCGGGCTGCGCCTGCTGGGCATCACCGATGCGCAGCGCATGGACCAGCGCGTGCCCACCTTCTCGTTTACGCTGGAGGGCTGGCATCCGCGAGCCGTCGCGGAGGTGCTGGATCGCGCTGGCATCTACGTCTGGGATGGCAATTTCTACGCCCTGGCAGTGACGGAGCGCCTGGGGTTGGAGGACAAGGGGGGAATTGTGCGCGTCGGCCTGACACACTACAATACACGCGCGGAGATCGATAAACTGGTTGATACCCTTCTTTCTATAAAATGTTAATACAAAAGATACAGAACGGCAAAACCGTTCTGTATCTTTTGTATTAACTAACCGCCAAGCGCCTCTAACAACATGTCGCCTTCTTCGGGAGTAATACGCCCCTCGGCAATCATACGCAGGATGGCCTCGCGTTCCTCTTCTGGCCCAACCGCGCTGCCGCCACCGGGAACGTCAACGGGAACATCCAGGGGAACATCCATATCGACATCGCCTGGCGCCTTCCGGCGTTCATCGTGCCCGGCTTCTTCCCCGGCGCCAGTCGTCTGCCGGGTCGTCGTTCCTGAAGCCGGAGGGGGCGGTGGTGGTGGAGTCGGCGGCCGCATGCCTCCCGCTCCCGGTGGAGGTGGTGGCGGAGGAGTTCCCGGCCTGGCGTACTCGGGCGGTACAGGGATATGCAGATTGTTCAATGCCTGTTCGACAGCCTCCAGCGCCCCGTGTATACCCTCGGCGGTAGCGCGGCGCGCCTGCTCCAGAATGCGCTCCAGGCGCTCAGAGTCCATGCGCCACTCACGATCATTGACGCGCACATTGACGCGAGCTGCGCGCTCGCCGGCGCGGCGCGCTCGTTCCTGAGCGCGCCTTGCTCGCTCCTCGGCGCGGCGTCTCTGCTCCTCGGCAAAGCGCTGCGCCCGGCGCGCCTGCTCTTCCGCTTTGCGCGCGATATCGCCAGCGATATCGGAGCCAAGCGAGGCCGTGGCCTCACTCAGAGCGGCGGCCAGGTCCCGTCCGAACTCGTCCATCTCGCGTCCAAATTCGGACCACTCGCGGCCAAAGTCCTCCCAGTTCCAGTTCCATCCCCATGAAGGGCCGCTGCCGCTGCTGACGCTGCTGCTGCGCGGCGCCTCATCGCCGACCAGCTCAAGATCGCCGCCGACTTTCAGATCGAGAAGGGCCGCCCCATCCCCATAAACCAGTTCCACGCGCCCGCCGCCTCCGCCGGTAGCGACCGAGCGACCGCTGACGCTGCCACCAACGGTAGCGCGAATGCGCAGGTTCGCCCGCTCCGGCAGAATGATGCGCGCGTCGCTGCCAACGCGCAGCAGCGAGGAGCTATTGGCTGGAAACGCCGCCTGCAATTCCAGGTCGGAGCCAATGTTGCTAATGGAGGCGCTGCCAGCCAGTCCAGAAACATGCACGTCAGAGCCGACGGCCCCGGCCTTGAGATTGCCGCCGATGCCTGCGAAATCCGCGTCGCTGCCGATATGGCCGATTTCAACATCACCCTGCACGTCGCGCAGGTTGCAATCGCTGCCCACGTTGCCGAGTTTCACGCTCTGCGCGCCAACAATCTCCAACGTACTACCAATATGCCCGATGGTGATTTCAGCATTCGCGCTATCCCGCACCTTGCAATCGCTGCCTACATTGCTCAGGCTCAGGCGCGCCACACCGCCGATCTCGCAATCGCTGCCAACGTTGCCGAGCGTGACATCCGCATTGCCGCCGCCATCGATATGGCAGTCGCTGCCCACATTGCCACAGCGCAGGCTGGCGATACTTTTAACCTTGAGATCGCTGCCGGCGTGTCCAACCGTGGCTTCCTGGACCTCGTTAAGTTCCAGGTCGCCATGGATCCTCTCAAGCTCCAACTGCGCCACGCCCAGCAGCGCCGCGTCACCTTCAAGCCTGCCGCGCATGCGTACTACCGCCGCGTTCTTGACGATCAGATCATCGTAGATGTCGGTGAGCGTTGCCTGGCCGCTAATGCTATCCAGCGTCACGTTATCATTGATATTGTGCAATGTTACATCGCCGCTGATATATTTCAGTTCTACAGCGCCGTAGCTATCGTATAACTCAACCTGTCTTACGTTCTCGATATGTACATCACCCCCTGCTTTGCCGGCGCTGATGCTGGTCTCACGCGGCGTCCATAGTTCAAGGGCTTCGTCGCAGTTGCTAATCAGCAGCGCATCTCCCTCCTGTTGAAGTAGGGCGATTTCACCACCGGTTGCAAGCTTGATCTCCTGCTGGTCCCATCCCTGCACGCTGAGCCTGTCTCCAAGATTGGTTATCACTATGCGCTGCGCCGTCCCGGCGGGAAATGTTCTCTCCATGATCTATCGCTCCTTTTTTCTTGCTTACCTGACTCACCTCTTAATGACGGCCTCGCTCGGCTCGCCGCCGCCTGTCATCCTGAGCGGCAGCGAAGGAGCTTATGATCCAGGCCGCAGATCCTTCGCTATCGCTCAGAATGACATATTTGGACAGGATGACATGGGCAGATTCCCCTGCCCCTCCTGCTTACTCAACGAAAATCTCTAAACGCTCACCCTGCTCCAGATCTTGCAGATCGAGCACGCGCCCGCTGGCTCCGCTCTCGATGGCCCGCAGCAGATCCAGGATCTGCGCATGGTTAAGCTGTGGCAGCAGTTGCGCGCTCAGATGGAGACCGATTTTGAGCAGGCTGACCGGCAAGGCCGCGCTGATGTTCATTTTCTGGGACCTGTTTTTCAGGCTTGTCGCTCGAATGCGCAGTGTGCGCTCTCGCCTGCGCTGCACCGGCGACTGGCCGGAATAGTCCCGTTCCAGATCCAGAGCATCGAGCAGTTGCGCGGCCTGCGCTGCCGTCACGTCGCCCGACTCGACCATCCGCAAGATATGATCTCGCTCACCCTTTGATGCCGACATGGCTCTAGCCTTTCAGTAGCTTCATAGCCTCTTCGACGCTAATTTCTTTGGAGGCAAGGCGGTCAAGAACAGCGCGCCGGTCCACGCGGCTATCGTTCTCCGGCGCGCCACCCAGGGCGGCCACAATTTCATCGAGTCGGCTGCGAGCCGTGTTATAGGCAACGTTCATTTCCGCCGCCAGTCGCTGGATATTGCCCCTGTACTTCACGAGCATCTCAACGAAGTCGAGCTGTTCGCGCGACAGACGGCCAATCCAGCCCAGGCTAAATCGTCCTTCGATCACTACACCGCTTTCGGGACATTCCAGGCGCGTGACGATCAGTTCTTCTCCACTCACCGGGTCCCTCGTTATCAATGGATACAACATCGACACTCTCCTTGTTCGCGACTAAAAGCCAGCTTCACGACACAATATTTATTCTGGTTGAATGTTTTCGTTAACGACATGGTAATAGTAACATATCGTCAAAAAATTTGTCAATAGATATGGCAAATAAAGCCATGTTATTGCCAATATTTTTATTACCTTTGACTCAGCAGCGCCTGCGGCGCCTCTCATAGTCAGTGTAGTGGTCGGGGGCAGGCTGCGCCGCAGCCTGCCCCCGACCGCTACATTGACTATGAGAGGTTTAACGGCCTGGGAGTGACGATGTTGCGATGGGTGAGGCTGAGTTGTGTGAAAAAATGTGCTATTATTGACGTAGTATACGCAGATAGGCTGTGGCTTCATATTTCCTGTGCTACCTTTCCCGGTCCCATGTCATCCTTCGCTGCGCTCAGGATGACATAGGCGAGATTACTTTATACGAGGTACCAGATGGCAAATACGACGAAGATGCTGACGGTTGCGGCCAGCCGGAGCCTGATGCCGCCGCTCGTCACGCTGGCGCTCTGGCGCTTGCGCCAGACATGGGGTATGCTCCTGGTAACGGGTGCAGGCATTCTCATCGCTATTACCCTGGTCTGCGCGGTCCCGCTCTATGCCCGTGTGGTGATGAGCGCCGGGCTGCGGCAGGCCCTCGCCTCGGACCCGCAAAACACCGCCATTGCCGTAACCAGCTCCTCCAAAAAGATCGCGCCCGCGATCATCAGCAGCGTCACGCAGCAGCTTGATCGGGAGTTCGCAGCGAACCTGGGGCCATATATCGGGCAGCCACAATTCACCATCCAGACGCCTTATTTTCCCCTCAGCGCGATCACCTCTCCCGGCGGCGGCATAACCCACCCGGGATCGAGTGCTATGGTACTCGACGGCGCGCCAATAGAGCAGGTTCCCGCGCACCTCAAACTGATCGAGGGGCGGCTGCCGCAGGCCACGAACACGCCTGATAGCGTCGAGGTCGCGCTCATTCCCGAAGGCGCGAACCACCTGCACATCCAGCCTGGCGCCGTACTCACCGTCTGGGCGCGCTTCATCGATGGCTATTTAAACGTGAGACTGCGCCCGATAACGCTGCACGTTGTTGGCATCTTCGCTCCTGTGGAGAACGACACCTTCTGGCATGGCGCCGACTTCCAGTCTTTCACCCCGGACCGGGGCGGACCAACCATCTACTACGCGCTCGCGCCCGATACAACCATCCTCTCCACCCTATCACACCTCGCCAGCGATCCCGCGCTAAAGAACTCGGTGTTGCAGCAGCCGGCAAGTATTACCTGGTACTATGATCTTGCACCCTCACATATCGCCGTCGATGAGGTCCCCGCTATCGTCAACGGCGTCGCCCATGTGAAGATCGACAATGCCAACAATCAGGACCTTGAGCAGTCACCCTATCTTGAGCAGTCACAGACTTATCTCCCCTCCGATACGTTCGAGCGCTACCGTGACCGGCTCGCCGTGGCACAGCTTGCCGTGATCTGTCTCTCGCTGTTGATCGCTGGCATGGTCCTGCTCTTCGTCAGCATCATGGCCGACGTTCTGATCGATCAGCAGACGAGCGCGATTGCCATTCTGCGCAGTCGCGGAGCCAGCCGGCGCCAGATCTTCGGCTCGCTGGTAACACAGAGCATCGGACTGGTCATCCTCGCGCTCATCATCGGCCCGTTCCTGGCTATCGCATTGACACACTACATGGTGCATGCCAGCCTGCCTTCCGGGGATCAGGGCGCGCTCAATCTTATTGGCGGCAACCCGCTGCCGGTAATTTTGGGGGTGAGCACCTACGCGCTCGTTACCGCCGCAGCAGCGATCATCGCCATGATTATCGCCACGGCGCGCACCCTGCAATTTGACGTGCTCACGGTGCGGCGCGAATTTGCCCGTTCCACCCACCGTCCACTCTGGCAGCGCCTGAATCTCGATGTCGTGATCGCCATTATCGCGCTCACCGGCTATGGCGTCTCCCTCTACGTCACCAGTGCCAACGTTCTCGATCCACACGCAGCGCTGCTGCTGCTCTCGCCACTGACCGTGCTGGGAACCGTCTGCCTGCTGCTGGCGGCGATCCTGCTTTTCCTGCGCTTCTTCCCGCGCCTGCTGCAAGCGAGTGTCACGTTCAGTGGGCGTGGCCGCAGCGCGGGGCCGCTGCTGGCAATCGCGCAGATGGCCCGCGTACCGCGCCAGGGCATACGCATGATCCTGCAACTCTCGCTCGCCACAGCCTTCGCCTTCTTCACGCTGACCTGCATCGCCTCGCAAACGCAGCGCATCTCCGACGTTACTTCGTACCAGAGCGGCGCGGATTTCAGCGGCACCATCCCCGTCGGGCTGATTACGCCCGCGAATTTGCAGGCGGCAACGGCGAGGTACGCTCATATCCCCGGCGTGCTCTCAGCCTCGCTGGGCTTCGTAAAGGCCACCACAGCCGGGACCGCCGCCAATCAGTACGCCATCGACTTCAGGACCGTCGATGCCGCGACCTTCGCCCGGACGGCGATCTGGCCGCAGCAATATCTGCCGCAGCCGCTCGACACGCTTATGAAGCAACTCGTCGCGCAGCGTAAGGAGGCCATTGCGCACCAGCAGGTGCCCGCTATCGTCGATGCCGCGACGTGGAATAACCTGCATCTCTCGCAGGGGGCGAACTTCAGGCTGAATTTCTCGCTTTCAGACTATAACAATCTCATCGATTTCAAGGTCGTTGGCGAGGTAGCGCATATACCTACGCCCGATAGCAGCCTCGGCTCCGGCGTTCTGGCCGACTATCCTACCTTCGCCAGCGTCTACCAGGCCAGATACCAGACCACTCTCGCGGTTGCCGCCAATACCGTCTGGCTGCGCACGAAAAGCGATCCCGCCTCCCTGGCGAGCGTGCGCAGGGCGCTTACCCGGGGGAATCTGCAACTTACCCCATTGTATGACCGCCGCGCCATGCTTGCAGCGCTGTATCAAGATCCCCTCTACCTGACGCTGATCGGCGTCCTGGTGCTGGGGGCTATCGTGACGCTGCTCTTCGCCCTGGTCGGCAACCTGATCGCTTCCTGGCTGAGCGTGCGCAGCCGGCTCACCAGCTTTACCGTGCTGCGCGCCCTGGGAGCCGAGCCGCGCCAGGTCGTGAGCACCCTGACGTGGGAGCAGTGTATCATCTATCTGACATCGATTGTGCTGGGCGCTATTCTGGGCGCCATCTTTTCGGCGCTGGTAGTGCCCGCACTGATCTTTACCAGCGTGGCCCCGCCAGAGGGTACGACGAGCGGGATCAGCAGCGGGGCCTTCTATCTGGCACAGACTATTCCGCCGATCCAGATTGTGGCCCCGCCAGCGCTGGGTATAGCGCTGGTCGTACTTGTCGCGCTCTGTATCATCGCCCTGATCATGATGACAGCGATTGTCCTGCGCTCATCGATGAGCCAGACGTTGAGAGTCAATGAAGATTAAGGCTATTATATAGAAGTGACTATTCAGACGCTCTCCCCGCTTTCAGCGGCCGGGACATTGATGGTAGTGTATACTCATACACTACCATCAATGCATGCGCAGCGCCGCAGGCGCCGAGCTGTCTGGGAATGAGAGGACCTGAGTAGTTACCTCCAGAAGATTCTTTCAGAAGGAGTTCCCGATGCCGGAACCTATCGTCGTATGTGATAACCTGGTCAAGATCTATAAGGTGGCCGACCTGGAAGTGGTGGCGCTGCAAGGGCTGGACCTGGAGGTGATGCCGGGAGAAATGATCGCCATCGTTGGCGCCTCCGGCTCAGGCAAAAGTACGCTGTTGAACATCCTCAGCGGCCTGGATATGCCAAGCGCCGGCAACTGCACCGTCGACGGACACGACCTGACACGCCTGACGCCAGCGCAGCGCATCAACTACCGCCGCTACGTCGTCGGCCAGATCTGGCAGCAAAGCGGGCGCAACCTGCTGCCGGAGTTGAGCGCACTGGCAAACGTCGAACTGCCACAAATGCTCAGCGGCATCGGCTCGGCGCAGCGCTCGGAGCGTGCACACGAACTGCTGGAAATGGTTGGATTGCGCGGCATGGAGCACAAGAAGCCGGAGCAGCTCTCGGGCGGCGAGCAGCAGCGTGTTGCCATCGCCGTCGCGCTCGCCAACGGCCCGAAGGTCCTGCTCGCCGACGAGCCAACGGGAGAGCTGGATTCGGTTACGGCAGGTGAACTTTTCACGCTGCTGCGTAAGCTCAATGAGGAGCTTGGCCTGACCATTATCACCGTGACGCACGATGCCGCCATCGCCGCCACCGTGGATCGCACGATTGCCATTCGCGATGGGCGCACGAGCACCGAGACCGTGCGCCGCGAGGCCGAACTGGAGGAGCTGCACGAGCATATGCAGGAGGCCAGCGCCATCATCGGCCTCTCGGCGCGCACGCACCGCGAGTCGATCCTGATCGACAGAGCAGGGCGGCTGCAACTGCCCAAAGAGGCGCTTGAACGACTCCCCTTCAATGGCCGCGCCGAAGTGCGCATCACCGAGGATCACGTAGAACTCTGGCCGATCATGACCGATATAAATGGAAATGATACATCAGATATGAATACAACAAGGAGCAGCAATAGATGAATTCAGCAGTTGCAGTGACTACGATTGCGGAGGCACGCGGCGTGACGCGCGATTATCGCTCAGGGGGAGGCATCGTCCATGCGCTGCGCGGCATCGACCTGCGCATCCACCCGGGCGAATTCGTGGCATTGCGAGGCCGCTCTGGATCCGGCAAAACAACGCTGCTCAATATTTTGATCGGCCTGGACAACCCGACGACGGGGCAGGTCTTTATCCTGGAGCGCGACCTCTCGAAGATGAGCGAATCCGAGCGAGCGCGCCTGCGCCGCGAGAGCATCGGCATGATGTTCCAGAATGCTCATCTCTTCCCCTCGCTGACCGCGCAGGAGAACGTGGAAATTCCTCTGCGCCTGGCGCGAGTCTCTCCCGATCAGCGCACCCGGCAGGCGCGTGAGGCACTGGAGAAGGTCGGGCTGGGCAAGCGCGCCAACCATCGCGGTATGGAGCTTTCCGGCGGAGAGCAGCAGCGGGTGGCGCTGGCGCGCGCGCTGGTCCACCAGCCGCGTTTCCTCGTCGCCGACGAACCCACCGGCAATCTTGACTCGCTCACCAGCCGCGACATCGCCAGACTGCTGCGCGAGATCTCCCATAGCTCAAATATCGGCCTGCTGGTAGCGACTCACGACCTGTCGCTGGTCGAATTGACGGACCGCGTGCTTCAGATCCAGGATGGCCGCATCGTCGAAGAAAAATAAGGGCGTCAACGCTATACGTACTGTTGTATACTCCATATGAGGAAACACCTCTACCACAATCGGAGTCTTACGGTAGTATGTCGCATTTTGCCATCTATCCGCTCACAGAGCACGACGGCGACAAGGTAGCACAGCTCATTACAGAACGTTGGGACAGCAATATCATTGTCTCGCGCGGCGTCATTCACAGGTCCGATAAGCTGCCGGGCTTCGCCGCCGTCGATGGGCAGGGAGCCTGGATAGGGCTGATTACTTACCATATCCAGGGGGAGGCGTGCGAGATCGTTACCCTCGACAGCCTGCGACCAGCATCCGGCATTGGCACAGCACTGATAGAAGCCGTTAAAGCAGCAGCGCGCCAGGCTGGCTGCAAGCGCGTATGGCTGGTTACTACCAATGATAACCTGTACGCCCTGAGATTCTACCAGAAACGAGGCTTTACGCTGGTGGCCCTTCATAGCAACGCGATTGAACAATCCCGCAAGCTTAAGCCGCAGATTCCTCTCACCGGCAACGATGGCATTCCTATTCGCGATGAAATCGAGTTAGCATTACCAGTAGCATACGGGCCATAGAGAGGATCACCACTATGCCTTTTCTTACCGCGCCATCTGCACAATACAAAGATCAGTTTATCGAGAGTGTGCGCGAATTTCAACGCGAAGGGAAACAACTCTACTACGATGTCGAGCGCATCAGCAACGATTTCGCTGGATTTTTGCAACAGTTGCGCGATCAGCAGAAAGGTGCGCATGATCGCGTACCGTCCACCGAATACTGGTTCATAGACGGCAATCAGTATATCGGGCGCCTCTTCGTGCGTCACGTATTGAATGATTTCCTGCTCAGAGTTGGCGGTAGTATTGGCTACGAGATCAGGCCATCGAAGCGCAAACAGGGCTACGGCACCGAGATGCTGCGGCTCGGCCTGGAGAAAGCCAGGGAGCTTGGCCTGCGCCGCGTGCTCGTGACGTGTGATGAGAACAACATCGGCTCCAGGAAAGTCATCGAACACAACGGCGGCAAATTTGAGAATGCCGTGGACGTTGAGGGCGCGGCAGTCAAGAAATTAAGATATTGGATTGAGCTTCAACCCTGATCATGTCATCCTGAGCGATAGCGAAGGG
>Ga0209810_1002193_pt1 | contig 24457 bp, 21 predicted proteins | sample Coa_R1_7_FD_187159 | JGI IMG/M metagenome (GOLD analysis project Ga0209810, IMG submission 187159) | Surface soil microbial communities from Centralia Pennsylvania, which are recovering from an underground coalmine fire - Coalmine... | ecosystem: Environmental > Terrestrial > Soil > Unclassified... | reverse complement strand
GCAGCAGCAGCGGCTCCGGCAGCAGCAGCGGCTCTGGCAGCGGCAGCAGCGGCTCGGGCAGCAGCGGCTCAGGCAGCAGCAGCGGCTCGGGCAGCAGCTCTAACCCGAACAGCAACCTCACCCCGGCCCAGATCGCCTACTACCAGTGGCTGATCTCGATCATCGCGCAGCTCGAGAAGCAGCTCAAGGCCGCCTCGACTCACTCGGGCTACGCGCTCGTCTCCGGCCTCAGCCGCTCGGGCAGCCAGCTGGTCGTCAAGCTCACCTGCACCGCGTCGGCCAATCGGACCTGCGCGAGCGTGGTCGCGGCAAGCCGCGCCGGTCACACGATCCGCAAGCACGTGACGATCAAGGGCGGAGCGGTCAAGAGCTTCGGGATCAACGTCTCGCGCCTGGGCGGCCGCGGCCCGATCACGGTCGCCGCGAAGACCGGCGCCGTCACCACCTCGCGGACGATCGGCTGAGCGGCTGACGCCATCTGGGGCCGCTCCCCGCAATTGCCGAGCGGGGAGCGGCTCAGCCCGGTTCCAGGCTCAGCTCCGGCGTGGTTCGCCGAACACCGTGGCGAGGAGCGACCGCGAGCCGCCGCGGTCACGGTGCTCGCAGAGGTAGATGCCCTGCCAGGTGCCGAGGGCGAGGCGCCCGCCGCTGACCGGCAGCGTGAGCGACGGGCCGAGCAGCGCGGCCTTGATGTGGGCGGGCATGTCGTCGGGTCCCTCGAGCGTGTGCGTCCAGTAGGGCGCTCGCTCGGGAACCGCCCGGTCGAACCAGGTCTCGAAGTCGCGGCGTACGTCGGGCGAGGCGTTTTCGTTCAGGGCCAGAGAGGCCGAGGTGTGCCGGATCATGAGGTGCAGCAGCCCGACCTCGACATCGGCCAGGCGGGGCAGCCCGTCGGCGATCTCGCGCGTGATCAGGTGAAACCCGCGCGGGCGCGGACTCAGCGTGATCTCCTCCTGGACCCAGATCACGGCGGCGGCAGGCGGACGCGGCGGAGGTCGACGCGCGAGCCCCGGAAGGGGACGCCCTCCGCTTCGAGGCGGGCCCGCTGCCGCTCGCCCTTGGCCAGCGAGCCGTCGGCGCGGACGATCCGGTGCCAGGGAACGCTCGGGTCCGCGCAGTCGTGAAGGACGGCGCCGGCGAGCCGGGGGGCGCCCGGCGAAACGTCTCCGTAGGTGCGGACGAATCCCGGCGGGGTGTCGCGCACGCGCTGGATGATCTCCTTCCCGCGTGCGCCGCTCACCCCACGGCATGTTAGCCTCGCCGAGGTGAATTTCCCTGCAAAGCGGCGGATCTGCGGCGCCGCCGCGGCGGTGGGGCTGGCGGTTGCCCTGCCGGCGGGGCTGGCGGTTGCCGTGCCGGCGGCGTCGGCGACGCAGCCCAGCCTCGGACGGCTCGGTTCCGAGCTGCACGCGACGCAGGCGCGCTCGGCGAGCCTCGCGGCGAGCCTGTCCGGACTGCGGTCCCAGATCGCGTCGCTGAACCGGCAGATCACGCTCGTCGGGCAGCGAGAGGCCGGCGTGCGCGCGGCGCTCGCGGCCGACCAGGCGCGGCTCGCGCTGGCCCAGGCGGCGGTCGTCAGGGAGCGGGCTCGCGCACAGCGGCTGCGACGACAGCTGACGCGGGCTCGGGCGCTCTTGGCGCGCCAGCTCGTCTCGAGCTACGAAAACGCCAAGCCCGACCTGATCACCGTTGTCCTCGACGCACACGGCTTCGCGCAGCTGCTCGAGCAGCTGGGCTTCCTCGGGCGAGCGGAGGACCAGCAGCGGGCGATCGTCACCGTCACGCGGGCGGCGAAGGCGCGGGCAGAGGCGGCGACGGTCCGCCTCGGCCGGCTCGAGGCCCATGACGCGCAGGTGACCACGGCGACGGCGATACAGGCTCGCGCGCTCGCCGGCATGAACGCACTGCTCCAGTCGCGACAAGCGGCGCTCAGCCACGTCCGCGCCGCGCAGGCGGCCGCCCTGGCCGCGGTGCGGGCGCGGGGCGCGCGGCTCCGGACGGCGATCGGACGTATCCGGGCCGAGCAGGCGGCAGCGGCTCGCGCGGCGGCGATGGCTGCAACAAATGGCCAGTCACTCGGGCCGTCGAGCGGCTGGGCGATTCCCTATCCGATAGTGCTCTGTGAGTCGGGCGGCCAGAACCTGCCGCCGAACAGCGCCGGAGCATCCGGCTACTACCAGATCATTCCAGCGACATGGCGACAGTTCGGTGGTACAGGCCCAGCCGCGTACCTGGCTTCGAAAGCGGAGCAGGACGCGGTGGCGGCGCGTATCTGGGACGGCGGCGCCGGGGCTTCGAACTGGGCCTGCGCAGGCATCTTGGGAATGCACTGAACGCGCTGCTGGCGCGCCCGGCGCTGATCGCGGTCGCGATCCTCGCCGTGGCGCTCGGCGTCCGGATCGCCGCCGTCCAGCACTACCGCTACGTGCCGGCCGGCGACGCCCGCTCGTATCTCGCGCTGAGCGGCCAGATCGCCCGAGGTGGCGACTACGCGGGGACTGACCGGGGCGCCGGCGACTCACGCGGCCCGACCGCATACTTCCCGCCCGCCTACCCGTACCTGCTCGGCGCGATCGCGTGGCTCGACGGCAAGGCCCCGAGCGGCGCGAGCCAGGTACACGTCGCGCGCGTCGCGCAGGCGGTGATCGGGACGCTCGTGGTCGGGTTCACCGGGCTGGTGGCGCTCGAGCTGTTCGGCCCCGGCATGGCGCTTCTGGCGCTGGCGCTCGCGGCGATCTACCCGGCCTTCATCGGGCTGTCGACCGTGCTCGTCGCCGAGACGCTGATGGTGGCCTTCGAGCTGGCCGCGGTCTGGTGCGCGCTGCGCGCCCACCGCACCCGCGACCCGCTGCGGTGGGTGATCGCCTGCGGGCTGTGCGTCGGCATGGCGACGCTCACGCATCTCAACGCCGTCCTGCTCGTGATCCCGCTCGCGATCGGGGTGAGCAGCGCGCTGCCCGTGTTCGGGCGGCGCTCGGTTTCAGCAGTCGCGGTGCTGGTCGCCTGGACGCTGGTCGCGTTGACTCCGTGGCTGGTGCGTGACGTGCTCGTGATGCACCGGTTCGTGCCGGTCTCGGACGAGGCCGGGATCACGCTGGCCGGGACCTACAACCCGCAGTCCGCGAGCGCGACCGATCCGCCCTACAAGTGGCTGTACTTCGGGCGGGTCCATGCCGACGCCGACCTGCGCGTGCTGGCGCCGCTATTGAGCGAGCCCCAGCTCGACGCCAAGCTCGAGAGCCGCGCGCTCACCTACGTCGCCAACCATCCGTCGGCGCCGCTCGCGGCCGGCTACCACAACACGCTGCGGCTGCTCGAGCTGGAGGGCCGCCACGCGTGGCGTGCCTCGACCGCCGCCGTCGGGATCCCCGACGGGCTCGCGACGGCGGGGGTGGCAGGGTTCTGGGCCCTCGCCGTGCTGGCGCTGCTCGGGCTGTTCGCGAGACCTCCGGAGTGGCGCGTCCCCGGGTGGCTGTGGGGGGTGCCGTGGCTGATGTGGCTGAGCGTCGTGCTCGTCAACGCCGAGACGCCGCGGTTCCGCGAGGCGATCGACCCGTTCCTGATCCTGCTCGCCGCGCGCAGCATCGCGTGGGCCGGATTGCGCGCTCAGAAGGCGTACCGGCACCGGATGACGGTCCGACGCGCCGCGCACGCGGCGGCACGCTACGCGCGCTGACGCTAGATGGTTGATTCCACGGCCCGCGTGTGGAGATGTCCGTGGCTGGTGGATGTCGGGCGGCGAGCGCGGAGGGGGGGACAGTGGCAGAGCCACGGACCCCCGACGTGCGTGGCGATCCGGCGCCGCCAGACACGGGCAGACATCGCGGGGGTCGTGGAATCAACCATCTAGTTCGCCGTGCGCCAGTCGGGGGTGATCGCGGCCCGGTAGCGGCCGTTGCGCGACCGCAGTCGGTCGTAGTGCTCGAGCGCCTGCCCTGAGCCGACCGCCACGCACGTCAGCGGGGACTCGGTGCGCAGCACCGGCATCCCCGTCTCGGTGGCGATCAGCTCGGGCATGCCGTCGATCAGCGTGCCGCCGCCGGCAAGGAGGATGCCGTCGCGGGCGATGTCGCTCGACAGCTCGGGGGGCGTCTCCTCGAGCGTGTCGCGGATCGCCTGGAGGATCTCGCGGACGGGGATCTTGACCGCTTCGCGGACCTCGGCCTGGCTGAGCTGCACGGCGGTCGGCAGGCCGGTGATCAGATGGCGGCCGCGCACCTCGTAGGAGACCTCGTCGGGGCGCGGCACGACCGATCCGATCTCGATCTTCAGCGTCTCGGCCGTGCGCGATCCGACGGCGAGCTTGTGCACGATCCGCAGGTACTGGGTGATCGCCTCGTCGAACTCGTAGCCGCCGACGCGAACCGAGCGCGAGAGGACGATCCCGCCCAGCGAGATCACCGCCACCTCGGTCGTGCCGCCGCCGACGTCGACGATCATCCGGCCGACCGGCTCCTCGATCGCCAGCCCCGCCCCGATCGCAGCCGCGATCGGCTCCTCGATCAGGTGCACGCGGCGCGCGCCGGCGGCCAGCGAGGCCTCCTCGACGGCGCGCTTCTCGACCTCGGTGACGCCCGACGGCGCGCACACGATCAGCCGCGGGTGGCCGATCCGCCGGTCGATCACCTTGCGGATGAAGTAGCGGAGCATCGCCTCGGTGACCTCGAAGTCGGCGATCACGCCGTGGCGCAGCGGGCGCACGGCGGAGATCGTCGCGGGGGTGCGGCCGATCATCCGCTCGGCCTCGGCGCCGACCGCGTGGACGTCACCGGTTCGCGCGTCGGAGGCGACCACGGACGGCTCGGAGACGACGATCCCCTTGCCGCCCACGTATACGAGCGTGTTGGCGGTCCCGAGGTCGATCGCCATGTCGTGGGCGCCGAGGCTCGGCGTCAGGTGGAGCCGGGAGTTGTCGCGACGGGAGCCGTCTCTTCTGAACCGGATGCGACAAAGGGTGTCAGATGTGGCGCTCTTGATGGCCGTACGCAGGACGTTTCAGCGGATGTGGCCGTCTCAGGAGCCCGGGGGTCTCAGCGGATGTGGATCCTCCGCCGGGTCAGCGTGCGGTGACCGTGGAGGACCGCGACCGTGTAATGCCCCGCGGCCGGTGCCCGGCCGTGGACCCGGAGAAGGACCTCGCGGGGGACCACGCTCAGGGTCGAGATGCGGTGGCGGGCGATCACGTCGTCACGACGCCGCAGCTCCACGATCAGCCCGCGCAGCGTGCCGCGGCTGGCCTGGAGGCGCAGCGTGGCCGCGTGGTGGTGGACGCCCTCGTAGTCGACCCGGACCCGGACGGGCAGCGGCGCCGGCCGCGACGCCGGCGGGACCTTGCCCTTGTAGGGGACGGAGCACTTGCCCACGGGCAGGCCATCGGCGGACGCCGCCAGCTTCGGCAGCTCCGGGAACGTGGGGCGGCCTGCGGCCATCGCCCCCAGGTCGAGGAAGTCGGTCATGTCGTTTGCGTTGGCGTCGCGCAACGTCATCGCCGGGAGGTTCCACTTGCGCTCGACGAACGCGAGCACCGACGTGTGGTCGTAGACGACGTGGCTGACGTAGCTGCGCTTCGCGTAGGGACTGACGACGATGCACGGCACGCGGAAGCCGTAGCGCTTGAAGCCGTCGTAGCTCGATTGGCTCGGCGAGTTCGTCACCGGCGGCACGTCGTCGGGAGCCAGCGCAACCGGCGGCGGGACGTGGTCGTAGTAGCCGCCGTGCTCGTCGTAGCTGATGAACAGGATCGTCTTGTCCCACTTCGGCGAGGAGCCGATCGCCTCGACGACCGCCCGCATGAACTGCTCGCCGATCGCGATGTTCTGCGGGTTCTCCTGTGACTGGGTGCTGAAGTTGGGATCGACGAGGCTGAACGCCGGCAGGCTGCCGGCCTTCGCGTCGCTGAGGAACTGGGCGAACGATCGCTCGTTGGTCTGGTCGTAGACGCCGTCGGAGGCCGGGTACAGGTTCATCGTCTCCGAGGTCACCTGCTTGTACTGGACGTCGTACTCCGCCCAGCTGATCCCCGCCTCGGACAAATGGTTGAAGATCGTCCCGCCGGGCGGCGTCACGCCGAGCGTCGCGGTCTGGCTGGGGTCCGGGATGTCGTCGGTCATGCCGCTGGAGGTCGCGGCGATCAGGTAGCGGCGGTTCGGGTCGGTCTGGCCGAGGACGCTGCAGAAGTAGCGGTCGCCGACCGGGAAGTGCGAGGCGAGGGAGTAGGTGAACGGGATCTCGGCGCGGTCCCAGTAGCCCATCGCGACCGGTCCACTCGGGGAAGTCACGAACCCGTTGTTGCGCCCCCCGGCGTACTGCTCGTGGGAGGCGGTCCACTCCTGGCTCGGCTTGCCGCTCAGCTGACAGTCGGTCGGCATCGGAAAGGCGCGCAGCGGCGTGCCGTCGGACTGCGGGTTGGAGTTGGCCGGGTACCCGTCGGCCGCCTCGATCGTGAACCCGTCGCCCCGAGGGGTCTCGAACGGCCCGCGCCCGAGCATGCCGAGGAAGTTGTCGTAGGAGTGGTTCTCCATCATCAGCACGACGACGTGCTCGATCTGGGGGATCGTGTCGGTGCCCGCGGCGAGCGCGGCATTCGGAAGCGTCCCCGGCATCCGCATCGTCGTGCGGCCGAGGACGCGAAGCGCGGCGAGCTGGTCGGCGTCGGGAGCGATCGCCGTCTGAGGCAGCGCCCAGACGCGCGCGCGCCGACGGGTGAGCGCCTGCGCCGCGCCCGGCGCCACCAGCGCGCCCCCGGCGATCGTCACGCCCCGGGCGAGCAGGTCTCGCCGCGTGATCACGGCCCAGACGCTATCAGCGCTCGGCCGGGGGGGCGCCGCGGTAACGGTGAACGCTCGCCGGGCAGTCGCCGCAGCAACTCTCAGCGCTCGCCGGGGAGGCGGCGCGGGTACTGCGAGACCGGCTCCTCGACATCGAGGGCGGTGAGCACGATCCGGTTCTGCTCGTGCGAGTGGGCGACCGGGTAGCCCTCGCCCGACGCCGCCCGCTCCGGCCGCCCGACGTAGCCGAAGTCGAGCGCCTCGGGCAGGATCTGCTGGAGGCGGGGTGACATGTGGGCACGGGCGCCCATGTTGCGCGGCTCCTCCTGGACCCACACGACCTCGCGCAGGTTCGGGTACGCGCTGAGCAGCTCGAGGATCTCCGACTGCGGGAACGGGTAGAGCAGCTCGACTCGTCCGACCGCGACGCGCGGGTGCTGCTGGCGCGCCTGGTGGCCGACGATGTCGTAGTAGATCTTGCCGCTGCACAGGAGCAGCCGCGTCACCTGCTCGGGGTCGACCCCGGGCTCGGCCAGCACGGGCTGGAAGCGGCCGTGGGCCAGCTCGTCGAGATGCGAGGCTGCGACTGGGAGACGGAGCAGGCTCTTCGGGGTCATGATCACGAGCGGGCGCTGCTTGGCGATCCGCGCCTGGCGGCGGAGCAGGTGGAAGTACTGGGCGGGCGTCGTGCAGTTGGCGACGCGGATGTTGCCCTCGGCGGCGAGCTGGAGGAAGCGCTCGAGGCGCGCGCTCGAGTGCTCGGGCCCCGAGCCCTCGTAGCCGTGGGGAAGCAGCATCGTCAGGCGCGAGGTCTGGCCCCACTTGGCGAGCCCCGAGACGATGAAGTGGTCGATGATCACCTGCGCGCCGTTGGCGAAATCGCCGAACTGCGCCTCCCACAGCACGAGCGTCTCGGGTCCCTCCTGGGAGTAGCCGTACTCGAACCCGAGGCAGGCCATCTCGGACAGGGGGGAGTTGTGCAGCTCCATCGGCGCGAGCGCGCCCGGCAGGTGCTGCATGGCGCAGTGCTCCTGGCCGGTCTTCGGGTCGTGCAGCACGAGATGGCGCTGGCTGAACGTGCCGCGCTCGGCGTCCTGGCCGGTGAGGCGGATCGGGATCCCCTCGGTCAGCAGCGAGGCGAACGCGAGCGCCTCCGCGTGGGCCCAGTTGATCCCGGGAGCCTCGGCGCCGTCCGCGAGCGCCTCGCGGCGCTGCTCGAGCTGCTTGACGAGCTTGGGGTGCACGGTGAAGCCGTCGGGAACGGCGAGCAGCTCCTCGTTGAGCACCCGCAACCGGTCGGTGGCGACGGCCGTGTTGACCTCCGGCGAGGGCGTGCGGTCGAGCTGGTACTCGCCTGTCGCGTGCTCGACCTCCTTGGCCTGGGCGATCTGCTCCTTGAGCTTGGTGTGCGCGTCGCTCAGCACCGCCCAGACGGAGTCGGTCATCTCGGTCGACTCCTGCTCGGAGACGACGCCGCTCTCGATCAGCTGGCGCGCGAACAGCTCGCGCACGGGCGAGTGCTTCTTGATCACCTGGTACATCTCGGGCTGGGTGTAGGCGGGCTCGTCGGCCTCGTTGTGGCCGAAGCGCCGGTACCCGATCAGGTCGATCAGCACGTCGTGCCCGAACTGCTGGCGGAACGCGAACGCGAGCCGCACGGCCGACACGCAGGCCGCGACGTCGTCGGCGTTGACGTGGATGATCGGGACGTCGTAACCCTTGGCGAGGTCCGAGGCCCATGTCGTCGAGCGGGCGTCCTCGGGGTCGGTCGTGAAGCCGACCTGGTTGTTCTGGATGAGGTGGATCGTGCCCCCGACCGTGTAGCCGTCGAGCGCCTGCAGGTTGAGCGTCTCGGCGACCACTCCCTGGCCCGGAAACGCCGCGTCGCCGTGCAGGATGATCGGGATCGCGGCGTTGGTGTCCTGGTGGGCGTGCGGACCCTGCCGGGTCGTCTGCGCGGCGCGCGTGGCCCCGGAGGCGACCGGCGCGACGAACTCCAGATGCGAGGGGTTCGACTCGAGCCGCACGATGATCGACTCGCCGCTCTCCAGCTGGTAGGACCCCTGCGCGCCGTGGTGGTACTTGACGTCGCCGGTGCCGCCCTGGGGAATCGTCGTGATCGGCTCGAGCGTCGAGGAGCCCTCGAACTCGGCGAAGATCGAGTCGTACGGCCGGCCGAGGTTGTGCGCGAGCACGTTCAGCCGCCCTCGGTGGGCCATCCCGAGCACGACCTCGCGGGCGCCCTGCGTGGCGGACAGCTGGATGATCTCGTCGATCATCGGCACGGTCATATCGAGGCCCTCGACCGAGAACTGCTTCTGACCGAGATAGGCCTTGTGCATGAAGCGCTCGAGCGCGTCGACCTCGGTGAGTCGCTTGAGGAGCGCCTTCTGCTCGTCGATCGTGAGCGGCTTGCGGTAGCGCCCGCACTCGATCGCCTCGCGCAGCCACAGGCGCTGACGGTGCGAGGCGATGTGCTCGATCTCGTAGGCGATCGGGCCGCAGTAGGTCTCGCGCAGGTGCGGCAGCGCGTCGGCCAGCGTCGCGCCCGGCACCCACATGCGCAGGATCCGGGCCGGGATCTTGGCCATCAGCTCCGGGGTCAGGCCGAGCGGCGCCGGGTCGAGCGCCGGGTCGCCCTCGGGCTCGCGCCCGAGCGGGTCGAGGCGCGCGGCGAGGTGGCCGTGCGTGCGGTGGGCCTTCAGCAGCGAGGTGGCGGCCTGGACGGCGGCGAGGAGCTCCTCGCTGGGCTCGGCGCCTGGCTCGGCGGCCGCGCCTGCGGCCTGCGCGGCGGTGACCTGGGTGGCCAGCGCGGCGGCCGCCGCGGCGGGGGCGGGCGGCGGCGGAAGCTCTGGCAGCTCGACGCCGAGGTCGTGGAAGACCGACTCGTAGAACCCCTCCTCGCCCTGGAGGAGGGCCTCGATCCGCTGCAGGAACCGTCCGGACTCCGCGCCCTGGATGAGCCGGTGGTCGTAGGTCGAGGTCATCGTCATGACCTTCTCGGCGCCGATCATCGCGCCGATCTGCGCGAGCCCCGGCGGGTAGGCGATCGCGCCGGTGGCGACGATCGTGCCCTGGCCGACCATCAGCCGCGGGACGGAGGCGATCGTCCCGATCCCGCCCGGGTTGGTGAGGCTCAGGTTGGCGCCGCTGAGGTCATCGGCGGTGAGGCTGTTCGTGCGCGCCTTGTCGACGAGCGCGTCGTAGGCGGCGAGGAAGTCGCCGAACGACTTGCGGCCGGCGTCCCGGATGACCGGGACCATCAGCGTGCGCGAGCCGTCCTTCTTCTCGACGTCGACCGCGAGCCCGAGGTTAACCGCGCCGTCGTCGATCCGGTGGGGCTGACCGTCGATGTCGGCGAAGTGGTGGGCCATCACCGGCATCTCGTCGGTGGCCGTGCGCGCGATCGCGTAGGCGATCAGGTGCGTGAACGAGACCTTCCTGCCGGCGGCCTTGAGCTGCTGGCGCCGCGCGTCGAGCGTCGTCACCGCGATCGTGCGGAAGGACGTCGCGGTGGGGATCTGACGACTCTCGTCCATGTACCGGGCGAGGGCCGCGCCGGAGCCCTTGATGCGGGTGGCCTGCCGCTCGTGGGGCGCGCCGCCGTTGGTGGTGGCGGCGAGCACATCGGCCTTGGTGATGCGGCCGCCGCGGGCGCTGCCGGTCACGGTCGTCAGGTCGATCCCCTCGGCGGCGGCGATCCGCTGGGCGACCGGGGATGCGTTGGCAGCGATTTGTATTTCGCTGCCAACGGCTTGCGGCGGCGCCGGCGCCGCCTCCAGCTCGTCGGCCTGGGGCGCCTGCGGTTGCGTCCCCGCCGGCGCGCCGGCCTTCATCCGCGCGATCACCTGCCCGACCGTCACGGTCGCCCCCTCCTCGACGAGGATCTCCGTGATCGTGCCGCGAGTGGGAGCGGGCAGCTCCATGTCGACCTTGTCGGTCGAGATCTCGACGACGGTGTCGCCGTCGGAGACCGTGTCGCCGACCTTCACCGACCATTCGAGGATCGTCCCCTCGGTGACCGACTCGCCGCCGGTGGGGGTGACGATCTCGACGATCTGACCGGCGCCGTCTGAGTCGCCGGCCGGCGCGTCAGCCGGAGCGCCCGAAGCACCGTCGGCCTGGGCGGCGGCCGCGTTCTCCCCCGCCTCGTGGTGCGCGGCCTCGGTCTCGATCGCCTCCCCCGGCGTCGCGCCGCTCTCGGCGCCGACGCTCTCGGCGGACGCGGGCCCGGAGCCGCCGTTGCTAGAGATCTCGGCGAGCAGCGCCCCGACCGCGACGGTGTCGCCCTCGCCGGCGTGGATCTTCGTGATCGTGCCGCTGATCGGGGCGGGAACCTCGGCGTCGACCTTGTCGGTCGAGATCTCGACGACGGTCTCGTCGGCCTCGACGTGGTCGCCTTCCTGCTTGCGCCACTCGAGGATCGTGCCCTCGGCGACCGAGTCGCCCATCGCCGGCATCACGAGCTGGAACGTGCCTGTCTCCACTGCCATGGGTCCGCTTCGAACTGTAACGCTAGTTCCCGGCCTGGCCGGGGCGGCTCCGGCGGCGGGTCTCGTAGATGAAGCCGAGCGATCCGAGGAACGGGCCGAGGCCGCCGAGGACGGCGACCGTGACCGCGAGCCAGAACGGGATCACGCGGTAGCGCGCGGCGGCGATGCAGACCAGCGACATCGCGATCCACAGCAGGCCGTGGCTGAGACCGAGGATCAACGAGGCCGGCTCTGGCTTGCCGAGCGCGAAGGCGCAGATCAGCAGCCCGAGGTAGATGCAGGAGTGCGCGAACGAGACGGCTTCGAGCCGGTTGAACGTGACGAGGCGGGTGAAGGCGGGCGGCTGCCCGGGGGCGGCGATCACGAGCGAGCCAGGAGCGCGCCCATCCGCCGCAGCGCGCCGTCGGCCTCGGCCGGCCACGCGGCCGGATCGGCCGGCCACCACGCGAAGCTGTCGTGCTCGTGGTCGGGGGTCACCGTCGCTCCCTCCGCCAGCCACGCCTGACCGACCAGCAGCACCATCCCGGTCGGCGACCGCACGAGCGCCTCGATCATCAGGCGCTCGGCGCTCACCGACCACTCCTCACGGAGCTCGCGGCTGAGCGTTTCGGCGGGATTCTCGTCGACCTCGACGGCGCCGCCCGCCCCGAGCGCCCAGCGCCCAGCCCAAGAGGCGAGCCACGCGGCTCGGCGCCCGGCGAGCCAGCGACCGTCGGCGGAGCGCACCACGCACAGCGCGGAGATGCTCTGCCCGGCGTCATCGGGCAGCAGCCGCAGCGCCCAGCGGATCGGCTGGAGCTCGAGGCGCAGGGCGCCGTTGTCCGCCTCGAAGCTGACCAGCCGCGCAGCGAGGCCGTCGTGGCTGGGCGAACCCCGCTCGCGCAGGTCGTCGATCAGCCGGTCGGCCTGCTCGGTCGACGAGGCGTCCGGCTCGTAGGGATCCCGCCTCCAGACGACGCGGACGTCGGTAGGGTGCCAGGGCCCGCGGGCCAGCAGAGCGGGTTGCGTAGCCACTTTCGCTAACCGTATCCGGGACACGCATGAGAAAGCTGAAGCACTGGGGGTGGGGCTACGCCGACGAGCAGCCCGGGCTCGATCAGCTGCGGGAGACCGCGGGGTTCCTGCGCGCGCACCTCGGCTTCGGCTGGGAGGAGCCGGAGCAGCCGGCGCCGCTGCCGCGCCTGCGGCCGGCACGGCTGCGGCCACCGGACGGGCTGGCCGCGATCTGTTCCCTGGACGACGAGGTGCGTGCCCGCCACTCCTACGGCCGCTCCTACCGCGACGTGGTGCGCGGGTTCCGGGGCCAGTACGAGTCGGTCACCGACGTCGTCGCGCGGCCCGGCGACGAGCGCGAGCTCGAGGCGGTGCTCGAGTGGGCGATCGGCGCGGGCGCGATCGTGATTCCCTACGGTGGCGGCACGTCCGTGGTGGGCGGGGTGGAGGCACCGCTTGACGCCGGGGCGGTCGTGACGATCGACATGGGTCGCATGGACCGGGTGCTGGAGGCCGACGATGTCTCGCTGTCGGCGCGGATCCAGGCCGGGGCTTCCGGGCCGCGGCTCGAGGAGCAGCTTGCCGCTCACGGGCTGACGCTCCGCCACTACCCGCAGTCGTTCACCTTCCAGACGCTCGGCGGCGCGATCGCCACCCGCGCGGGCGGTCACTTCGCCACCCGGCAGACCCACATCGACGACTTCGTCGAGTCGGTGCGGGCGCTGACGCCGAGCGGCTGGTGGGAGTCGCGGCGCCTGCCCGGGTCGGGCGCGGGGATCTCGCCCGACCGGCTGCTGCTCGGCTCGGAGGGGACGCTCGGGGTGATCAGCGAGGCGTGGATGCGGGTGATGCGCCGGCCCTCGCACCGGGCCTCGGCGACGGTCCGCTTCTCGCGCTGGTGGGACGGCGTCGCGGCCGCCCGGGCGGTCGTGCAGTCGGGGCTCACTCCGGCGAACTGCCGGCTGATCGACGCCGACGAGGCGCGGCTGACGTTCGCCGGCGACGGATCGGCGGCATTGCTGCTGCTGGCCTTCGAGTCCGACTCGCTCGAGGTCGAGGAGCTGTTGGGCCAGGCGCTCACGTTCTGCGACGCCGGCGAGGTCTCGGAACGGCGTCGCGCGGGGGATCGCGGCGAGGCAGCCGAGTCCTGGCGCGAGTCGTTCACCCGGGCGCCCTATCTGCGCGACACGTTCGTGGCAGTCGGCGTCATCTCCGAGACCTTCGAGTCGGCGATCACCTGGGAGCGTTTCCCCGCTTTCCACGAGCGCGTGATCGAGTGGACGCGAGCGGCGGTCGTCTCCGCATGCGGCGACGGCAGCGTCACCTGCCGGCTGACGCACGTCTACCCGAATGGATGCGCGCCGTACTTCACCGTGCTCGCGCCGGCGCGCCGGGGCGAGGAGCTCGAGCAGTGGGAGGCCGTGAAGCGCGCGGCATCCGACGCGGTGATCGAGTCCGGCGGCACGATCACCCACCACCACGCGGTCGGGCGCGACCACCGGCCGTGGTATGACCGCCAGCGCCCGGACGTGTTCGCTCAGGCGCTGGCCGCCGCCAAGCGCGCCGTCGATCCGGCGGGCTCTCTCAACCCCGGCGTGCTGATCGATGCCGGCGGTGGTGGTGGCGGTGGCGTTTCTTCTTCTTCTTGACGTGGACGACCGGGCCCGCGGTCCTGGGCACGTAGGTCGGCGCGCCCCGCTCGCCGGTCCCGAGCCCGAGCAGCGCCATGTGCGCGGTGTCGCCCTGGAGGTAGGACTGGTTGGCGATCACCAGCTCGGTGCCGAGGAACGAGACGCCGCTCGGCTCGTCGAACGGGATGCTCGACCCGTTCGCGCCGGTGATCGGCGTCCCGAATGTCGCGAGCTGCTTGCCGGCCGGGCTCAGCTCGACGACGTCGTTGGCCGAGGGCCCGACGAGCGCCATGTAAATGTCGCCGCTGCGCGACAGCGCAAAGCCGTCGGGGGCGGCGGCGGGCGGGCTCTCCCAGAGCTCGTGGAGCGGCCCGGGCTTGTCGCCGCGCACGATCGGCACCGTGTAGAGCTTGCCCGTCGACGGGTTGCCCCCTCCGCCGGCGCCGGCGTTCGACGCCTGGTCGAACATCAGGGTGCGGTGGTCGGGCAGGATGACCAGGCCGGCCGTGCCGAACAGCTCGCCGTCGAGCGCCGGTGAGCTCAGCCACACCTGCGCCCTGCCGCCGTGCGGTGGGACGCGCCAGATCACCGCCTGCTGGTAGTCGGTCACGTACAGGCTCCCATCGGGGCCCCACGCCGCATAGTCCGGCTCCGGAGTGAGATCGGCCTTCGCCTGCGAGCAGGGCGGCTTGTCTCCGTCCGCCGTGCACGTGGGAAGATCGGCGACGCTGCCGTACTGGGTCTGCGCGCCGGTCCTCGGGTTGAGCAGCAGGATCCTGCCGCTCGTGTCGTCCAGCAGCACGAGGTCGCCTCGCGCGTCGGTCGTGGCGACCTGGACGCCGTGATCCTGGCTGAGGTCCTGGCCCTTGACGACGAACGTCTTCTCGAGCTTGCCGGTCGCGGAGAACTCGAACACGTGCGATGGGATCGAGTCGCCGTTCGGGTTGGCGTAGGTGCCCTCGTAGATGTCGTCCCCGACGACGAGCGGGAAGGCCGGGTAGCCCGGGCTCGGCACGTGAGCGATCACGACGACGACGCCCCGCCGGGGCGCGTCCGCGGCGGCGACCGCGGCGAGCGCAGCGGCGGCGACCGCCCCGAGGAGGACCGCCAGCAGCGGGGCGAGGCGTCTCACAGCGCCGCGAGCACCTCCTGGGCGGCCCGCTGGCCGGCCTCGACGCCGCCGTCCATGTAGCCGATCCAGGTCGTCGCGGTCTCCGTGCCGGCCCAGTGGATCCGCCCGATCGGCGCGCGCAGCGCCGGGCCATACTCGGTGAGCACGCCGGGCGGCGTCTGGCCGACGGGACAGCCGCCGGTGTAGACCTCGCGGTCCCAGACCTGGTCGATGTACTGGATCGGGTTGGCCGCCTTCTGCCCGAAGTAGCGCACGTGGGAAACGAGCGCCGCCGCCTTGCGCGCGGCAAATGGCTTGTCGTCGAGCGGGCGCGCGTCGTCGGCATCGATGAACCCGAGCAGCACGCCGGGGGTGCCGCTCTCGGGCGAGGCGTCGAACATCACCTTGACCGGTCCCTGGTCGCTCGTCACCTGTCCGTTCAGGCCCTCGGCCCGCCAGAACGGCTCGGGGTAGACCGCGATCGTCTTGATCAGCGATCCGATCGGCATGCGCTGGGTGAGCTGCTGACGCTGGGCTGTGACGTTCGGCGTGTACTCGATCTTCCCGGTCAGGTGGGGAGGGATCGCGACGATCACGTGCTTGGCGTGCACCGTGGCGTGATCGGCGGTGACGGTCACGCCACGGCGGCCCTGGGCGATGTGGCGGACCGGCTGGCCCAGCAGGACGCGCTTGCCGATGCCGAGCTGGCGCGCCATCTTGATCGGGATCAGCTGCGTGCCGCCCTTGACTCGGAAGTCCTGGGCGCTGCCGTCGCCGGCGTTGTTCACGAGGGGCTCGACGCCGCCGGCCTGGTGCACGTACCAGAGGAAGTAGAGAAAGGAGATGTCCTGCATCTCCATCGACAGGACGGCCTCCACCGCAAGCGCGAACAGCTTCTGCCCGTCGGTGAAGTTGATGTTCTGCTTGGCCCAGGTGTCGACCGTGATCGAGTCCCAGGCGAGCGCGTTCGGCGCGTTCCACGGCGCGTCGACCGGCACCGTCGCGGCCATCTTGTCGATCGCGGGCAGCGTCTGCTCCCCGAGCTGGACCACGGCCACCGGGTTGTTGGCCGGCGGGATCGTCCCCGTGTACGGCGTCAGCTTGCCGTCCTCGTACCAGAGGAGCTTGCCGTTCGAGTACGTGTCGAACTTGGGGATCCCGAGCTCCTGCATTAGCGCGAGCACGTGGGTCTGCGTCGGGCCCACGAACGTGGCGCCCATGTTGGCCACGTCGCTGGCTCCGCGGATCGGGCGGCTGAAGCAGCGGCCACCGACGCGGTCCCGTGCCTCGAGCACGATCACCGACTTGCCGGCCCGGCGGAGCGCTCGCGCCGCGGTCAGGCCCGAGATGCCGGCGCCGACGACGCAGACGTCGGCCTGATGTACGTGCGACTTGTGCCGTCGTTTCGCGGCTTCGGCGGCCGGCGCGGTGGCGCCGATCGCGCCCGCCCCGGCGGCGACTCCGCCGCCGATCAGGCGACGCCGGCTGATCCGGTGATCCGTCACTGTCACTGCTCCTTGGTCTCGACGATTCGCGCAAGTACAGCGGATGCAGCCGGAGCGAGCGATTCCGGCAGGTGTCCGAGCAGCTCGCGCCACCCGGCCTCCTCGGCGATCGACGCCCGCACCCCCGCGACCCCGGTTTCGAGGTCACCCGCCTGGGCTGCCCCGAGCCCGGCCCAGAAGCGCAGCTCGGCGTTGTCGGGGACGAGCGCCGCTGCCTCGCTGTAGAGCTCGGCGGCCTCCTCGTGGCGCCCCTCGGCGGCCAGCTCATCGGCCCGGCCGGCGCAGCCGTAGGCCTCGTGGAGGGTGAGCAGCCGCCGCAGCTCGGCCAGCGGCTCCGGGTGGTCCTCGACGCGCAGGTCGACCGTGCGCCGCCACCACTCGCCTCTGGCCGGCACGACGAGGAGCGCCGCCGACTGGCGCCCGCGGGCATCGCCCCCGGCGGCCTCGCCGGCGTCGAGCGCGGCGATCAGGCGCCGGGCGAGCGGGCCGCTCGCGTCCGCATAGGCGTCGAGCATCGCGGGCCAGACGTCCGGCGAGCGCATCATGTTGGCCTGGCAGGAGACGTCCTCGCCGGTGACGTGCCCGGCGTGGGCGACGGCACATTTGCCGGTGTGGACAGCGAGGCCGCCGTCGGCGCCGATCATCGCCACCTGGCGATAGGCGGCTCGCGGGTCCTCGGCGAGCAGCACGGCGAGCGAATCCTCGGCGCTGTGCCCCTTTTCCATCAGCTCGAGCCCGCGCGGCCCATAGCTGACCTCGGCCACCGACTGGGTGGCGACGGCGCCAACTCCCGGCGCAGCCCACGAGACGACGGAGCCGACCGAGAACCAGTGCGACTGGACCGCCACGCCCAGCTCGCCGCTGCTCGGGTCGCGGGCGACGATCGAGTAGGTCACCGATTGGAAGGTATCGCCGCTATGCCAACCTTGCCGCAGTGGCGAGCTTCGGCGTTCTGGGGCCCGGCGGGGTCGGCGGGTTTCTCGCCGCCGCGCTCGAGCGGGCAGGCGAGACGGTCACGGTGGTTGCGCGGGACGAGACCGCCGCGCTCATCGACCGCGACGGGATCGCCGTCGAGAGCGTGCGCCTGGGGCATTTCACCGCTCGCCCGGCGGCCCGGGCCGCATTGGAGGAAGAGGTCGACGTGCTGTTCGTGGCGACGAAGGCGACCGGACTGGGTGCGGCGCTCGCGCGGATCGCGGTCGAGCCGCGGCTGACCGTTCCGCTCCTCAACGGCCTAGATCACATGCAGGTGCTGCGCTCGAGGTTCGAACGGGTCGCGGCGGGGACGATCCGGATCGAGGCCGACCGCCCGGCGCCGGGGAAGATCGTCCACACGAGCCCGTTCCTGCGGATCGACCTCGCCGCCCGGGACGCCGGGGTCGCGGCCCTCCTCCCGCCTGTGGTGGCCGTGCTGGAGCGGGCCGAGGTGCCGGCGCGGATCGGCCCGAGCGAAGCGCAGATCCTGTGGTCGAAGCTGGTGCGCCTGAACGCTCTGGCCTCGACGACGAGCGCGTGCGACCGGCCGATCGGCTTCATCCGCTCGGACCCGGAGTGGCGAGCGGCGCTGATCGGCTGCATCGAGGAGGGGGCGGCGGTCGCCCGGGCCGACGGAGCGGAGATCGAGATGGGGACGCCGCTCGGGGAGCTTGAGCAGGCGCATCCTGGTCTCGGCTCCTCGATGCAGCGCGACATCGCCGCGGGGAGGGTCCCCGAGCTCGACGCGATCCAGGGGGCGGTTCTGCGGGCGGGAGCCCGGCACGGGATCGATTGCCCGACCGTCGCCCGCCTCGCCGCCGTGATCGCCGCGCGCGCCGGGCTCCCGCCCCTGCGGGTCGAATAACCGCCAACAGGTCGCGGTTATTCGACCCGCACCGTTTGGGTCAGAGCGGCGGGCGGAGGGGTCAGAGGGGCGGGCGGAGCGGAGGTGGCGTTCCGTGGAGCGGAATCGCCACCTCTTCCTCGGCGACGGCGTCAACGACCTCCTCGACCGCTTCCTCACCGGCGCCGTGCTCGCCGTCGCACAGGACGCGGAACTGGCCGGTCACGCCGCCGTCGGCCTGAAGGACGATCCCGGGAAGCAATTCCTCCCCCTCCTCGAGGCCGAGCCGCTCGATGTCGAAGGGGGACATCCCGATCCCCCACGTGTGGTGGCCCGGGTTCTCGCGGTCGTGGGCGGCCACGCCCATCGCGACGCGCTCAAGCAGATGGGCGATCTTCGAGGTCTCGGCCATCGCTGAGCGGCTACCCGCGCTCGATGATCTCGATCCGGTAGCCGTCCGGGTCGCGCACGAAGCACAGCCGCGAGCCGCCGTCACGAACGGTGTAGGGCGGGCGCTCGGGCTCGATCCCCTGCTCGGCCAGGCGGGCCAGCGCCGAGTCGAGCTCGCGCGTCGTGATCGCGATGTGCCCGTAGCCGGTGCCGATCTCGTACGGCTCGGTCTGCCCGAAGTTGAAGGTCAGCTCGAGGCGGGGCTCGTCGCCGTCCTCGGGCAACCCCATGAACACGTTCACGGCCTCGTCCCTGATCGGCAGCCGGCCCTTCTCCTCGAAGCCGAGCGCCTCGTAGAACGCCACCGAGCGGTCGATGTCGCTTATGCGGTAACAGGTGTGGATCAGGCTCACGTCCGGGATGAGGATACGCTCTGAAATGTGATCGTCGAGCGCTCGATGAGCGACCCCTGGCTGTCCAACACCTACCTGGTGGCGGACGAGCTCGGGCAGGACGCGGTGATGATCGACGCGGGCGGACCGGTCGAGCCGCTGCTCGCCCTGATCGAGCGGATGCGCTACCGCCTCACCCACATCTTCCTCACCCACCACCACCACGACCACATCGCCGAGCTCGACCGCGTCCGGGAGCGCCACCCCGACACGCCGGTGCTGATCCACGAGCTCGAGCGCGAGCACGTCCCGCAGGCGACCGGAGCGCTGATCCCCGGTCAGCCGATCGAGTCCGGGGCCCTGCACATCGTCCCCCTGCACACTCCCGGTCACACGGCCGGGATGGTGTCGCTCCACGTCAACGACACCGACGTGTTCACCGGCGACACCCTGTTCAGGGGCTCCGTCGGCGGCGTCCGCGCCCCGGGCCACACCACCTACGCCGACCTCAAGGCCTCGATCATGGAAACGCTGCTCGCCCTGCCGCCGGCGACCCGCATCCATCCCGGCCACACCGACCCGACGACCGTGCAGGACGAGCTCGAGCACAACCGGTTCGTGCGCATCTGGCGCGAGCTCGATCCCGAGGGGTCCCGTCCCTGCACCGCGCTCGGCGAGCCGGCGACGCTGATCCTGCTCGGCGACGACTACGACGGCGGCCACAAGGCGTGGGTGCGGTGGCCGGACGGCTCGGACGACATCGTCCCCGGCTCGCAGGTCAGCACCGGCGGAACCGACTGATGGCCGACAAGAAGATCCCGACCGGTCGCGTCTCGCGCACCGCCCGCGTCGGACGCCTCGCCGCCGGTCAGGCGATCCGCCAGGCGGGGACACAGGTGGCGAACGTCGCGCGCACGGAGGAGGGCCGCAAGGTCGCGCTCGAGCGCCGCCACATCGAGGCAGCCGAGCAGATCGTCGCGGCGCTCGGGACGATGAAGGGCGCCGCGATGAAGGTCGGCCAGGTGATGTCGTTCCTCGACCCCGGCCTCGTCCCCGAGGAGTACCGCGAGGAGTTCCAGCGCAAGCTGGCCGCGCTGCGCGACGCGGCGCCCAAGGTCACCTTCAAGCAGATGCGGACGGTGATCGAGGAGGAGCTCGACGAGCCGCTCACCGAAGTCTTCGAGGACTTCGACGAGGATCCGATCGCGGCCGCCTCGATCGGCCAGGTGTACCGCGCGGTCCTACACGACGGGCGCGAGGTGGCGGTCAAGGTCCAGTATCCCGGCGTCGCCGCAGCGGTGCGCGCCGACATGCAGAACCTCGGGATGATCCTCCGCCTGGCCAAGCGGATCGCGCCCGGACTCGATCCGAACGCCGTCGGCCGCGAGATCCGCGACCGCATCGAGGAGGAGCTCGACTACGAGCTCGAAGCCCAGAACCAGCGCGCGCTCGCGCGGATCTTCAAGGGTCACCCGTTCATCGTCGTCCCCGGCGTCGTCACCTCGCTGAGCCGCGAGCGGGTGCTCGTCTCCGACTACGTGCACGGCACGGGGTTCGAGGAGCTCAAGACCTATCCGCAGGCCGAGCGCGACCGGATCGGCGAGATCATCTTCCGCTTCTACTTCGGGTGCCTGTACCGCCACCACCAGTTCTCGGGCGACCCCCACCCCGGCAACTCCCAGCTTCTCGACGACGGCCGGATGGTGTTCTTCGACTTCGGGCTGTTCAAGCGGATGCCGCCGGGGTCGGTCGAGCTCGAGATGCAGGTGGCGCGGGCGACGATCGAGGGCGACACCGACACGATCATGCGGCTCGGCACCGAGGTCGGCTTCTTTCCCGAGCCCGAGAAGTTCAACCCCGACAAGGTGCTCGAGCACTTCCGGGCCGCGACGGCGTGGTACACGGTCGACGCCGACATCGAGTTGACCCCCGACCTCGCCACGCAGGTGCTGATCGACATGAGCGATCCGCGCTCGGAGTACTTCGGGCAGCTCCGCCACGAGTCGGCGCCCCCCGACCACATCTTCGGGCGGCGCATGGAGGTGCTGACCCTGGCCGTCCTCGCCCAGCTGCGCGCCCGCGGCAACTTCCACCGGATCGCGCGCGAGTGGTTCTACGGCGAGGCGCCGACCACCGAGCTGGGCGAGCAGGAGGCGGCCTTCTACGAGAGCGCAGCGGCGAGCCGCTGAGCCGCGCGCGCCGAAATTGCCAATCGGCGCGCGCGCAGATCGCATTCACACCCGCTGGATCTGCAAGAGGCTGGTCGTCCCCGGGCGTCCGCTGGGCAGGCCCGCGGTGATCCCGACCCGCGAGCCCGGCTTCACCCAGCCGAGCTCGACCACCCGGCGCGCGGCGTCGGCGATCAGCGATTCGGTCACCTCGTGCCGGCGCATCGAGGCGGCCGTCACCCCCCACATCAGGCCGCAGCGCCGGACCGTCTCCCGGCCCGGCGACAGCGCGAAGATCGGCACCTGCGGGCGGTGGGCCGAGATCAGCCGCGCCGAGCGGCCCGACAGGGTCGGCACGACGAGCGCGTCGAGATGCAGGTCACGGGCGGCAGCGCAGGCGCTGTAGGCGACCGTGTAGGCCGGGTCGCGGGCGTCGCGGCGCACCCGCTCCTCGTTCCAGCGCTGATAGGGGACCTGGCGCTCGGTGCGCTCGGCGATCGAGGCCATCATCGCGACCGCCTCGACCGGGTACTGCCCGATCGCGGTCTCCTGGGAGAGCATCACCGCGTCGGTTCCGTCGAGGATCGCGTTGGCGACGTCGGTTGCCTCGGCGCGGGTCGGGCGCGTCGAGGCGACCATCGAGTCGAGCATCTGGGTGGCGGTGATCGACGGACGGGCAAGCTGGCCCGCCACCCTCAAGAGGCCCTTCTGGACCATCGGCACGTCCTCGATCGGCAGCTCGATGCCGAGGTCCCCGCGCGCGACCATCACACAGTCGGCGGCGCGGATGATCTCGGTGGCGTCGTCGACGGCCTGGGGCTTCTCCATCTTCGCGATCAGCGGCAGGCGGGTGTGGCGGCGCACGCTGGTCACGTCCTCGGCGCTGCGCACGAACGAGAGCGCGACCAGGTCGACGCCGATCGACTCGCCGAAGCGGAGCATCTCGAGGTCCTCCTCGGGGACCGCCGAGAGGCCACGCACCGAGCCGGGGATGTTGAGGCCCTGGCGAGAGGCGACCGAGCCGCCGATCTCGACCGCGGTCTCGATCTCGCCGTCGCCGGGACGGACCGCTTTGACGCGCAGGCGGATCGCGCCGTCGGCGAGGTAGACGACGTCCTCGGGATCGACCGCGTCGGCGAGACCGCCCCAGCTCACCGACATCCGCCGCTCGTTGCCGACCTCGGTCGAGCCGCACACGAGCACGAGCTCCTCGCCCGGCTTGACCTCGGCGATGTCTCCCGCCAGCGCGCCGATTCGCAGCTTGGGGCCGGGCAGGTCCTGGAGGAGCGCGACCTGGCGCCCGGCGGCGCCCGCCGCCTGGCGGACGCGCTCGGCGTTCTCGGCGTGGATCTCGCGGTTGGCGTGCGAGAAATTGAGGCGCACGACGTCGACGCCGGCCTCGATCATCCGCGCGATCGTGTCGGGCTCGCGCGAGGCGGGGCCGAGCGTCGCGACGATCTTCGTGCGGCGGGTCGGGGCGGCCATCAGCCGGGAACCTACAGCGGCTCGCCGTCGACGGTGATCCGCCCGCCGGCGCGCAGGTCGCAGATCAGATCCCAGTGCAGCGCCGACTCGTTTCGACCGCCCGTCTCGGGATACGAGCGACCGAGCGCGAGGTGGACCGTGCCCGCCATCTTCTCGTCGAGCAGCGTCGAGCCGGTGGGGCGGTCGATGCCGGTGTTCGTGCCGATCCCGAGCTCGCCGAGAAAGCGCGCGCCGGCGTCGGTGTCGAGGGCGGCGTGCAGGTGCTCCTCGCCGCGCTCGGCTCGCGCCGATACGACGCGGCCGTCGGCGAAGGTGAGCTCGACGCCGGCGACGTCGACCCCGCGCGGAGCGGTCGGGATCGTGAAGCGGATCGTCCCCGTCGCCGAGTCCTCGAGCGGGCCCGTGAACACCTCGCCGCTCGGCATGTTCCGCTTGCCGTCCGAGTTGATCCAGGTGCGACCGTCGACGCGCAGGCGCAGGTCGGTGCCCTCGGCCTCGATGTGAACGGTCCTCGCCTTTCCCAGCCGCTCGACCAGAGCCTGCTGCGCGACCGAGAGCTCCCGCCAGGCCTGAATCGGATCGGGCCGATCGAGGAGCAGCGCGCGGCTGACGAACGCCGCGTAGTCCTCCTCGCCCATCCCGGCCTGCTGGGCGAGCGCCGAGGTGGGCCAGATCGTGCCGCACCAGCGGCCCGACAGGCGGGCTTCCTTGATCGGGCTGCGCGCCCGCGCGGCGCGCGTGATCCGGTCGGGGTCGATCCCCGCGAGCGCGTGCGTGTTGGCCGGGGCGGTGATGTAGAGGCTGGCGTCGGCCGCCTCCATCTCGGTCAGCTCGAGCGGCGCGAAGGAGTCGAGCTGCTGATCGAGGGCGTGGCGGTAGAAGTCGGCGGCGAGCTCGTCCGCGTGAAGGCGGAACAGCGGCCAGGCGCCGCGCGTGAGGATCGCGCGGTGGAGCGCCCGGAGGAGCACCATGGCCTGCGTGGTCGTCGCGACCAGGACCTGCTGGCGCGGCTTGACCTCGAGGCACCAGTCGCAGAGCAGCGCGGCCAGGCGGTCGGGGTCGGGCGTCACGGCGCCTGGACGTCGGGGAAGTTGGCCTCGACGTGCTCCCGGAGCGAGTCACGCACGAAGCGGCGCTCCTCGGCAGTGGCGACCCGATAGCGGTCGAGCAGCTCCTTCTGCCCGTCGCTCCGCACGCCGCTGATCGTCCAGGCGAGGGCGAGGCGCTCGAACAGCAGCTCGGTCGCCCGCTGCCAGGCGTCCTCCCGGTCGAGCCCGCCGCGCAGCGTGTCGGCGTACTCGCGCCGGGCCTTCGGCGTCAGCGCGCCGCGCAGCTCGAGCGCGTTGCCCTGCGCGTCGGTGTAGGTCGTCGAGGGGACGGCGAGCTTGTCGAGGCGGCCGCGCTGACGGCTGCGCTTGCCCACCCTCGCGCCCCGACCGCTAGGCGGGAGCGCTGGCGGCGCGCTCGAGCTGAGCTTCGACCTCGCCCGCCACCGGGTCGGCGTGACCCGCCCAGGCGACCGACGGCTGGAGCGCGGCGAGCTTGCGGATCGAGTCGCGCGCCTGGTCGGTGTCGTGGTTGAAGGCGGGATGCGGGACGTGGGCGGCGTTCTTGCGCCCCGTCTGCGGGTCGATCGTGTAGAAGCAGTCGGACACCAGCGCGAGGCGGTCCTCCTCGCGGAACAGGCCGATCAGTCCCGGGGC
>Ga0209810_1002192_pt1 | contig 24469 bp, 56 predicted proteins | sample Coa_R1_7_FD_187159 | JGI IMG/M metagenome (GOLD analysis project Ga0209810, IMG submission 187159) | Surface soil microbial communities from Centralia Pennsylvania, which are recovering from an underground coalmine fire - Coalmine... | ecosystem: Environmental > Terrestrial > Soil > Unclassified... | reverse complement strand
ATATGGAAAGGAAACCATGGCTCGCTATGCTAGTAAAAAGTGAGCGTATCGCAGATAAAGTATTCCGCGCGCTACGGGGTTTATAAGTTTAGCACAAAAAATTAGCGCTTAAATAAAGACGGGTAACGTTGCGGCGCACTCGCGGCACACACTGTTTCATGTTTCATATCCGCGTCTCATGCCCGCGCGTTTATATGTTTTGTATTTCCCTTACAGAAACACTCACGGGGCCGAGCGCGCTCGCACGGCCGTAATTGAGAATGAGAGCATAGCGAGAATCGAGCCACACTATATCACTTTCGCCATCGCGCACTTCAACTTTATATCCGAGTTTATCGAATAGTTCACTTAAACGAAAAAGCACTTTCATTCGACGCTCGTATTCCGCTACCTGTTTTTTGTTTGGCGCGCCCGAATTTTCCGTACTCATATATAGGTCACCGGCTCCTTATGCGAGAACGCGCTATATAAAAGTTTATTAGAAAATTTAAAGGAGACTACCTATATCCGCGTTATCTATATAGACTGCTTCGAAACCAGCATCACGTGTATATGCGCGTATCATAACATACCCGTGTTGTGCGCTTTCGGCTAAAGCAGTCTCCGCGAAAAACAACCCAACAGAAGAAACAAAAAATCGCGCGCTGTCAAGACGGCCGGTAAACATCAATCCGCGCAAATTCCGAGTAATATTATTGTCCGTGGTGAGTATTTCGCATTTCATGGTGAGAGATATATTATCGCGAACTATATAAAAGTTTAGCCAAAATCATATTCTAAAGCGCGCGCGAGAAAAGATAAAGAAAGCGCAACGTAGCAATGTCTAATGCATCAGAACCGCTAAGTCGCCCGTACGAAAATAGGTTTATATCTCCAATTATCCATTCTAAGTGCGGAATACTTATTGAATCAAAAACTGCAGGCATTTCTAGCATATCTACGCGCAACGCTGTGAGCGCTTGTTTTACGCGGAAATCTAACTTTACTACACGAACGCCTGATGTCAAAATAAAGTCACATATCTACAGACGCGAGATTGTAAAGAAAGCGCAACTTAGTTGCATCTGATAGATAGCTCCTGTTACTTAGTATAGAATACGTAAATAAATCTATGTCCTCGATAAAATTTTCTAGGCGGGGAATGTTCTGCGCGCCAAAACCTCTATACATTTCTCGCGCTCCCACAAGTAACTCTCTGAGTTTTTGCCCTATGCGAGAATCTAACTCTACCACACGAGCATCCGATTTCATAATAAGATACAATAGCGCAGACTATATAAAAATTATCGAGAAATCAATACCTACGCGCTAGAGAAAAAACTCAACAACCTTTATATAATTATCAAAACTAACGGGGCAGAGATAAGAAAATGAAATCCAATAAAAAAAGTGAGCGCGAAAACGAATGGTGCGCGGAGTGCGGTAGAAGTGTAAATTTTGTGAGCGGAAATTATATAAATCGAATTCCTGAGTTTAATGACCCCGAAATAAGAAAAGGAATGGGCAGACGCTATCCCGATGGAGACTACATATGTTACGCGTGCGATGAAAACAATCCTAAACGAGAAGAAGTGGATATAGATACAGGAATATGTAGCGAGTGTGGGAAAGAATTCAACCGAACGTCTAAAGGAATACTAATCACTTCACCGAAGTCCCGAGACGCGTTCCCGATTCAGGAATTTTGCTCTAAAAAATGTATGGATAAATTCTACAACTTGGGCAGCCAGCAACTTCGAATCACTCTAGACAAAACAATACTTGTTCGCGCGCTAGCAATGTTGTATAGAAACTGAATAAACTTTATATATATTAGCGGGGAGAGATAAAGAGTAATGACGAGAACAGAGTTGCGAAAATACAGGACAGTAGTCTGGCTGCTGTTCTTCAGCCTAGAGGCGACTCTTATAGTTCTCACCCTCAAGAATTCTCAGTTTGCGTGGCTTTTATCAATATGTGTCATGTCTTATTTCCCGCTACTATTTTATTTGGACGATTGGGGCGATAAAAAATGATAGACCAGAAAAAATTAAGCGAAAAAGATGGGGGAGAGGTGGAAGCGTTCATAAAGAAATATAAAGGTATGCGCTTTCACTGCTATGGTACGCACAAGAAAGGCATACCTATGACGCATGAAGCTAATACATTCTTCGGCTACGAGCACTCGGACGGTCTTGCCGATAAGAATGGTAAGCGGTGGTGGGTCTATGTATATTGCACTGAAGACGATTATGCGACCTCTTTCGTAAAACTACCTTTCTTGCTAGACAAAAAATCGGAGAGAGAAATATTGGCGCGTCACTAAAATTCTGTAGGAACGCCGTAGAAATCATACTTTCGCGCGCCGTCTAACGCGTGGCACGCATCATTGCCTTCAACGCGCTTGAGAACCAGATGTAAAGTCTCGTGTGTAATTAAGTGTACGAATAAATCACATATATCTTTCTCGCCTTCCGTGAGCGCGGGTACGTGTTTAGCCAAGTCGGTAAGCGCGTCGTCGTCAAATGTGCCTATATACATGGTTTCCAAATCCTTAGCGCGCCTAGGGTTACGCGCGAATACGGCCGCGATATACTTTTGTCGGTCAAATATGTTTTCAAACGGTTCGATATTCGTTATCACAGATTTGTCACCTCGTATTACCCTACGCGACTAAAATATATAAAGTTTGTTAAGTATCCGCTCTAACTGATGGAGAAAAAATATAAAAAACGTTGGCGCGCTAAGTTAAGAGAGGAAATGTAATTCCCGCTACTAGGTTCGCGGTTTTCTGAATCAGGATGCGCAGATTGGCTTCGATTTCATATTTCGCGTTGTCAAATGTTTGATTTTTTTGCGTGACGCGTGCAATTGCTACTACCCAGTTCAGTGTGTCGTTTTCGCTTTTGCCTGTGATTGTAACGCGATATAGCCACTCTTCATCGCCATGGAGTTTATGGTTTGTTTTTTCTACTCCATAGCCGAGTTGTACTATATCGTTTCCGTCTACGCTTTTATAGTCGTGGGGTTTGCCGTACGCGCCAGAAATATCGTACTTTTCCTCACCCTTACGTTTCATGTAAAAAATAAAGTTCGCTGCGAGATATGAAACATCATCGTTCCGTCCGGTGTTCCACTGATAGAATTCGTAAAGGTCGGGTATCACGGCACTTGGATAACCATCTGAATGTCGGTATATTTGCGCTTCCTCTCGCCACGTTTTCTTTTTGCCGTCCTGTGTCTTGTATTCCCCTTCTCGTACGAACAGAATTTGACATCTCGTACTCATTTTTTCACCTCGGCACCTCTGATGCGCCAGACGTATATAAAGTTTGTTTTAAAAGTTGAGCGAGTAAAAAATCTGATAAATGTTTATATAGGATTGCTCGCTTCCCAAAACCGAGGTGAATGGAATGAAAACGCTAGAAAGGGAATCGAAAAAGGATAATTACCTGTTCGAACTGTGGAAATTCCAGCGCGCGGGAAGAATTTATTACGAACTTGATGTTACTGATACTGAAACTGAGAAGAAACAGAAACTTATAGTTCAGTCTCACGGGATGCTGGCCACGTTGGATTTTCTCCATGACTGGGACGTACAGGGGAGTGTGTGAGGAATGACTGATAAATCATTTCGCGCGAAAACAATAAAATATTACAAGCGATACTGTGGGCAGAAGCAATATTACCGTGATAGTGAAGCCCTAAAAGATGACCTGAAATTGCTTGAGAGTGATTACGAGCGGTATAAGCGAGATACTGAAACGCCGAGAGATGTACTCGAAGAAATTTTGACCGACACACAGAACCAAATACAAGCAATGAGACAGCTATTACAAGAAAGAGGTGAGTGAGAAAATGGAGGATATAGACATTTCTAACCTGTCAGCTAGAAAACACACTAAAAGTATCATACTTGCTGCCTTACAGAATGGAGATAATGTCATAAGAAATGGCCATTATATCGTAAATAATATAGGGATAACAACATACATAAGCTACGAACACTTGACTCCCACGGAGTTACGCGCCATTGCAAATTACAAGCAATTTCAAGAACGTGTAAAGAAACACATATACATATAAAGTTCTTGGAGCCGCGTAAGTAAATTGAATATCGTTACTTACTTCTTGCAACTATTTTTTGTGTTAGTCGTTCTACCATTTGTCATAGCGGGAATCGCTTACGCGCTAGATTATGCACTCAAAAATTAGCGCGCACGAGTAAAAGTTTTAGTCACCTTTATATATTCATTTAACGTTACGCGCAATATGGAACAAAGAGACCCAGCAAAAAAAGATGAGATTGAAATCTCTGTAGTTCACACGCCTCGTCAATTACCAGTGATAAAAATAGGTAAAAGAAAGTACTATATCGACGAGCGTTCTATATATTTCTATACCTATAAAACGCCTGATGGGTTAATCCACATCCAAGACATAATAGACACAAGTGATTCACTAATAGGTAAGCATCATGTTTACACACTTGAAGACTTCAAAAAATGGAGTAAAAAGATAAACAAAAAGAAGATAATTGATTTCGGAGAAGCTAGTTCCTGCGTTTGCGGTTTAGAAGCCGGAGAGAAAAAACAATATGACGACTTCTCGGTGAAATTTAACACGAAAGCGAAATAAAATTTTTTCAGAATCTTTATATACTCGCGAAAACAATATGCGCGCTAGAGGTGAACGAAAAAATGAGAATGAGCGCGACAAAATTTTCGGTTTATGTACCCACGGGGGACGACTTCAACGAACACGCGGACACGTATACTAAGGAGATATCAGAAAAATTCGGTGGCTGTACCGAAATACCGTTTAACGGGGCATGGATAGACCCCGCGACACATCAAATAGTGCGCGACTTCGGCGTAATTCTCTATACGTACGTGGACGGATTGCGCGATTCTGAAGCGCGCGAATTTTTCACCCAACTTGCCAACCGCATCAAGACCGAATTAGCACAGCAAAGTGTTCTTATATCTGAAGAACCGGCAAAAATAGACTTCATTTAGGTGCGTTTTTAGGCGCGGTAAATTTTTTAGTAAATTTTATATAGTTCGGTCAACGCTTAGCGCGCGGGAGGTGGAAAAATGGGAAAATTGGGTAGAGCCGCGTTGATAACACTCGCGTTCGCCATACTCGCGGCCGCGGTATATTTCGTCGTCCAGTATATCCTTTCACGGATTCCGCCCGAACTCCTAGACTTGGCACTCTCGCTTATCGCGGTCGGTGTAGTAGTCGGTGAAGTGGCTCTCGTATACGAGAGGAGCCAGAACGTGAAACTCCCGCGATTAGTGAAGGACTAAACACGAGAGAAACCGCGGGCGTGTTTTTTTAGCGCGCCCTAATTTTTTTATTTAGTCAGCTTTATATACGCGATAGTTTGCTATGCGCGCGTATGATGTATATTTGCGACCGATTCGAACAAACCGCGCAAAAAGCGGTAGAGAATGTACTCGAAGCGATTAAATTAGATGTTACGTTAGACGTTAAAGAGATTAAAATAAACGAAAAAGAAAATTCGTTCACGGTTAGCGCGGTAATTAATGGCGCGCCGAAAATTTTAGAAGGCGTGGTTACACGCGAGCGTAAGGGCTGGTTCGCGCTAATATATGGGTTTTAGGCGCGATAAATTTTTCAGCAATATATTTATATAGTTATCAAAGCTAGTGTAAGCAGAGGTGATAAAGGAATGGAAAGAAAGACATGTGAATGTTGCGGACTCAATAAAGCAACAATATCAGAGTGGCGCGACTTTAAATATGATGGCTATGATGGATATGCAAGAAACTTTAATATTTGTTCTAAATGCTTCAATCTAAACAATTACTGGTTTCTCGAACTACTGAACGCAAAGCCAGAGCAAAAAATGAGAGTAATAAAAGCAATGTTCAATGAAAACAGTACAAAGAAAATTAGGCGCAGGTGGCTAGTGAAAGGTGACTAAGTGATTGATATTTGAACATTTATCACGAGTGAGTAACCGCGCGTTTTAAGCGCGTTAAAATTTTTCAGCAAGCTTTATATAGTTTTGGCGCGCTAGGGTTAGCTGGTGAAAAACCACATGAGCGAAATAGAACAAATCCAGTTATACCGCGGTGCCGTAAACAACACATGGGTGCGATACGGTCTTTCAGAAGCACTAGTCTATTACGACAACACAGTCAAGCCAGAGAATGAAACAGGATATAAGGCCATTCTCAGCCAAGACGGGAAAGTCGTGTCAATCGTGAGTAAACGCTACACAGTCATACCACACGCATACCTCAAAGAAAAAGCTCAGTCGTACGGGTTAACTCTCGTACGTGAACGCGGTGATGATTTATCGCGCTACTGGGAAGGCGACTTCACAATAGCCAAACTACCAAAGAGTGAAGTAAAAATCGGTGATGTAGTGGAAACACGACTTAAAATCGTCAATTCACTGGACGGGAATAGGGGCCTAAACTTCTTTATGGGTTCTTTCAGACTTGACTAAAAAATCCGCGCGCTAAAAAAATCTACTCACGCAAGTCATCAAGCAACCGCTTGTATTCGTGTAACTCTCTCGTGTACTTTCGTACTAAGGCGCGCCCGATTGTTGTATTGTCGTTTAGCGCTCTCTCAAGCGCCTTTATTGTCTTCTGTTTCACTCAAGACCTATCCTCCGTTCAGTATATGCTTGTATTATATCTTCACGAATTCGGTCACATATCGCGCACGGCCCGTCACATTCCTCACCTGAGATGTGTTCATTCATACTCTCACTCATCTTCTACTTCACCTCAGCACGCGTATCGCTAAAGCATGTATATAAGGGTGACTAAAAAATTATCGCGTAAAAAATTCACGTTAGTCGAATTCTATCTTTTCCAATTCCGCACTCGCAACGTATCCCTTTTTGCTTCGAGTGATTGAACCCGTTAAAGTATAGACTTCTCCATTAGCTACTATTGTGACACTGAAGTGTTTATCATTGTCTTGTAGCTGTATTTCACCTACATCAGTGACATCACGCAAAAATTCAACTCTCCGTAATATGCTGTTTATTGCTTCAAGTGAATCGCGTTCAGGCGTGCTTTCGTAATACTCCGTCATTTTTTCCACCGCAAATAAGGCACGTGCTAAAGTATATAAACTTGACTAAAAAATCGCGCGCTATAAATCGCATATTAACTCTGCGTATGCGTATCCGCTGTACGCGGCGGTGCGTTCACAATAATCGCATTCACATCTATGCTTTTGACCGGTGAGCGGAGAGATTATTATCCCATCCTTCAGCGGTGACGGGGGCGTGTCCCATACATCAGAAGGCATTTTCTTAAAATGTTTCTTACAAACAAATACAGCTATTGTATCTTCCAATTTTTCACCGCGAATAAAGCACACGCTAAGGTATATAAGTTTAACTAAAAAATTTAAGCGCGATAAAAAAATGTGGCGCGCGCCCGCGTTGATTTACGAGCGCGCGATTATTTCAGCTAATACCGCGTGTAATTGCTGTGTGTATGTCGTAGCTGTGCGCGGCGTGAGGTCTTGATGTGAGGTGTATTCAGTTACTTCATTGAACACATCCCAGAGTGTCGCGTTCGGATTCGTTACGTTTATTTGTCGTTCTGGGTTCTGTTTCGTTTTGCGCGTTAGTTCTATTGACTTGAATACTTTTGAAGGTAGTGTATTCAGCAATTCGTTCGCAATCTCGGGAGTTATTTGTCGTTCTGCGAGTTGGCGATAAAATTCGAGTAGTTCGTGCCCCGCTGATTCGGCCTGCGCGATTACTTGCGTGATTATTCCGTCCAATTTGTCGATATTTCCACGGTGGACTACTGAGGTGGATACGAGTTCATCAGGCGCGACTGCCCCGTTCGAACATACAAGTTTATATACGCGCTAAAGCGTTACGCGTGGTAATGAGCCAAAACGTGAACGGGATGGAAATGCGCGCGGAAAACGCGCAAGTGATTAGTGCCACTGATGAAGCACTTACACAAATACGTACGCGCCACGCAGATATAATGCAGGATGTTCGGTTCGAAAAGGGGTCAACCGAGTGTATCTTACGCGTTTATCCAGCGAGACGCGATAAGATAATCACGGGTGTCGTACTCGAAATCTTGTATGGTTATGGCTACATGCTGGTGTCCGTGAATCTTAAGCGGGGTGGATACATCTTACTGCTAAAGAAAGCCTAAGCAACTTTCCAGTGGAAACGCTGGTCGCGCTCGCGGATTTCCAGTGCCGCGGGGGCGAAAGCTTTATATACCCCATACGGGGGGCGAGCGCGAGCGAAAGCTTTATATAGCGCGCGGCCTGCATAAAAATTCGGGAATACACAGAACTCGACCACGCGTTAAATAGCGCGGTTTGCGTGGAGTGAGGTCTCCCCGCAACGTGCGGGGCTATAGGTATATAAAAATACATAAAAAACTAAAGAAAAACCAATACTGGGTCGCGTGTCCCGGTTAGTTTAGTTTTGCGGAAATCTTTATATATATAAAGTATCCGCGCGAGTTAAGGGAGATTTAAATGAAAAAAACGTCATGTGAGCATTGCTGGCACAGTTTTGTGACCGAAGTTGTAAGATATGGGAAGAATATACATGGCCCTTTTTGTGTGTCCCATCCGGAAGCAAAGAGAGTCCATGAGCATAATTTTTTACTTCATAAAAAGAAATGCTGCAAATGCGGCATAGGCAAAGTACTTTACGAAGATTACATTGACCCGGGAGAACCGAACGAGTATGCATATACAGTATGAAATTAATCACCGGCTCCGCGATGTGTACGAGAACGCGACCGCGCAAATGGAATCTAACCGCGCGCTTTATAGAACCATACTCGAATACAATTTCGAAGAATTGGGAACTGTGGGAGAGATTGATACAACTATTTTTATGTCTATTCGAAATGCGGTGGATGTACACGATTCGAGAGTAGCTTGGATTTCTTTCCTCTTCTAAATTTTAAGAATTCTTTTTATATACGCGATTTACCTAAGTGAGCGTGCCCGAGTGAATATGAATATACATCGGAAGATTAATAGAAGTCTCACTAATGTATGCCACAGTGAGAGAGAGCGAATGATACATAATAGATACACTATTTTTCATACTTTGTCCAGATATGACTTTATGGGAATCGATGCCGTAGGGGAAATTGATAACGGCAGTTTTAGGCTTGTCCATGACCCAAGATATATACGCGATGAAAAAATAATTTGGATTTGGCTGCTTTAACTTTTTAAGAATTCTTTTTATATATGTGCGATATATCCGAGTGAATATGCGCATCCGTCAGAAGATTAATAATAAACTCCGCGCTATGTGCGTTAGTGAGGGCGAGCAAATTGAAGATGATGTTAGACTCGCGTTTTATTGTATTTTAGGCAGATATAACTTCGAAGGTCTTAATACCATAGGGGAAATTAATAGAGCCGTTTTTATAACTACCTCCAAACCCCGTATGTATTTATACGATGAAAAAATAGCTTGGATTTGGATGTTTTAAATTTTTATATTTTAAGGAATCCTTTTATACACGCGGGGCGCGCCCAGACGGTATGTATATACGTTGGAAAATTCATCACTGTCTTGAGTCCATGTATAATAATGCGGATGTGAGAATGAAATCTAATTTTACGTTTTATAAAACTGTCCTCAAATATAATCTGGTGGAGTTCGAAGTCGCGGTAGACATCGATGACGGTCTTTTCAGGACTATTCACAATGTGAGAGATTTAAATGCTGACTATTATTTCTGATTAGGTGGGTGGTGAAATTGGTACAGAAGGAAATTTCAGACATTGTGCTGAAGAAAAAGAAGGCATCTCCAGATATTTCTATTTTACAATACTTCACCTTTTCTCCAGAGATGATTCGCCTTCTTTTCGAAACAAAAAAAGTGAGTAAGAAATGACCTCTTTGACCGGGGAAGATTTTTTAACTGCGAAAAATATTAACGAACGTATCTATACCGCGGAATTTGAATGTGGATATGTGATTACTAATAAATTAATATCTGAGTTTTTAGATATGTTTAAAATAAATTTTGAAAATATCCTTTTTGAAGTTATATTTTCAATCGAAAGCACGCTAGCTGCTGAACGCAAGCTGTGTATACATATGGACGATGAGTTCGATTTAATCGTTTAATTGTGTAAATTTAAAAATTTAGTAATTCTTATAAAGTTACGCGCGTATGTGTGCGTATATGCGACAAATATCCGTCCCGTATAGGATTATTGAATTAAGTTTAATCGAGTTATATCTCGATAAAATAATATCTCTCGATTTCTCAGACGTAATATCTTTCGATTTCCCAGACGTGCGGCATTTTATGCAAGAAACAGAAAAATGCGCCTGTGAAACTTTAAGTCCATGTACGCACTTTTCATATGTCATTCGCGGAAACGCGCGCTTTTAAAAATTTAGTAATTCTTATAAACGTCCGCGCTTGAATATGATGAGTAAAAATGGATTTTTTGACCCTGCGCAAATCAGACTTTTCTACCGCGAAAGAAATTAATAAGGGTATTCATATTATGGTATATGATTGTAATGTCGTGATTGCTGATGATTTAGTATATTGGTTTTTAAGAGGATTTCAAAACAATTTTGAGGACAACCTTTTCGATGTTGCTTTTTCAATTGAGAGCGCGCTAATCAGAGAGTACGAGTCTTGTATACACATAGATGACGCGTTTGAGTTACTCTTTTAAAAGTTTAGTAATTCTTATAAACGCGGTGCGCGACGCGCGATACGTGTATAAAACAATTAAGCAAATCAACGTCGCAGTTTTTGAGTTTCACGATAATTTCTACTCTATTGATTTACCTCGTGATGAGGATATTCGAATCGCTTTAAATAGGCTTCCGGTTGGTGCTATATATGATAGAACTTCTGATATTGAACGTGGTATGATAGAGTCTTTTAAACCGGCTAAACTCATCAGGCCTTATTACGAGGATAAATTTGTTTTCATCTTGACAAACCAAATCTTTGGATAAGGTGGGTGATATGCGCAGATACGATACGCCTCTCTTCGATAAAGAAGTACGTTATGCTTAAATGTAAACAGACATAACATGCTTTTAGCCGCGCAACTTGTGTACATTGTTTTTTCAGAAATCTTTATAATATCAGTTTTTCTGTGATAGCCTATGAATAAGCAAACAATGCCTAAGAAAGTTTATTTTATACATGAAGGCGGTTTTGGAGCATCGGCAGCGGATGTGTTTGTTAAAGGTATTAAAAAGATAGAGACTGAAAAAGAAGCGTATAAACGCTATGATATTGACTATTATATGCCAGATTGTAAATATGTCTCTGCCTTTCTGAAAGAACACCCAGAATATGTGTATGTAGGGTCAACCGATAATATGCATGAACGTGGTTTGGGGTATGAACTTGACCGATATACTTTAGTACAACCACCAAAATTGTAGTTTCAGTATAAGTGGCTATAAAATGTTTAAACGAATTGAACCTATAACTTGTGTACGCCCAGTTTGTAAATATCTCGATGACAATATTTCTTTAGTGGATAGGAGATTTTGGAGGAGCGCATTTTATAAAGACCGCGCTTTATGTGAGAATTCGCAATATATTGATTATATCTGTCGCGAAATCGAGCGCGGGATTTGCACACTAATTGTAAAAAGAGATTTATCTTTAGATAATGACGATGATGTTCGCGCACTTTTGTTCATTGGTATCATTTAAAATATTTTCACATAATCCTTATAAGCGTAAATATTTACTCATTTAATAATGTTTAAACAATTTACACCTGTAAGGTGCAGACATCCAATCTGCACTTATCTTAATGATACCATTGTCTCCTCATCTATGGATTCTGATAAAAATGTGTTTGGCATAGGCAATTCCGTACGCACGAATTTACTATATATTGATTTTATTCGTCGCGATATCGAACGCGGAGTTTGTATGTTAATTGTAAAAAGAGAGTTACGTTTAGATGACGTTTCTCCTCCAGTTTTGTATGTTGATTTCTTTTAAAAAAAGAGCAATTTTTATAAACATCGAGTTTGCGCGTATATCGCATGAGGCATTATGACACTCCGATTATTGAAGACGTGCGTATTTCGAGACAACTAGATTATGCTTGTATGGGTATATGTAATATACTGTTTACTCCTTTACCAACAGAAGTGCTAAACATTATGTCCGCGACCAAAATATTCGCGAATGGACGAGATGAAAAAATATGGGAATATTAACAATCATTAAAAGAGAGGGCGATGTGACATATCGTATTATAAGGCCGAATATAACATTACCACCAACTGCGAATGTTGGGAGAAATACACTTGAGGTTCTGGTTACATTTGCTGAACTAGAATATCCTCAAATGATAGGTACTTTGCGCAAACTTAATTTTTTAGATGGCTTAACGTTATCGATTATAGGAACTATAGAACAAATTTATATGGATTATCTACCTCTAACTTTTTATATTACTCGCGCCGATGCATCTGCACCATTAAAGGCGGGATAAAAATGCGTATTTGTAGAAAATTTAGTTCCGAGTTAGCAGAATTGTATGAGTCTATGCTGTCTCCTGAAGAGCGGCGGCGATTACCACCTGTATTTTCTCATCCTTATATGTTATTTCCTTTTTCTGGGGGCGATATAATGCCGGCGCGCCAGCAGAATAGCTGGGGTTATATTACCTATACTATTCGAGGAGAATTATTAAATTTTTTGAGAGCGAAAAACAAAAAAGTACGCATAATAGCCGGATTTAATGTATAATTTTTGGGGATGTATAAAATGCGTATTTGTAGAAAACTTAGTTATGAGTTAAAAGAATTATATGAGTCTATGCTGTCTCCTGAAGAGCGAGAACGATTACCACCCATGTTTTCCCATCCTCATGCCTTAATTCCTTTTCTTACAGGTAATCTTATGCCAGTGCGCCAGAGGAATGATTGGGGTCACATTACCTATACTATTCGAGGAGAAGTATTACGTTTTTTAGAGACAAAAAACAAAAAAATATGTATGATAGCTGAATTTGATGGATAATAATTTTTAGGAAAGATATATAATATAGAGTTACAGCAGGCACGATTACAATGCTATTCGCACTGCTGGTATTGTTTGGCTATATAAGCCAACAATTCACAACTCTAAGTGAAATATTCACAATTGATTATATGCGAGAGAAAGGATTTAAGAATGGCACATATATTGAACAAATAGAAGATGGGAACACTATAAAATATAGATATACGCGTATTTTTCCATTTAAGTTTCTATGGATAGCAGTCGCCGCCGTCCAGCTATATTACGCTTTTACTATGCCAGTGTGGTCAGGTATAATGATTATTTATATGATTTTTTTGGTACCTTCGCTTGTCTATGAAATCATTTTACTATTCGCACCATATGAGGAAACGTTTTCATCTGGCAGTCTATATACAACAGAAGGTATAGAAATAGCAATCATTGCGGCTCTGTTCTTTTATGTATTGGGCTGGTGGCACTTTTCAGGATTCTTCTCTACGCCATTCTTGCATCTATAAAAACGTAGAAACGCTTATAAATATATTTTTTATTCTATTGCTCCACATTGTATGATTATATTAAAGTTCCACATTTCGGTGAACCGCTGTCACGTGGAATAACGGACGGACACGTGTATGTAGAAGAAAAAGTAGATGGGTCGCAGTTTCGTGTTTACATTCCAAGCGAGAATAAACCCATACAATTCGGCTCTCATCATCAAAACATAACCACGACAGTCCCAAAGATGTTTGAAGTTGCGGTTGAGAGCGCGAAAAAGATATTTTCTCCTGATAGATATCAGGGATACACTTTCTATTGCGAATTTTTATCGAGCAAAAAGCATAACACATTAGTCTACAATCGTGTTCCGGAAAACAATTTGATGCTGTTTGACGCATATGACGAACTTCATTCGCGGTGGGTTTTTCCATCCGAATTACCTACCCTCGCGCATGACTTGGGCATAGAAGCGGTTCCCATTTTAGGTGAATATGATAACATTTCTATGACCGAGTTAACTGAGAAACTTAACGAGTTCGCGAAAAATCGGGTATCAATTCTCGGCGGAGAGATAATTGAAGGGGTTGTCATTAAAAATTATTCGAAACTTCACTCTCGTCACGATGAACACGGCCCCGAACCCGGACTTTGTCAGATAGTTTACTGGAATTCTACTAGTGTACCGCCTCAAATCCCGTATATGGCAAAATATGTGCGTCCCGATTTTCGTGAGCGAAATAATTTAGAATGGAACCGCAAGCGCAATCCAGACCTCGATATTGCTCTTTCATTGGCTACATCTTCACGCTTCACTAAAGTCATCAATCATGCGCGCGAACAGGGACTTCCACTTACGGATACTATGAAAGATGTGTCTATTCTACTTAAAGTACTTGAAAAGGATTTCACTACCGAAGATAAACTTTACGTACAAGAAAAATTATGGGACGCATATAATGAAGATGTCTGGAGACAGCTAGTGAAACAATTCGTCACGTGGTATAAAGAAAAAACCTTCAAACAAAAACTTAATATGCAGTAATTGTTAGGTCGAAGTTAGCAGTTCCTACGGGTGCCGAAGGAGACGTTACCAGCGTTAATACAAAAGATTGACATCCATTTGGTGCCAATGATACTGTGCCAGATTGGGCTAATGTGCTTGTTAGACTTCCTACACTCGAAGGCAATGTACTTGATGTACTATTCGCGAAAAATGTTAATGTCGTTCCTCCAGTATTCTCAATTGCTACAGTTACAGAAGAAGTCCCACCCTGAACGACTTGCGGAAAAGATATACTCGAAATTGGTGTACCCGAACACGCGCTACCGGAATACAGAACTAAATTTGGCGCTAAAATTATTGTGACTGTAGAAGGATATGTGAAATTTAGCGGATTTGAATTGGCGCGCAAATAAACAGCTATTCCTACGGATAGAGAAAATATCATATTTATTAGAAGGATTATACCTAAGATTTTTACCGTTTTGTTGCGCACGATTAAATTGGTTATTTTTTGCCCTATAAAAAGTTTTGTCTAAAGAGTAACCGTAATTGTTACGTAATTGTTTACTGAATCATTAGCTATAATTGGAAGCAAGCTATCGCCAACAACATTATAATCTAATGGAGTTATATATCCTACTCTATAATGTATATATAACAAATTTGCAGTTGTGTTATAAAACCAACCTTCTTGATTAAGGTCTACCCACGAGATACAAGCGCCCGTTGTAATATTAACATTTGCACATTTAAAGCCTATAGTGGTTGCATTTAATGAATAAAGAGATGCATATTGTGGTATTGCCCCCGTTTCGTTACTATATACAGCAGTAGGTGTCGCATTGGTATATATTATAACCCATCCACTGCTATCTACTGGCCCAGTAAAAACATATGAAACATTATATGGGACGATTGTTACATGACTCGGTATTGTCAAACTTGTATATGCTGCTATTGCGATTATAGTACCCGTAAATACGATTACTATAATACCAAGTAAAAGGTAAAAGTTTCTCTTTTTCAACTTTAAACCTCTCGCAATGCGATACAAAGTCGCGTTGAGGTACTTCCTACTTCACGTATGAAAATTTTCCAGATTTTTAATTGGCTATCTTGTATTTTATCTTGCAGCATTGATAAACTATCAACCATAACTCCTAGATAACCATCAATTTGGATTAACCATACGTCTTTAAGATATGATGGTTTAGTTACATATTTATATTCTATATTGCTTTCTTTTAGCGCACGTTGTATTTTACTTCGCTGTTGTGTGTAATTTTCATCGTAATAATTTATGCGCACTTTTTTAAAGTTTCCTTCCAAACCTAATTGCATTGCATCACGTTTTATCGTTCTCATATAGTCCGATTCAGTCTTAAGTATGTCATTCTCAAACTGTGTCGAGGTCATACTTCGATATAGTTATTTTTCTGTATATAAGGGTTTATCAATTTTTTAATATGGTGTTATTTGTGATTTGTTCCTTTTTTAAATGCTCACATTTCCCATTCAAACATTCAGTTTCGGGTATCCACAAACGCCTATCTTGTGCAATTATTCTTCTTGTGCGCACGAGTTTGTATGCAGTATCGATTGGCATATGTTTGCGCGTGTGTAGATACCAAACTACTGCGAGCGGGCTTCGCTCGATTCCCGCGCCACAGTGTACTAAAACTTTTTTATCATTTTTTAGATTATAATCAATTGTATTCGCGATTTTATCTAGTTGTTTCATATCTGCGCGCTCTCCGCGCAACAGTCTAATCCATGTCACATTTTTCGCTGTTTGTGTTGGGTGTTCTAAAACGCAAATTATTTTATCATAAGCATCAACTTTTTTCGCGTCGGAAAAATTTCCTATGAATAGGTTCGGAACGATTTCTGATGCCGGTATCGCGTTTAGTATATACGCGAAAAGAATGTGGTTAAAGCGAATTGATGCAATGAGTATCTTAGGCGATATCGAAAGCCAGAACCCGTTCTCGGGGCGAGAATCGTATATCTTATAATGAAATAAGTTCATAGTTCTTAACTCTCGGGAGGTACATTCGCCATTGATTCAGGAGGTCGGTGTTCATCACAATAATAGCGCCCTTTATACATATATTTTGTATCCAATGGTAAATTCTGGAAACAGATAACGCAGTGAGGCATATTTACTTACTTTCAATCTTCTAAATAAAAAGGTTTCTCAGAAATTTAATGTACTTCGACTCGTTTACCGCAGCAGCATTCGAAGGTTATTATACCCGTGGGCAATTTTTGAATATTTTTCGGTTTTAAACAGCCGAAACACGGGTGTTTTGGGTCTGTTTCGGAATTTCTTTTGCAAATATAGCATCTTTCGTCTTCTTGAACGTCTTTTAGAGGTAAATCAATCTTAAGTCCCCGCTTTCTTCTGGGCATATAAGTGCAGGATTAGAAACATGGTATATAAATTTTGCTGAATTTTGTATAAAATTCACGAAAGATTTATATAGATATCAGATGGTCTTAAATTTAATGAGTTCTGATAATAAAGAGCAAATCAAAATAGAACTGCTTTTATCTAAAGAGTTAGTTAACAGAATTAGTAGATATTCAGTAAATTGGAATCAGGTATTCACGGATATTCTTACTAGTTATCTAGACTTGAAGGAACGCGCAGAAGTATTCGAAAGAATAATGCCCGCACTTAAACAGTTCAGTAATCCAAAAGATGAAGCAATAATAATGCCCGCAGGAACGAGCGGAAACATAAAGTTCCGTGAACAGCCCCAATCCGCAGAATCACCCGCCGAGAACACGGGGGCCGTTTTGGATGTAAGACAGGGTAATACAGATGTCGCATCTGCCGGGTTACAATATCCAAAAATCCCAGATGAGGTACTAGAAAAATATAGAAAACCTGCTGAAAAACCTAGGAAATAAGATAATATTTAAATATCTTTTATTTAAAGGATAACATTATGCGTACCCCGAAAAAACCAGTTTATTTAAATTTGAAAGAGTGGGAACTTATACTTACTATTTTGCGTGGGCATCTCAATCCGGCTACCTCATTTGATGACCCATGGAATGCGAATTTGAAACGCATAATTTTAAGCGCAGAAATGCAACTCTCGCGACAAAAGATAAACAGAGAAATTCTCAAATTATCTCGGTAATAAAAGATTCCAAATGGTAATAAAACTTACCATATAAAATTTCATTTTGAAGCGAAACTTTTATATTTAAGTTTTGTTTTATCAATTTTAGTATGTCCTCTATGGTTACACGGTTAGCATCGGGGTCTTCAGTTGCCTATCAGATTGGCGGAACACCCGTGCTTAAGATAGAAGTACCCGCTGCGCCATCGGCAATTACTGTTGGAACGAGTCCATTCACTTATACTAACACTAGCAATGGTATAGTTATAGTACTGGTTTCTGGTGGTACCGTATCTTCGATTGAGTTTCAGCGAGGTGCATTTACCTCTGGGTCTCTTGGAACTTCGGGAATGTTCGTTCTTGCAGTTGGTGACTCTCTCATAGTAACATATAGCGCTGCACCCAGCATGGAACTTGTACCGTTGCTGTCTTAAGACTCTCCATATCGCGGATAAAAATGAACGCAATTCTCCGCGTGAAGACTATTGAGTGGGGTAACGAGAAATATATAAAAGGCGATGGTACTCCAGTTTTCCCTGACATAGATGGAATTGTTGAATATACAATTGCGCTTCCTGATAGAGAAATATATTTTATTCAACCTTTTAAACGCGGCGCGTCACTCACAGGTAGAATATGGGATTGGGATGGCAATAAAAACGAACCCACATTAAGGCCTTCAATTGTGGCAGAGCAACCAAACTTTCGCGCGCACTTTTATCTCACGCGCGGAAAAATTGAATTATTGTCAGATTCTACCGTATCGGTAGGTTAGAATTTAGTCTTTTTCCAGTGATTTAAACGTCCATTCTAAATCCATTAAAAATGAGACAGTCATAGACGCGGATATAGATATTAAATCTGCTAATATGGGTGTCCAACTAAATCCATAAAGTAAAACCCAAAATAAAGATATCTGAAATATAATAGATATAATTCCAGTAATCCAATAAATCGCGTACATTTTTAATACTTTTCTCGAAAAAAGTTTAGAGACTTTCAAACACTATAAAGAAGAAACCTTTAAATAAAAATCTTTCTGTATTTTGTCTCGAATGACCATCGAAATAGACTTTTTTTATTCCGCGTTAAAATCTGCTGGCGCGTGTGCGAAAATAGATGACAAAAGAAATACAGATTACTTAATTCTTATAAATCCACTCGGTTTTGCGACTGATTGCATCTCATGGAAACGCGAAGAATTATCTGTAGAAGAAAGAACCGTTTTAGCTCTAAATGAGACTCTATTGCACGAATTAACACATTGGGGAGATTTCGAGAAAAAGTGTTCGAAAAAGTGGGATGAATATATTCTAGGATTGCTGGACTGATGTAGGTTTTCTCGTAGATTCGACGAATAGCGCGTATGCTAAATCTAAATAATTAGAGAGGTCTATAAATGAGTCTTCCACAGCTTCATTTACCGCGACACCGCCCTTTAGTTCTATGTTAATTATGCGGTCTATCTTCATTATCGCGTAAAGAAGTGCGAAAGCCAAATCGGGCTTACGTTCCCACAGTTCTGGAATTCGTAAAATTTGGGCTATTGTACCATTTCGCTTAAAGTTGCTTAACACGTCATCAGATGTTGCATAATCGCGACTTTTTTGACTGGATACTTTTTGTCGGGCCAGAGTAAACTGTTGAATAAGTTCACGAAATTCTTCTTGCTGCATGCAGTTAAGAGAAATACAGTGAAAATATAAGCGTTACTTAATTTTCCAGAAGAGCAAACCTTAAATATATAACGCGCTATTATTTTTTCGATGCCCGAACCTCAGAGTGTGATTTCAAAAGAGCATATAGTTACTGTATTTATCCAGAATGGTTTGAATCAGGCTGCCTCAGTGCAGGTTCTCGGAAATATTTCCGGAACAAATACGGGTGCAGTAAATGTCGGAACGGCGATTTCTGCGGCGGCATCGGGGAACGCGTATCAAACATTTGATGCGTTGCAAACTAGTGGTTGGTTACCATATATATCAGTCGCAGTGACATGTTCTACCGCGCCAACTAGTGGCGCGATTACTGTTACACTTTTATACCCCGATGGTTACTCACAAACAATAATAGTAAATAATGATTCAATACGCGATACATCCACTCATACAGCGGCAAATGACGCTGCTATTTCGTGGACGCAGTGGCTTTAAAGAACTTTAGCAGTTCCAAACTTTCCGATGGAAAGTTCGACATTCCCTCTAAAGTTTCGTGTGTATGCATTCTTAATTTCGAGTTTCGTTCCTACGTCTATGTTCAAGTTCGTATCCCAGAGAGCCAGTTTTATGGTTCCGCTTTCATCAGCTATAGTCAGTTCCGAAACTACATGATTTGAACCATCTTTCAGTCTCACATTCTTCTTCTCTGCTTTCATCACGACAACTAGAGGTAAGTCTATCTGCTTTGTTCCATCTTTTATATCCTTTATTTTTAGGTTCATTATATCACCCATAATCTATGGTCTATATAAGATTAACTCAAATATTTTTGAGATACATCATCTTTCTCTGGCTCATTTTCTTGTTTCTTTCCTAAAAGTTTTACGTCATTAAAAGCTATTATTTTTGCATCTTCTATCATCTCAAGAAGAATTTGCACGGTTTTTGCTGGATTTTGCTTACCTTCATCGCTGTTGAGATAATTCCTGATTAGTTGAGCCTGATATAGCTGTTGAAGATATGTGAGTGCATATGTGGCTATTTCTGTAGCTTCCAAACTTTTGTTAATCGTCTCAACTATTGTCTGTGCCAATTTAGCTACACGTTCTATCATATGCTTTCTTATTTCGTCTTCAGAACTCATGCCGATACTCGCAAAAATGCTCGTTATAAATGTTATGCGATTTTTGAATAAATTTTAAATACTCACCCGACTTTTAGACACAATTGATGCCCGTTTTTCTTTTTGATTTAGTTCAACACAATTTAACGAGCGCGCGATGGAAAACCGATGAGTTAAATATGTATTATATGCGAGATTTTATACTTTTGTGCGCTGACACATGGGAACATAAAAATCCAAAAATCCAAGAAACGAAATTAAAATTTAAAAATAATAATGATATAATTGAGATAGATATTCCCGACGATTTGTTGAGTAAAATTTTCGATATTCCAAAAGATGGTGGAACTATAGATATGTTCGCGGCTGCCAATGAAAATGGACAAGAGTACATCATTTTAGCGCGAACAAATATACCATCCCAAACGGCCCAGAAATAAGATTTAAATATATCTTCTCCCTTTCCTATTTGCGCGCATGAACTTTTTCTCACTCTCGACTGAGTATAGCGCGGGTATCGCTCCCGCAATTTCGCAAAAACAATATACCGCGCTGATAGATGCATACAAACGCACAGGAAAATTCCCTCCCGTTCTGAGAATTGGTGGGGTTGCAGTTGATGCGAGCGAAAATGGGAATGGCTGGCGTATCAAAAAAGACGATTTAAAGAAAGTTGCTAAGGCACTTAAAGGCGTTCAGATTCGAAAGAATCACTCGGATAACGTAGACGATATAATTGGGCGCGTAAATCATGCGTGGGCAGAAAATGATAAAGTATTTTTCGAGGGCGAAATAATCGACCATCCAAATAATCCAATAATTCCAAAAATTTTGCTCGGATATGTGAAATTTAGCTCGATTCAAATCACTACAGATAAAGTTTACTGCGCATATTGTTTGGATAATGGACTGGTAAAAGAGGAAGAGGAAGCGCGTTTGCATGAAGACGATATTGTATGTCCGCGGTGTGGACGTTTCAAAGTTGAAATACGCGACCCAACAGTATTGGAACAAAGTCTTGTTTCAATGCCCGCGTATTCGGAAGCGGTATTTCATCCGCTCGGTTTCAAAGCCGCGCTAGATAAGGCCGTGCAAGAAAAACTTAAATATATCCCGCAAAATAATAATATTCAATATGAAACTACTCGCGCTAGGAGTTCGGGTAGCGGATTTTCTTTCTCCGCAAAAAGCGATATGAGTAATTCAAGTACTGCTGCTCCTTCTGGTGTTATATCGGAAGGCGGCAATCTGAGTTACGATAAGGTTATCGCGCGCATGGAAAGTCTTTCCAACAAGCTGGATTCGGCTATCGAAAAGCTGGCCTCTATAATGGAGACTCAGTATGGGCCGCTTCCAGAAGGTAAGGACTCTCTAGAGAAGGCGCGGAAAGCTGCGCTAATGGCACGGAGAAAAGCGTTGCGAAATGAAGCTAGACGCGTAAAAGCTGCTTTGAAGAAGCTTGAGGAAGATGAAGACGAAGATGAGGATGAGGATGAAGATGACGAAGATGAAGTCAAGTCCCGTAAGAAAGAAGTCAGACATGTAATGCATGAAGAAGACGAAGATGAAGACGAGGACGAAGACGAAGATGAAGACGACGAAGATGAAGCATCTTCCAAGAGGAAGTCAAAGAAAGAAGAAGATGAAGATGAGGACGATGAAGCAGCTAAACGCAAGCTAGTTGAGGAAGCGAAGCGCAAATTTGAGGAAATCAAGACAAGAATCGCAACTGCTAAGAAGAAGATGGCCGAAACCCAGATGGCTACATTGGCTCAGGGTAAGGGTAATGTCGGCGAGATTCGGGGCGATGTTCAGAAGTCAGCAACCGATGCTCTCGTTGACAAGTATCTGAATCCTGACAGTCAGCCACCTTCACCAGTACTTCAGGACTTGCTGAAAGCTTCTGAATATTGGAAGGGTATGAGGTACTTCTCCTAAACTTAGGTGCTATTAGATGGGTTCAGTTATTCCGGGTTTCTTTGAGGGTTCTCCGTGGCATGCTCTGGGCGAAGCCCTAGGGTCTGCTGTAGCGAGTGGACAGACTGTCAGCGTCGGAAATGTGGTCAAAATCGCGGGGCCGGGATTGATTGCTCCAGTTAGTGCGGCTACCGATTTCCCAATCGGTGTTGCAGTAACCAGTGGTCAGCTTAATGTGGACGTGCTTTTTGTACCTAAAGGTGTCGTGAATGTGATATCTGACAATGCTGTTACAGCGGGTGACTTTTTGATTGCATCCGCCGTTACGGCTGGACAGGTACACGACAATGGTTCAACTGCACCTTCATATGGAGCTAGATTCATAGCTCTCACATCAGGTTCTGCGGGGTCACCAGTTCTTGCTCTCCTGCTATAAGGTGATATAGATTGGCAATGACACGTGAGCAGTTCCCAATTGTAACGCAGGGGGCTGCATTCTATCCAGCACTTGCAAGAAGGATTGTAGAACTTACAATGCCTAATTTGGCATTGAAACCTCTACTTCAGGACTTCTTCATAAAGGTTGGAGCATCTGCAACTATAATGAAACAGTCAGGTCAGCGAACACTAGCCGTTGTCGGAAAGGCGGCAGAAGGACAGGAAATATTGTGGGACTACACACCCTACGATACATTCTCTGTCATCCCGTACAAGACGACATTCAGGCTCCGGTTTTCTAGAGAACTTCTGGAAGACCAGATAAACGACATGGTAGAAGACCAGATGAAAAGGGCTGCAAGACGAGTGATAATGACAATCGACCAAGATATCGAAGGTGCTCTCAATGCAACGGCGGCAAACTCGTTCGCTGCATCGGGTTCATCGATATTTCTGGACGGTAGTCAGAGTTCATTCGCAGGTACAATTGGTGTAAAGGATATCACCAATGCAAAGCAGGTTCTTCAGAATCTTGCTTTGGAACCTGATACTCTAGCTTTCAATCCTGCTGCTGTGCAAGACCTTTACAGCTTACCTCAGTTCGCGGCACAGTTGCTATATGGACAGGGCATCTATGCTAGTGGTACTGGTACTGTACAGACCGTGCCTCAGCTTTATGGATTGAAGGTAATAAGCACCCCTAACATCCCTCTGAGCGGTGGTCGCGGATATATGCTCGCGGCTGCTGGAGCTAACTACTCAGCAGCTTATGCGCCCCTCGGTTACTTTGTAACCAAGAGACCGCTTGATACGAGCGTATGGCCCGCACCAGTGTTTGACTCTTTGGATGTCGTTATGACAACCAGATACGCGCCAGTAATAACCTACCCTGAAGGCATCGTGAAGTTCACGAGCCTCAGGACATCGTAACTCTCAAAAGTTACCACAAAACGCGAAATATGTTTAATTGGGGCATTCAAACGCCCCTTCACCTTTTTTCAAAATATTTATTTAGTAGTTCTTATTATAAAATATATATGAGTGCAACTGGTGTTGGAGTTCGCGCAAAAGTTGTCGCGCGCAATCCGTGCCCGAAACACGGGATAGTCGATGAATGTCCGGAATGTATTGTAATTAGCGCGAGTTAGTAAAGTAAAGATTTTATATAACCTTTTCCTTTTTTTATTTTATATGCCATCGTTCGCGCCCGGAACGCAATATTACATTCCCGTTACACTTACAAATAACCAGAGCACAGCCACACCTTCAAATTTTACTGTAAGTATCTCGGTAAACCAATCTACTTATTCATCTTATTTAGCATCAAACCTTTCAAATATTAACTGGCAAGACGGCGCGGGCAATATCCTCAATTCGTGGAGAGAAGCAGGTACTTCAAATACTGGAACTAATGGATTATGGTGGGTTAATTTAGGCACCTTAACAATATCGGCAAATAGTACGTTAACAATTTATTTATGTTTTTATGCGACTTCGCAAAACGTTCTCAATACAACAAACACAGGCGTTGCTCCCCAATTAACGACACCATATGCACAATATGATAACGGTACATCAGTTTTCAAATGGTATGAGAATTTTGCAGGTACTTCATTACCATCAGATATGAGTGCTGTAGCTATAGGGACAAGTACATATTCAGTTAATAACGGTTTAACAATAAATCCGGGAGCGGCGGGTGA
>Ga0209810_1002188_pt1 | contig 24500 bp, 22 predicted proteins | sample Coa_R1_7_FD_187159 | JGI IMG/M metagenome (GOLD analysis project Ga0209810, IMG submission 187159) | Surface soil microbial communities from Centralia Pennsylvania, which are recovering from an underground coalmine fire - Coalmine... | ecosystem: Environmental > Terrestrial > Soil > Unclassified... | reverse complement strand
TCTCCCGGCCAAACCTGGCGAGATGCCGCATGTAGTTGAGAATGGCCTCCAGGGCCATCGGCGCGGCGGCCTCAGCGGCGTAGTCGTTCTTGCCGGCGCCGAGATTAGGCAGAATGAGCGTTTTGAAGCCGTGCCCGTCTGCCAGGATCAGGGCAGACTGAACGCTATCCCAGAGGCTATCGGCGTAGGCCGGGGCGTCGGGCGTACGGCATCCCAGGTGGATGATGTGGCCGACATTGGACAGCGCGCCGGCGCCGGTCAGGCTCGCCCCACCCAGCGGGATAGAGCCGATAGCGCGCGCCTCCTCCACCACCGCCTGCCCGGCGCACTCCAGCAGGCGCACCTCCAGCGGTTTGCGCGCCGGCCCACAGTCCCCGCCATGCGCGGCGGCTACTCCCCCGGCCTGCATCTCTTCCAGGCCGAAGGTGGTGCTGGTCGGGCGCAGGACGGCGTCGGCTTCCAGCCGCAAGATATCGCCGAGCACGGGCGTCAGGGTCGTGTGGCGGATCTTTCCCGACTCCCCCTGCTCGATCCAGCTAGGCGTCATCGGCTGTTCGAGCGCGGCCAGATCGGTTCCCGCCGGTAGGAGCAGGCGGCTCTCCTCCCAGCCCTCTGTCTCCAGCTTCTTCATCTCTTGCAGGAACAGATCGGCGGTTGCCGGCTCCCAGACCCAGACCTTGACGACCTCCATCAGGCCCCGGCTGGCCACGATAGCATCCAGGGTCAGGCGGGCAGTGGTCGCGCCGGTCTCGCGGCGCTGCTCGTCGGTAATGACGGTCGGCTGGGTGAGCAGGTTCTCCGTCATATCCGGGACGATGATGGATCTGGCGCCTTTGCGGCGGGCCTGCTGCATGGCGTTGCGAATGGCCAGCAGGAAGTTCTGCGGGGTGACGCGCTTGAACTCGTCGAAGATGACCGCCAACAAGGTGTACTTGAAGCGGTAGCGCCCTCCGGTGCCCAGGAAGGCGGTGCCGGGCGGCAGCGGCGCGGCTTTGTTGGCCTCATACTGCGCGGCGTCGCCCCCATAGTCGCGGATCATCTTGGCGATGCCGCTGACCATCTTCAGGTCAGGGGCGACCGGCGCGATGATGGCGTCGGCATGCATGAAGAAGGGGAGCTTGCGTTTCGTGACCCACAGCTCAATGGTCGTGTTCTCTACGGAGACACGATAGATCGGTCGGTAGAAGATACGCATTTTGGTCTCAATTCCCACTCGCCCTGCATAGCGGGCGCAGCTTCCCTCAAAGGCAACAGTGCGTTTACCGTCAGGCAGGATGCGCTTTGCGTTCGTGGCGGCGCGATGGAGCCCGGAGCGCCCTGTTATTGGAAGCTACTTGGTGATTATAGGTTCCGTATTTTCACCGCTCCGGCGCCCGCTTTCCCCATGCGGCCTTCATCCCCGATAGACCTCCCCCCCGGCCCCTCTCCTTCGTAAGGGGAGGGGAGAGGAGAAGCCAACTCTGCCTCTCCCCCTGTTCTTGGGGGTCGCCAGGTGTGGCCAGGCGGAGGCAAGGGCCGTAACCTTGCCGACCCTGGCAGTGGCGCGAACCGTTGAGCGCCGACCCTAGCAGTGGGAAGGGGGTGGGGGCCAGAACGGAATAATCCTGTCTAAAGCCTTGCGCGGCCAGGAAAGCGGGCGGCAGCTAGGGAATTATAGCACATTTGCCCGGAGGAAACGCGCATCAGAAAGTGCCGTAGAGGCGGTCTCCAAAATCGCCCAGGCCGGGGAGAATAAATTTGCGGTCGTTGAGGTCGCGGTCGAGGGAGGCGGCGATAATTTCGAGTTTTGGGAAGCTTTCGGCCAGGCGCGCTACGCCCTGGGGCGCGGCCACCACGCAGAGCAGCTTCACGCGCGCCGCGCCCGCCGCATAGAGCTGATTGGCCGCCCAGGCCGCCGAGCCGCCTGTCGCCAACATGGGATCGAGCAGCAAGGCCGTGCGGCCTTCGGTGGCAGGCAGCTTGCAATAGTAGGAGGAGGCGATGGCCGTCTGCTCATCGCGCTCCAGCCCCACATAGCCGACGACGGCTTGCGGCAGCAGTTCCAGTGCGGCCTCCAGCATCCCTAGCCCGGCGCGCAGCACCGGCACCAGCACCACCTGCGTATCTAGTTGACAGGCGGCGGTCTCCTCCAGGGGAGTGAGAACGGTGATCGGGCGGGTCGGCAGATCGCGGGCGGCCTCGACGACCAGGATCTGGGTCAGAGCGCGCGTCAGCGCGCGGAAGTGTTCCGGCGGCGTGGCCGTGGCGCGCAGTTGGGCCAGGATATGCGCGGCCAGGGCATGTTGTAAGACTGTCAGCGGCATCCTACCTTCTCCCGGAACCCCGATTGGTGGGCTGCACGGCGGCGTTGCGCTCGATGCGGGCATCCTGCCCGGCAACCGTCTGCCCTGCGGCCCCTTCTGTGCTTGCGGCTTGCGGCTCCCGACTGCCGACCGCCGGCGTCGGGGGCGAAGTGGGCCGGCCATTGGCGGTCATCAACGCGGCGATAGCGTCCATCACCGCCGTTGTGATCTCTTCTCGCGCCGCATCTGGCCCAAACCGCAGCGGCTTGCCGAACGCGATGGTAATGGGCACGCGCCGGATGGATTTTCGGTTGGCGGGCAGCATTTCGTAAGTGCCCAGGATCGCCACCGGCACCACCGGAACGCCGCTTTTCTGGGCCAAGAGCGCGATTCCGGGCAGCGCCGGATGCAGCAGGCCGTCGCGCGTGCGCTCGCCCTCCGGGAACATCGCCACCGCCTCTCCCTGCGCCAGCCAATCGAGGACGCGGCGGAGGGTGGCCCTGTCTGCGGAGTGCCGCCTGATGGGAAAGCCCATGCAGCGGTCGCACAGGAATGCCATGAGACGGCTCTGCCAGAGCTCGGCTTTCGCCATGATCCAGAGACGCCGATACCCGTAGAGCGCCGCCCCGAGAAGCGGCGGATCAAGATAGCTGGCATGATTGGCTGCCAGCAGCAGGCCGCCCGTGCGCGCCACGTTCTCCAGGCCCACGACCTTCCAGCGCGCATACAGGCGAAAAAAGAGGCGCAGTGCCACCCCTACCAGATGATAGATGGGATTATATCCGGCGCGTGGATAGGGCTTCCATTCTTGCTCTTGCGACATCTCTATTCTCCGGGCCATGAATGACCCGTCTGGGTGGCTCTGCTAGGGTCGGCGCTGCAATGGTTCGCGCCTCCGCCTAGCGAGGCCAAGCGTCTTAGCGGACGCCCAGTAAAGCCAGGTTGTTCCGTCCGCAAGGACGGTTGGCGGCAAAGCCGCCCTCCAGACGGGTACTTTCAGTGCCCGGCTCTCAGTGCCCGGCGAAGCCCTGTCGGCAGAGGGCTAGGACGCGCGCCACCACCTCGTCAATGGCCAGGCCGTCGGTGTCCAGGATGACGGCGTCGGGCGCGGGCGCCAGCGGCGAGGTAGCGCGCAGGCTGTCGCGGGCGTCGCGCTCGATCATGTCGGAGAGCACATGCGCGTAATCCACGGCAAAGCCGCGCGTGCGCAGCTCGGCCAGGCGGCGTCGCGCGCGCTCCTCCGGGCTGGCCGTCAGAAAAACCTTTACCTGCGCGTTGGGGAAGACGACCGTGCCGATGTCCCGGCCTTCCAGCACGACGCCGCGCGGGGCCTGCTGCGCCATCTGTCGCTGCTGGGCGACGACGACATTGCGGACGGCGGGAAAGGCCGAGATCGCGGAGGTCAAGTTAGAGACGGCGGGCTCGCGAATAGCCAGCGTCACATCCTCCCCATCCACGCGAACGGCCTGCGTCCCGTCGGGGGTCAGTGGCCCGAAGGCGAGCCGCATCTGCTGCGCCAGGGCCGCCAGGGCCTCCGGGTTGGCAACATCCACGCCCTCCCGCAGCGCTTTCCAGGCGAGCGCGCGGTACATCGCGCCGGTATCTATATAGGTAAAGCCGAGGGCGGCAGCGACCCGCCGCGCCACGGTGCTCTTGCCTGCCCCGGCAGGCCCATCTATGGCGACGATAAACGGCATCCGTGCTTCTTTCCTTCCGACCTTGCGCCGCCCATTTTCGCCGCGCGGGGAGCGGTTTCCTGCCTCAATTTGCAGGCCGGTTTCCTCCGCAGGCGCGAGTAGTGGAAAAAAGTCCAACCCAGGTTCCAAATCCCGAAGGAAAAATGGTACTATAACAGAAACAGTAGGGCGCAAGCCCTGCTTTAATCTCGTATTATCACCTCACATTACGCATTCGGGCTATTCCTCAATCACACCCACCGCCTTGTTCAAGGCCGAAAATGGCTTGCTGGCTTGGGGAGAAAGCCTGGCTGGGTACGGTGAGTTATCAGGAGAACTTCTCAATGCGGCAACTCCTTTCGCCCGCCCAGCGCGCCGCCAGCGCGCTGCGAAAGGCCGAAAAGGCCCTGCGCGACTGGCAGGATGATCCTGACAGCCCGCGCGCCGACGTGGATAAGATGCTGGCTATCGTTGGCGACCTGCGCCAGTGGGTACAGGGCCACGTTCTGGCCGATATTGAGCGTACCGAGCGCCTTCTGCGCGAGCGGGCCGCCCGTACCGCCTCCGCTCCCAATCCCCCGCCATCTTCGCCGGGCGGCGACTGACTCGCCTCCCAGGGGCCTGCCGTTTTGGGCCGCGGGCGAATAAACTCGCGGCAACCAAGGCGCGAAGTCGCCCTGCGCGGACTCCAAACCTCACCCCCGGCCCTTTGTGTAGGGTGTAGGGTATAGGGTGTAGGGGGTAGGGGGTAGGGGGTAGGGCCGCCCTCATCCCCGGCCCTTCTCCCTTGCAGGGAGAGGGGAGAGCAGAAGCCGGATCACTCCCTTCCCTGCGAGGGTCGCAAGGCGGAGGGCTGTGGCAAGGCGGAGGCAGGGGCCGTAACCCTGCCGACCCTGGCAGTCCATTGCAGGCCCGACCCTGGCAGTCCGTTGTAGCCCCGACCCTAGCAGTGGGGGACGGGGGGTTAGGTGCTCTTGTTGCTGCGGCTTGAGCCACCCGAAAGGAAAATGGAATGCCCCTGTGAAACCGCCACACGTTGAAGACGTCTCGATTCCCAGGGCGCGGGCTGCCGCGCTCTGCCCTTCACCCTTCCTGACCCGGCACGGAGAGGCTTGGCCTATGGATGCAGATGTCTTCGCGCAACAAGGGTATCGGTGCAAGCTGGAGTGGGGACAGCGCGGCGCACAGACGGCGGCAGAGCGCCGCGATATCCTGGTCGTCGTGGATGTCCTCAGCTTCTCCTCTGCCGTCGTCACCGCCGTGCAGCACGGCGGCTTGATCTACCCGTGCGCCCAGGACGAGGACGCCACCGCGTTCGCCCGGCGCGTCGGCGGCGAGGCGGCAGTACACCGCCAGGGCGTACCGGAGATGGGACGCTTTTCCCTCTCGCCACTCACCTACCTGGGGCTGTCACCGGGAACGCGGGTTGTGCTGGCCTCTCCCAACGGGGCCACATGCAGCCGGTACGCGCGCCAGGCCCCGTTCCTGTTCGTCGGGGCGCTGCTCAATGCGGATGCCGTCGGCGCTGCTGTCTCCCGCACGCTCGACGCCACCGACCTCGGCGTCACGGTCATCGCCTGCGGGGAGCGCTGGCAGACGCCTTCCGAGGATGGCACGCTGCGCTTTGCCCTGGAGGACTATCTGGGCGCGGGGGCGATCCTGGCCGCGATAGAGCATGAGAAGTCCCCGGAAGCCCGCGTCTGTGAGGGCGCATTCCGCGCGGCTGCGGGCCAGCTTGCCGAGATCGTCTGGGAGTGCGGCAGCGGGCGCGAGCTCCGCGCCAAAGGCTACGGCGAGGACGTGTGGCACGCCGCGCAATGGAACGTATATAGCGCCGTCCCCCTAATGCAGGACGAATGCCTGCAGGCGGCAGGCTAACTCCTGCTGCCTGCGCCGTCCCTTCTTTGCTGCCGTCCCAAAGCCGCCTCGCGCCGCCAGGTCAGCAGCATCCAGCCCGCCACCCCCAGCAGGATGAGCGGCCCGCCCAGGCGTGTCGCTGGCGGAATCGCCTCGCCAACGATCAGGTAGGTCCAGAGCGGATTGAGAACCATCTCCAGCAGCGTGATCAGCGCGGCCCGGTGCGCCTCCACCGATTGCAGCGCCAGCGAGAACAGCACATAGGGCAGAGCGAACTGCGCCACGCTCAGCAGCACCAGCAGCCCCAATTGGCCCGCCGTGAGATGAAACGTGCTCCAGAGGGCCACCGCCGGGGCCAGTAGGAGCCCCGATCCCAGCAGGTTGAGGCAGGTTACCACCGTCGGGTCCACGCGGCGCAGGCCCCGCAGCACGACGATCAGGCTGCCGTAGCCCAGCCCGCTTGTCAGCGCCACCAGCAGCGCCGGCATATCGGCGGCGGGATGCCCGGCGAAGAGGACCGCCACGCCCGCCATTGCGATCAGGAGCACCAGCCCCTCCTCGCGTCGGGGCCGCTCCCCCAGGATCAGCGGCGAGAGTAGAAACACCCACAGCGGCGCGGTATATTGCAGGCTGATCGCGTTGGCGGCGGCCGTCATCGTGGTCGCCAGGACAAAGGTGACGGTCATCAGGGTGAAGGTCAGCACGGAGGCAGCGGGCCAAATGGGAGCGACCACCCGCAGCGTGCGCCGTCTCCGCCATGCCAGCGGCAGAAAGACCAGCCCACCGAGAAGCGAGCGGTAGCAGGCGATGGCCAGCCCCGATACGCCGCCGCCCTGGTAGTTGAGCAGCTTGATAAGTGGTCCACTCAGGCTCCAGAGCGCCGCGCACGCAATGAGCAGCAGCACGCCCATCCAGACCGGTCGCGGCGGCGCGGGCGCGCGGCTTACGGCAAGCGCTGTTGTGTGCTCTCGCTGTTGCGTGGGTATGGGCCTGTTCTCCATCTCAAACCACGGTTGCTGGGGGTGTTGTAAGACGCGCATCTTCCATAGTATAATCCATAATTCTGCGCGCTGTATGGATGGAGGTCAATATTTTAAAGCCGGCGAAAAACGCGCCGAATCCGCCCGGCAGAGCCACTATATAAGGAATAGGATGCCTTCAAAGGTCGTGCCCAACAGAGCCGCTTGTTGCAACTCTTCCACGGGCCAAGCTGTCTCTGTAGGTATCCGCAACGCCGCCAGGCACAACCGCCGTGCGGCGCCAAGCACTCTATGAGAGCCGCTATGTTCACCCAATCCGCCCGCTATTATGATGCGATCTATAGCTTCAAAGACTATGCGCGTGACGCCGAACGCGTCCATGCCCTCATTCAGCAATATAAGCAAAGCGCGGGCTCAACCCTGCTTGACGTCGCCTGCGGTACCGGCGCGCATATTCCCTACCTGCGCCAGCACTATATGCCAGAGGGCCTGGACCTGGACGAAGGGATGCTGGCCGTAGCCCGCCAGCGCCACCCGGATATTCCCTTCCACCAGGCCGACATGGTCCACTTCGACCTCGGACGCGCCTTTGACGTCGTCCTCTGTATGTTCAGCTCTATCGGCTACGTCAAGACCGTTCCCCGCCTGCAATCGGCGCTCCAGAGCCTGAGCCGCCACGTCAAGCCGGGCGGGCTGGTCCTCGTCGAGCCCTGGCTCACGCCGGAGAACTACCGTGGTGGCGGCGTGCACGCCCTGTTTGTGGATCAACCCGACCTCAAGATCGCCCGCATGAACCTCTCCCGACAGGAGGATCGCGTCTCGATCATGGATTTTCACTATCTGGTCGGCACGCCGGAGGGCATCACGCACTTCACCGAGCGCCATGAGCTGGGGCTGTTTACACCGGGGGAGTATCGGGAGGCGTTTGAAGCCGCCGGATTGGAGGTGGTTTATCAGGAGCCCGCCCGGGAAAGGGAACGCGGGATCTATGTGGGTCGGCGGCCTCTGGCCTAAGATTGCGGCATAAATTGGGGCTGTGCGCGGGCGCAAGGGTTGCGGCGGGCTGCTTCTCTGTGCTATAATAGCCAGAATCTTTCACGGGAAAACCAGCCTTAGTTTGCTAATTTCAGGAGCGCTTTCTACCGATGAAACGGACATACCAACCTCACAACCGACGCCATAAGCGCGTACACGGCTTCCGTAAGCGCATGCTGACCAACGATGGACGCAATGTCCTGAAGCGGCGGCGCTTAAAGGGACGCCACCAACTGATTAAGTAGGAAACCAAGGCGCGAGGGGAAACCATTCGCGCCTTTCTTCCGTAAGGACATGCGAGGCCCGAGCGGCCACGGGTACCTCGCGTGTGCCGGGAGACGCCTGTTGCGCCATGCTGCCCGAGGAGCAACGCCTGCGGGATAACCGGGATTTCCGGCGCGTCTATGCGCGGGGCCGCTCCTACGCCAACGGCCTGGCCGTCCTCTATGTCCTGCGGCGGGACGCCGCCGACACTCCGGCGGTTCCCGGCCGGCGCATCGGCTTTGTCGTCAGCAAGAAGCAGGGCGGCGCCGTCGTGCGCAATCGCATCAAGCGGCGGCTGCGGGAAGCGGTACGTCTGCGCTTGCCGGCGCTCCGTGAAGGCCCGCTCGACATCATCTTTGTGGCGCGCGGGCGCCTGAAGGAGGCTTCCTGGCCTGAAGTGCAGGCCGCTGTGGATGACCTGCTCCGTCGGGGGCGCCTACTGCGAGCAGACACGCCGACGGCGATGGCCGAAGCGCCGCCAACGCACGCCGGCGCGGAGGCTTCTTCATCGGCCCACACGAAAGGAGAGACGCAGGAGTGACTCCGTTGCAGCAGATCGGGAGCGCGCTGCGCCGCCTGGCCGACCTGAGCTCGTTCGGCGCGCGGTGGCTGGCCGTAGCCTGCATTCGCGTTTACCAGGCGACGGCGTGCGCGCGCCCGCGCATCTGCCGCTACGAGCCGACCTGTTCCGAGTATACCGCCCAGTGTATCCAGCGGCACGGCGTTCTGGCCGGCGTTGCGCTGGGCCTGCGGCGCATCCTGCGCTGCAATCCGTTCAGCCCCGGGGGCTACGATCCGGTTCCCCTGACCCTCTCGCCCGATGCCGCCAGGGGATCGGGCGTCGGCGGTCACCCTGAAATTATTGAGGAAAAACGTTGAAATTTATATCGCGTACCCTTGCTCTCTTAGCTCTTGTCGTCCTGCTCGGCGGCGTGCTGTCCGGCTGTGTTCCTGGCAGCCAGGGTCCCTCCGGCCACTACACGCTGGATCAGGTCAAAGCCATGGAGACGACGGCGCCGGCCCATAAGGTGCTGGATGCCTATGCCGCCGTCAAACGAGAATACTCCGAGTCCGGCAAAGATCAGAGCGTTGCCGCCCAGGCGCTCCTGCGCGAAGCCGAGTTTGCCGCCAGCGACAACTACGGCAAAGTGGACGAGCAGCAGCTGCGAGAGCGCATTGATGTCAAAGATCCCAACCGCGTGCCCGATGCCGTGCGCGAGCAGCGCGAGCAGATGCGCTCTGAAGGCGACTATCGGGCCCATGACGCGCTCAAGCAGCTTTTCAAGGAGTATCCCAACTCGCAGGCGGCGGCCATCGCCCGCCAGGAAAATCTGAAGCAGATATTGGAAGACCGCATTGACCAGCGCAACTCCACCGGCATCAGCTACAAGATCGTGGATGTGCTGGTGGCGGCGACGGGCCGTCTTCCTGCGTTCAGTTACTGGTTCGCGCTGGTCATCATCGCCGTGCTCGTCAAGCTGATCACGCTGCCGCTGACGCTGCGGATGTACCGCAGCCAGCGGGAGATGCAGCGCATCCAGCCGGTCTTAAAGGAGATCCAGGAGAAGTACAAGGGCAAGCCAGAGCTGAACGAGAAGGTGATGGCGACCTACAAGGAGCATGGGATCAACCCCTTCGCCAGCTGCCTGCCGATGGTCATTCAGTTGCCCTTTATGATCTGGGTCTACAACATGATCCGCCAATACGAGTTCCATTTCTCGCACGGCAAGTTTCTCTGGATCGGCAGTGCGCTCTCGTTCAAGTTTCCCGATTATCTGGCCACCAACCTGGCCCAGTTCGACCTAGTACTGTTGCTCATCTACGCTGCCAGCAACTACCTGACCATGAAGCTGACGCCGCCCGCCGACCCCCAGCAGGCCCAACAGCAGAAGAGCATGTCGATCATGATGACCGGCATGATGATCTGGATGTTCCTGCTGTATCGCTGGTCCGCCGCCTTCATGCTGTACTGGCTCGTCCTGAACCTGATGTCGGCCTGGCAGCAGTACGTCTATATTTACAAGCGCAATACCGGGCTGGCGGTCAGCGCCAACGGCACGATCACGCTCCCGGCTGAGCCGAAGGAGGCAAAGGAGACAAGCGAAAAGCCGCGCGCCACGGGAGGCGCCAGCGGTACACTAACGACCGCGCGTCCGGCGACTTCCACGGCGGGCGGCGATGGGATGCGTCCCCGCCCGCGCCGCAAGAAGCGCTGAGCCTCTGGCACAAGGGAATCAATTCCCTCGCTCGGTGGCCTACGGCCCAGTGTCGGTCTACGCCGACACGACCTTTCGATAGGCTGTTTGGTGCCCGCGTAGGTGGGCAGCAGGCCGTAGGCCCCACAGCGGCAGGGTTTAGCCTGCCGGGGGGTTAGGCCAATCGGCAGGCCCCTGAGGGGCGAACAAGGAGAGAGCGAGCGATGACAGACTTGCACGCAGGACAACCGGAGTCCGCCGCAGAAGGCACGCCGACAGGGGCAGCGGAATCGATGGCAGGGCCTGTCGATCTGAATGCGGATCAGGGCCAGGCAGTGACCGTTATGGAAGAGGTTTGCGCCGCCAGCGGCCTGGACATCCATCCTGTCGTGCGTGCCGTCCATGATCCCTACCTGGATATCGAGCTCGTCGGCAGCGACACGGCCATCACCTTCGGGCGGCTGGGACCGGCCCTGGATCAACTGCAATTTCTCGCCAATCTTATCCTGGCGCGCCGCATCCGCTCGGATGTGCGCATCATCCTGGATGCCGCCAATTACCGGGAGCGGCGGGCCGAAGTCCTGCGCCGCCGCGCCATCGAACTGGCCAACGAGGTCAAGGCGCGTAACGAAGAGGCCGAGCTGGAGCCGCTGCCTCCCCACGAGCGCCGCATCATCCATAAAGCCCTCGCCGATGACCCCGATATTATGACTTACAGCGAGGGCGAGGAGCCGGATCGTCGTATCGTTATTTCCCCCCGTCGGTAAGAATACCTAACCCCCCCGGCCCCCTTCCCTAGGAGGGAAGGGGGTGACCCGGCTTTTCCTCTCCCCTCCCCTGTTCTTTTTGATCGCCAGGCGGAGGGGTGTGGCAAGGCAAAGCCGTGTCGCCAGGTGTCGCCAGGCGGAGGCAAGGGCCGTAACCTTGCCGACCCTGGCAGTGGGCCGAACCATGGCAGCCCCGACCCTGGCAGTCGGAGAAAGGGGTGGGGGCTGTTAGAGCCGGACTGTTCCCTAAATTCACCTTGCTTTTCTGCCAATTGTCGCGTATAATAAAAGTGCTATGGGGGTGATTGGTGTCGACCTGGTGGATGCTGCCCCTAGTTGCAAGCCGAGGCGCCGCTGGCCTCGTAAAAAGCGGCAAAACAATAAACGCGAACACTCAACAGTACGCGCTCGCGGCCTAAGTGCCGTGCGTCTGACCCGCTCCTGTTGGCCGAGAGGATGTCAGGCGTAACCTATGCCAACTAACCGCCTAAGGCCCGTTCGCCGCCTGTGGCGGGACACCTAACGCGATCTAGCGCTCCGCTAGCCTGGCCCCTGTGGCAGGCGGACGCGAAACCTAAACGGGGGCTACGCTTGTAGACGCTAGGGACAAGTCGCTGGGAACGGGAGTTCGAGTCTCCCCACCTCCACTTTCTCTCTCTTTTACTGACGGGGCAGCGCCAGGCGCGCTGTCCCGTTCTGTCGTCTCAAGGCCATTTCCACGGGAACGGTCGAGATAGGCTTGCCTTTTTCATTTAAAACGCGCTACCATAAAAGCGGCGCATCCAAGCCCAGGAAGGTTGGTGAGCGAAATGCAATTTGTAGATGAAGCCCAAATTGAGGTGCAGGCGGGCAACGGCGGCAACGGCATGGTCACCTTTCGCCGCGAGAAGCATGTGCCCCACGGCGGCCCCAATGGCGGCGACGGCGGGCACGGCGGCAGCGTCCTCCTGGAGGTAGACCCGAACCTCTCCACGCTGCTGGATTTCCACTACAAGCGCAAATACAAGGCCGAGCGCGGCGGCGACGGCGGCAGCAAAGATATGTTCGGCAAGGACGGGGCCGACCTGGTGCTGAAAGTGCCCCAGGGCACCGTCGTCTACGACGCCGACACCGGCGAGCAGCTTGCCGACCTGGATACCCCTGACGCCCGCTTCGTCGTGGCGCGCGGCGGGGTCGGCGGGCGCGGCAACGCCCACTTTGTCACCTCCATTCACCAGGCCCCCAAGTTCGCGGAGAAGGGCGAGCCCGGCGAGGCCCGCCATCTGCGCCTGGAGCTGAAGCTGCTGGCGGATGTGGGGCTGCTCGGCTTTCCCAACGTCGGCAAGTCCACGCTGATCGCCGCCGTCTCCGCCGCCAAGCCCAAGATAGCCAACTATCCCTTCACGACGCTGGTGCCTAATTTGGGCGTCGTCTACCTCGGGCCGGAGCGCAGCTTCGTCATGGCCGACATTCCCGGCATTATTGAAGGGGCGCATCAGGGCGTCGGGCTGGGCCATCAGTTCCTGCGGCACGTCGAGCGCACGCGCCTGCTCGTCCATATCCTCGACGTCAGCGGCATGACCGGGCGCGAGCCGCTGCACGATTTTGAGGTTCTCAACCGGGAGTTGGCGCTTTACAGCGAGCGGCTGGCCCAACTGCCCCAGGTCGTCGCCCTGAACAAGATAGACGTGGCGGCAGACCCGGAGATGGTGGATAGCGTCGAGGCCGAGTTAAAACAGCGCGGCTATACGGTCTATCGCCTCTCGGCGGTCACGCGCGCTGGGCTCGACCCGCTCATCTATGACATCATGAGCCGCCTGGAGCAGATACGCGCCGAGGAAATGGAGCAGGCGGTGACGCAGCCGCCGGCCCTGCGCATCACGGCCCCGCAGGAGGAGGATACGCGCCGCTGGGAGGTCCGTCAAGTAGATGCGACCACCTTCGAGGTCGTGGGGCGCGGCATCGAGCGCCTGGTCGCCATGACCGATCTGAACAACGAGTACGCCCTGCGCCGCCTGCAGCGGACGCTGGATAAGATAGGCGTCACGAACAAGCTCAAGGCGCTAGGCGCCAAGGACGGGGATACCGTGCGTATTCGGGACGTCGAATTCGAGTACGAGGACGAGGATAGGTGGGATCAGGAGAACGAAGGGGAGGAGACGCGGGGCAGCCGCCGCGCGGCGCGGCGCTAACCGGGGAGCGCCTTTCCCGGCTGGTCGTCAAAGTCGGCACCAGCACGCTGACCGACGCGCAGGGACGCCTGGATCGCGCCTTTATCGCCGATCTCACCGCGCAATTGGCCGCGCAGCGGGCGCAGGGACGCGACGTGCTGCTGGTCACATCCGGGGCCATTCGCGCCGGACGCGAGCGGCTCGCCTCCCGCCTGGAGCCGCGCGCGCCCTCTTCTCTGCCCCCTCCGCCCTCCGCCTCCCTGCCCTACAAGCAGGCGGCTGCCGCACTCGGACAGGGCCTGCTCATCCATACCTATACCGAAGCCTTCGCCTGGCGCGGCGTGGACTGCGCCCAGGTGCTGCTCACCCGCGACGACCTCGGCGACCGCCGCCGCTTTCTCAACGCGCGCAACACGCTGGTGGCCCTGCTCTCGCTTGGGGTCATCCCGGTTATCAACGAGAACGATACCGTGGCCGTGGACGAGATCAAGTTCGGCGATAACGATACGCTGGCTGCGCTCGTCGCCACGCTCGTCGAGGCCGACCTGCTCCTGATCCTTTCCGACGTGGAGGGCCTCTATGAGCAGCCTCCCCTGGGGGAGCAGGAAAAAGAAACAGGGGCCGATGCAGAGCGGCAGCAGCGGTTTCTCAAAGCGAAGCAGGAGCGCAAAGAGGAAAAGGAAACAGCGCCCGGCGCAGAGGCCGAGTCCGGCGAAGCGTCCCCCCGCATTATCCGCACGGTCGCCTGCATTGATGAGACGATTGCGGCCCTGGCCGGCGACTCCGCGAGCGGGGTCGGCACCGGCGGCATGCGCACCAAGATTGAGGCGGCGCGCATCGCCGCGGCGGCGGGCATCCGCACCGTTATTGCGCCGGGGCGTCGGGAGCGCGTGGTCGCCGAAATCCTGGCCGGCGAGGAAGTCGGCACGACATTTTTGCCTCCTCCCCGCTCGGCACGCCTGCCCGCCCGCAAGCGCTGGATCGCCCACGGCGCTCGCCCGCGCGGCTACGTCACCGTCAATGCGCCCGCCAAAGAAAAGCTCATTGCCAGCGGCGTCAGCCTCCTGGCGGTCGGCATCGTCGGCGTGCATGGCGCTTTCACCAGTGGCGATCTGATCGAGGTACGCGATGAGGCGGGCCAGGTCTTCGCGCGCGGCATCACCAACTACGCCGCCGCCGAAGTGCGCCGCGTTCTGGGCCTGCGCAGCGAGCAGTTTGAGGCGGTGCTGGGATATCGCGGCTTTGAGGAGATCATCCACCGCGACAATTTGGTGGTAGACTGCCGGCCAGGAGCCAGAGGCAGCCAGTAGAGGTCCGGCCCGTCAGCCGCGCTTGCCGAGCGCGACGAGGCCGCCGTCCACCACGATCTCCTCGCCGGTCAGCGCGCTGCCGTCTGTGACGAGGAAGCGCACCACGGCGGCCACATCCTCGACCGTCACCAACTGCCCGATATGGGTCTCCTGCGCTGCCTGCGCGATCATCTCACGGGGCCAGCCTGCAAAGCCCGTATCCACAAATCCGGGCGCGACGGCGTTGACCCGGATCTGCGGGGCGAAGGCGCGGGCCAGAGACTTGGTCATGGTGGCTAAGGCGGCCTTGGAGCCGGCATAGATGAGGGAACTGCCGGTGCCCATGCGCCCGGCAATCGAGGTGATATTGACGATAAAGCCGCCCCCGTTCTGGAGCATATAGGGCACGGCGGCGCGGGCGCAGTAGATCGGGCCTTTGACGTTGACGGTCAGCGTCCGCTCCAGGACCTCCTCTGTCAGCCCGTCCAGATCGCGATGCGGCACGCGCTGAGTAAAGCCGGCATTGTTGACCAGGATATCGAGCCGTCCAAATCGCTGCGCGGCAGCATCCATGAGCGCGCGGGCCTCGGTATCCCGGCTCACATCGGCGCGCACGGCCACCGCACGGTGCCCCTGGCTTTCTATCTGCTGGGCGACTGCCTCGGCCTCGGCCTGCGATTGGGAATAGTTGACCACGACGGCGGCTCCTTCCCCGGCCAGCGCCAGACAGGTCGCCCGTCCGATTCCGGTGCCGCCGCCGGTAACCACGGCGACGCGGTTGTCGAGTTTCACGCTTTCTTCTCTCCTCCGACGTTCGATTGCTTGATACAAGTAGCCTTATCTTCGCCATTGGCGCGGATACTTCCTGATAGACAATCCAAAGAACTTCGCATCCTCGCAGGGTGATCTCCACCTGAGCCTGGTGCGGCGTCTGCCGGATGGCTCTATGAGGTCAGGATGCATACGTCAAACTCGATTGACATACGCGGTGACGCCGAACGCATTTACGGGCGCATCTACCAGCTTGCCGCCGACATCCAGGACTGGCCGACTCTCCTGCCGCACTACCGCTATCTGCGCGTCCTGGAGCAGTCTCCCACGCACAAAATCGCCGACTTCGGCGCCTCCCGCGACGGCTTCCCGGTCAAATGGCGGGCGCAGCAGGAGCTATTTCCCGACGAGGGACGTATCACCTATCAACATACCGGCGGCATCACAAAAGGGATGCGGGTGGAGTGGCGTTTGCAGAAGCGGGGCGACCATGTCCACGTCGCCATTGACCACGAACTGAGCTATCCCGTTCCCGTTCTCGGCCCGCTGTTCGCGCACTACATCGTCGGCAGCCTGTTCGTGCGCAATATTGCCGGGAAAACCTTGCGCTGCATCAAATCCAAAGTCGAATCCGAACTGGCCTGAACCAGTGAAGTGCAAGGAGATTATCGGCGCGTGGTGGAAACATCAGGCAGCGGCAAGCCGGTGTATGTCGTCGGAGTTTTGGGGGCAGAATAGCGAGTACAAAGTAACCCTTCTCTGTCTGATTACCGCAAGGAGGAACACCATGACGGCCCAGCCGTCGCATTCCCAAGAGGCGTTCATCGGCCTCAAGCCGGACCTGGCAGCCGCTTACCAGCAGATGGCTGCGGAGGAAGAGCGGGAAGCCGAAGCCCTGGAATGGGCGGAAGAGACGCTGGAGGATATAACTAACTCAAGTTGCTACCTTGCCTCTTCGAGAAGGCAAACGGTGATGCAAAAGCCGGTTTCCAGAGCGATTCTCTCTCAAACGTGTTCCTAGGTAGCAACTTGGGTTAACTAATCTGCCTGAAAGGAAACGGGACTAAGATGAGCAAAGCAACACTGGACAAAGTGGTAGAAGAACTCAAGGGCTTATCCCCTGAGGAGCAGCGGCAGGTGCGCGATCTACTCGACGCCTGGCTCTCCGTTCCCGCTTCCTCTGCCGGTGAGCAGGCCCTGGCTCAAGCACTCCTCAAGGCCGGGCTGCTCAGCCATATCCCGCCGCCGATTACAGACCTAACGCCCTATCCGAACCGAACTCCCATACCCGTACGGGGCAAGCTGGTCTCGGAAACCCTGGTGGAAGAGCAAGGATGAATAAATCTCAATTTATAGACAGGATACGCCGTACACGGGCAGAAGGGGACGCCTTGATTGCGCAGATGGATGATGCGCAGATGGTTCAAGCAGGGATCTCAGGGGAGTGGTCTGCGAAGGATATTCTCGCGCATATCACCTGGCATGAGCGTGAGATGATCAAGGTATTGCAGGCGCGTGCCCTGATCGGCTCCGAACTCTGGGCGCTGCCCCCGGATCAACGCAATGACACCATATACGAGGAGAATAAGGCGCGTCCGTTACAGGAAGTCCGCGACGAAGCGCGACAGGTGTTTGCTCTGCTTTGGTCGTTGCTGGAATCGCTTTCAGAAGAAGATTTGCATGACCCATACCGGTTTGCGGAAATGCCCGTTGACTGGCAGCCCTGGCAAGTGATTGCCAGCAACACCTACGAGCATTACGAGCACCATATTCGACAGGTCCGGGCATGGCTGACTCAAGAAATGCCCTCGCCTTGAGAGCCGGGGCACGCTGTCAGGGAAAACCACTACCCATTGCTCTTTTTATCTTACTTCTTATGGCACAGTCTGATCCAACAAGAGCGCAGGCGCACACAGACTTCCGGCGCGTAGTCATCACCGGGATCGGAGCAATCACGCCTATCGGCAGTGGGCCGGACGGGCTGTGGGAGGGCGTGCGCTGCGCCCGCTCCGCCGTCGGTCCCGTGACCTGTTTCGACGCCAGCCCATTCGCCTGCCGCATCGCCGCCGAAGTCCACGATTTCGATCCCGCCGACTACCTCGAAGGCAAGGCGCTCAAGCGCCTGGATCGCTGCTCGCAGTTCGCCCTTGCCGCCAGCCGGCAGGCCGTCGCCGATACGCGGCTGGATTTAGCGCAGGAAGAGCCGGGGCGTATCGGCGTGTGCATCGGCAGCGCACTTGGCGGGGCGGCCTGGGCCGAAGAGCAGCACGCCCTCTATCTCTCGGAAGGGCCGCGCGCCGTCAGCCCCATGCTGGCGCTGCAAATGTTTGTCGGCGCGGGAAGCTGCAACGTCGCCATCACGCTCGGATTGCGCGGCTACAGCACCTCCAACGCCGACTCCTGCGCCTCCGGCGCTATCGCCCTCGGCAACGCCTGGCACGCCATTCGCCGCGGCGACGCCGACGTGATGCTTGCGGGCGGCGCAGAAGTCCCACTCGCCCCGCTCTGCTTCGGCGCGTTCTCGCTCATTCGCGCCATGTCCACCCGCAACGACGACCCTGCCTGCGCCTGCCGCCCCTTCGACCGCGACCGCGACGGCTTCGTGATGGGCGAGGGCGCTGCCGTTCTCGTCCTGGAGGAGCGCGAACACGCATTGCGGCGTGGCGCGCGCCTCTATGCTGAACTCGTCGGGTTCGCCTGCACCAACGATGCCCACCACATGACCTCTCCGCGCCCGGATGCCGCCAGCGCCGCCGACTGCATTCGCAAAGCCCTGGCGGTCGCGCAGGTAGCGCCGGAGGAAGTAGACTACGTGAACGCGCACGGCTCCTCCACGCCCCTGAACGATGTCACGGAAACCCGCGCGCTCAAGCTGGCGCTGGGAGAAGCGAACGCCCGCCGCATCCCCATCAGCGCGACGAAGGCCATGCACGCGCACGCGCTCGGCGCAACCGGCGCGATAGAGGCCGCCATCTGCTGCCTGGCCCTGAAGCACGACTGGATTCCGCCTACCATCAATCTGTTCACGCCCGACCCGGAATGCGACCTGGACTACGTTCCCCACGTAGGACGTGCCGCTCCACTGGACGTCGTGCTCTCCAACTCGTTCGGCTTCGGCGGCATCAACGCCGCCCTCGTCTTCCGCCGCAGCGGGGAGTAGGCAGCCCTCAGCCGCAAGAGCCAGCAAGGTTCAGGAGGCTTTTGCGCACACGAGCCAAAAGGCGCTTCGCGTCGCTTACGCCCGGCTGCCGCCCTTCACCCCGACACCTTTCGACTCAGTTAAAAACACTTAGACGCAGTTGGACTCAGTTTGCCTCACTCTTTAACAAAAAGATTGCTAACTTTTTAGAACCAGGCAGGAAATTCTCTTCTGCCAGCAGAATTACGCGGCGGATTCACGCCCTTTTGCTCATCCATCCCATTCCACTTGCCTGACTACTCGGCCCCTGACACCCATCATGCCATCTAAAAAATCGAGCAAACAGAATGTACCCGCTATTCAACTGCCCCTCAACAGCGTCCTGCACGGAGACTGCCGCACAATTCTGCCCACCCTGCCGCCCGGCTCGGTGGACCTTATCTTCGCCGACCCGCCCTATAACCTCCAACTTAGAAACGACCTCTGGCGTCCTAACCTGACGCACGTGGATGGCGTGGACGACGCTTGGGATAAGTTCAACAGCTTCGAGGAATACGATCAGTTCACCCGTGAATGGCTGTCTGCCTGCCGCAATGTGCTCAAAGATACCGGCACGATCTGGGTCATCGCCTCCTACCATAGCCTGTATCGTATCGGTTCCATCCTCCAAGACCTCGGTTATTGGATACTTAATGACGTATCCTGGGTGAAATTGAATCCCATGCCCAATTTCAAAGGCACGCGCTTCTGTAATGCGCACGAGACCTTGATCTGGGCCAAAAAGTCGGAGAAGCAAAGCAAGTACACGTTCAATTATAAGGCGTTGAAGGCGGGCAACGACGACTTGCAGATGCGCAGCGACTGGTACATTCCTATCTGTACCGGGGAGGAACGTCTGAAGATCAATGGGGAGAAGGCGCACGCCACGCAGAAGCCCGAAGCGCTGCTGCACCGCATCATCCGTGCGTGCAGCCATCCCGGCGATGTCGTGCTGGACCCTTTTTTTGGTACGGGTACAACGGGGGCCGTCGCTAAGCGGCTGCGGCGCCACTGGATCGGGATAGAGAAGGAGGCGCTCTACGTCCAACTGGCCTGCCAGCGCATCGCCCAGGTCGTGCCGCCGCTGCTGCCCGATGAGATGTTGCCGCCGCCGTTGGACGCGCCCAAGCTGCGCATTCCCTTCGCCATGCTCATCGAGCACGGCCTGCTGCCCATTGGCGCGAAGCTGCGCCTCGACCGCACCGAGCACATCGCCTGTGTTCTGGAGGACGGCACGCTGACCTGCAACGGCTTCCGAGGTTCCATTCACCGGGTCGCTGCCCAATGCCTCGGCAAGCCCTCCTGCAATGGCTGGGAGCACTGGTACTATCAGGACGCGCGCACCGGGGAGTATCTGGTTCTAGATACGCTGCGCGAGCCGCTGCGCAAGCTGCTGTCTGAGGCGGTTGTCTCTGCCCCAAAAACCGTTCGCCGCTAAGCGTGTCTACGGTAATTGCAGGCAGCCCACCCGTAAACGAGTGGGCTGCGGACGGCAAGCCCGCTCAAGCGGGCTACGAGGGGTGGGTTAGCCCCCTATAGGAGCTATAAGAAGGAAGGTTAGCCCCCTTCAGGGGGCTTGCCGCCCACAGCCCGGTCCTTTAGGGCCGGGCACAGCCGGGTCTCCGTAGGCACAAAGTCATTTTGCAGCGGCAGAAGTGGCGGATTGCCCGGCGCGGTGGGAGTACGCCTCGGCATGGACCGTCTTCGCCGCCGCGACCATTTCCGGATAGGGCGTATCCGTGACGTTGACGAACCCGATGTTGTAGTTCTCGCCGTCGTAGGTACGGCCTGTCAGCGGCTCATCGAGATACTGGAACCAGTGGCAGCCCACGAACGCCGGATGGTCGAGGACGCTGCGCACGTAGTCCATATACATCGCGGCCCGCGCCTGCTGGTTGGGCGTGGCGACCAGGCCGGTATGGAACATACCCCGGTCCAGCGCGCCGAAGTGGAACTCACCGATGATGCAGGGCTTGTTCAGGGCGTTGAGGAAGGCCCAGCGGGCCGGGTCCACGCGCGGGGCATAGATGTTAAAGCTGACCACGTCGCAAATTTCCGCCGACGCCTCCACCGCTTCCGGAGTCTGCCAGGCGAAGCGGCATCCCAGGTAGAGGTGGTCGGAATCGGCCTGCTTCAGCGTATCGTGAATTACCTGGAAGTAGCGACGGGCCAGGCTCTTGACGAATGCGGCCATGTCCGCCTTGAGCGCCGGCGAGAGCGGTCCGGCAGGCCGGTAGGCGGCGTTCAGAGCGTCCCACGCGGCAAAATCGGTTCCCCAGGCCGCATTCAGCTTGGCGATGTCGCCGTACTTCGCCTTTAGCTGCGCCAGAAACGCCTGCTTTGCGGGCGAGGATGCCTCCTCCGCCAGCGCGCCGTAGGCCAGGCCGTACCGCCCGTTCTCCTCGCCGCCCCCGCCCCAGCTTAGCTCGTTATCCACGAAGTAGCCGAGGCACCAGGGATCGCCCTTCACCTTCTGGACGACAGGGCGCAGGCTGTTGGCAACGCTCACGGCGAAGCGCGGGTCGAACGGGTCGTGCATCTTGCCCCAGTAGTCCGAGCCGCTGCTGAGGCGGGCGTGGTCGCCGTTGATGTGCGCGGTCGCCACGTAGGGAATGCGCCCGTTCCGGTAGAGCGTCTCGTCCGACCAGTTGCCGATGGTGTTGAAGCCCCAGGCTTGCAGCCGCGCCAGGGCCGTCTCCCGCCACGCCTTCTCGTAGTCCTGCCCGTACTTCCGCTCCAGATTGGCCGTCAGGAAGTTGAAGGTCACTCCCTCCTTGACGGGGCCGGAGTGGACGTTGCGCACGTAACCGCGATGCCGTGCCAGCGGGCTGCCCTCTTCCGGCAGCCAGGTAAACATCTTCTCGCGTCCGGTGATAAAGGTGGCGTTTTCCGTGCCGACGCAGTCTATTCCCAGCGAGAAGAAGAGATGGCCTTCCGGCGTGACCAGCCACCACTTGCCGTCGCGCTTCTCGGTGCGGAAAAAGCCGGTCGCGGGAAGCTGCGGGCCAGAGGCCCAGCCGCCGTACTTATCCCGGTCCGGCAGGGTAGGATGCGCCTTGAGTTCCGCCGCCTCCGCCGCGCGGCGCTTTGCAAACTCCGCTTCGTCCTTGAGCTTGCCGGGCCAGTCTGCCTTCGCGTACTGCCCGTAAGCGTCTACAATGCCGTCCAGAGAGACGGTATAGGGGATCAGGCGGATGTTGTCCACCAGAAGCGTTCTGGCAGCGGGCGGACGGTGTAGGAATATCTGGAATGCGACGATGTGGCCGAGGTTGATCGGGCCGGCGGCCTGAGACGCCAGGCTATGCACTCCGGGCACGGTCGGCAGGCCGCGCATACCGTACTCCATCGGGTTAGGGCCGAGCGGCAGCACGAAGGTATCGGTCTTGCCCGGCGTAATGGTACCGGCTCCCTGCCGGCAGTGGACGACGCCGTTGGCGCTTGGGTCGTCGTCTACCCGCACGCCGAACTCCACCGGCTCACTGCCGGGATTGGTGATGTCCAGCGCCAGCCCGCCGAAGCCGCGCCAGTCCCAGGACGACTCGGCGGCGACGGCCATATTGGGCCATTCGGCAGGCAGGTACTCGATCTGTAGGGCGTGCTGGCCCTCGGTGGCGTGTTCGGAGGTAAGCGTTACGCGCGTGCTGTTGGCTTTGACGGCCTGTAGATCGGCCTCGGTTTCAAACGAGGCGACCATCCGGGTCTGCGCGGCGGCAGGGCCGACTATCCCGACGAGGATCAGCAGCGCGGCGAAAAACAAAGGGGTCATTGGCGTCTCCAGAAGGTGACATAGCCCGGCGGCGACGGAGTTTGTTCCTTTGCCATAGGAAGTTCTGAAGTAGCGGGCGAATAGTACCGTTGCTAATTTTAACATTCGACAGGGCGTGTGAAAACCCTGCCCCATTTGCGACTTTCGGATGTGCGCGTGGTGCGGGTGTTCAAGCACCAAGCGAAGCTTAAGGGCAAATAGAAAATCGCCTTTGAGGATTTCTCTCAAGAAGAGATTGAGGTTGTTATAGATGGCGAATGGAGTGCGGCTGGTATGGGAGGGGAAGCGCCCGGCGGCGACGGAGTTTGAGCCGCTGCCCGTGGTTGAGCGTATAGAGGAGTACGGCGATCCTAGCGGGCATAAGGGCGCGTGTAACCGGCTTATTCATGGCGACAATCTGGCGGTGATGGCGGCGCTGCGGGAGGAACTGGCTAGGCGAATGGCTCTCATCTACCTTGATCCGCCGTTCTTTACGGGCACGAACTGGCAGGCGCAGGGCGTCGGGAAAAGGAAAGAGGGAAATGCAGGCACGCGGCTGCCGGCGTTTACGGATGATTGGGACGGCGACCTGGGAGCCTATATGCAATGGCTGTATGACCGGCTGGCGCTGGCGAGGGAACTGCTGGCGGAGGATGGCAGTCTCTATGTGCATCTAAGCTGGCACGCGGCCCATTACGTCAAGCTGCTGCTGGATGAGATTTTTGGGCCGGAGCATTTTCAGAACGAGATTATATGGTGTTATCGGGAAGCCATCAACTCCAAGAAGCGCTGGAACCGCAAGCACGATACCCTTCTCTTCTATAGCAAGGGCAAACATTTTACGTTTAACTATGAGGCGGTGCGGGAGCCCTACGCGGAATCGCATGTAAAGAAGTATCGGCTGCGCGATGGGAAGGGGCCGTACCGGTTGATGGGACGGGGGATCGCCAATAGCCCGCTGCGTTCGCGGCGTGATCTGCCGCCGCAGTACGAGACGCAGTTTCCCGGTCTGACCTATCGGCACTATCTGGGCGAGGGAACGCTGCCGGTGGACTACTGGCAGATTGATATTGAGAACCAGGCAAGCCACACTCGAACCGGCTATCCAACCCAGAAGCCGGAGGCGCTGCTGGAGCGTATCCTGCTGGCCTCCTCCAATCCGGGCGACCTTATCGCGGATTTCTGCTGTGGCAGCGGCACGACGCTGGCGGTAGCGGCGCGGCTGGAGCGGCAGTGGATCGGCTGTGACGCGGGCGCACTGGCAATCCATACGGCGCGTAAGCGACTGCTGGAAAGGCTGGAGGGCGCGCATTTTGTGGTGGAGCGCGCACAGATGCCTGTGGAGGAACAGGCCAGGCCGGCGCAACAGGCTATGGCGGCGCGAAGGAGCGCCGTTTGCCTGGAGCAGTCTGAGGGCGGCGCGCGCGTGCGGCTGGCGGCAGAGGCGGCGTCGTGGGTGGATATGTGGGCTGTGGAATGGCGCGATAGCCCCATGGAAAGCGATACCGAGCAGGCCAGACCGTTTCGTCCGCAGTGGTGGTCGGCGCGCACACGCCGCTGTCCCTCACTGGCGGAAGTCAGCCCGGTCTATCCCGTGGGGGGCGCGAGAATGGTCGTCCGGGTGGCGCTGGCGGACGCAGCCGGCGAGACCTTCTGGGTGGACCTGTCGGCAGGATCAGCGCCGTAAGGACAAAGCACATAATTTTGCGAAAATGCCCTTGACTTCGTAAAGAAGAAGCGTGTATATTATGCAGGCTTTGATTTATACGACGGTGCGCCGACCTGATGATCGAACCAGCGTGGAATTGAAAGGCTCAAAATTCTTTCGAGAATGCCCTTGACAGTGCGGCAAACTGGTAGTATAATATCTAGGCCTCGCGAGAGACCCCGTTTGAAACCTCCGTGTTGGTGTGTTGGTGTAATATAGCTCACCTGTTTGAAACGCGGAGTTCTTGCGTGGGCCGGACGGACGCTCCCAGCGTTGGAACGTCGGTCTAAGCTTCTGATCCTTGAGAGTCGCGTGTGACGTTTTGTGCAGGCTTTACTTTGGTAGAGCCTGTGAGTTTCGCATCGCGTGCCATAAAGAACTTTGCGTCACGAACATAGTTTGGTGACGATGGGCCAGGGATAACTTTGTTTTCTCACCTACCTGTCTTCGGACGGGTAAGGTTTCGTCAGATTTATTCTGATGGAGAGTTTGATCCTGGCTCAGGACGAACGCTTGCGGCGTGCCTAAGAAATGCAAGTCGAGCGAGTTCGCCTTCCACCGAGCCTGCCTGGCCCTGCCTGAGACCGAGGCAGCCCCTGCTTG
>Ga0209810_1002186_pt1 | contig 24510 bp, 22 predicted proteins | sample Coa_R1_7_FD_187159 | JGI IMG/M metagenome (GOLD analysis project Ga0209810, IMG submission 187159) | Surface soil microbial communities from Centralia Pennsylvania, which are recovering from an underground coalmine fire - Coalmine... | ecosystem: Environmental > Terrestrial > Soil > Unclassified... | reverse complement strand
TACCGATATGATATTCGGCGCTCTCCACCATAGCTTCAGGCGTGGGAAACCCGTACTTTTCAAGAAGTCGTCGCTCGAGCGAACCGGCATTCACGCCGATGCGGATAGGTACCTTCTGTTCCTGAGCGCGCCGCACGACTGTGCGGACTTTTTCAGCGTCCCCGATGTTGCCGGGATTAATCCGCAGCTTGTCAATTCCGGCATCGAGCGCCATCAACGCGAATTTATATTGGAAATGGATGTCTGAAACCAGTACGGAATCCGGACACTCTTTGCGGATCTCCTTCAGCGCTTTGGCCGCCTCGATATCAGGCACGGCGAGTCGCACAATTTCGCACCCTGCCTGTTCCAACTGGTGGATCTGCTCGACGGTTTTGCCCACATCCCGCGTGTCCGTCTTGGTCATGGACTGCACAATGATCGGCGCGTCTCCACCAATTGTGTACCGCCCTACCTTAACCGCACGCGTCTTGCGCCTTGGAGGAAAGTGCTCTTTGTCGCTGAAATTCACGGTAACCTGCCCCTGCTTGAAATGTGCGCAGCGTCACCCGCCTGGACTTAGGAGGGACGCAAAGATTTCATGATATCGTTATACATCACAAAAACAAAGAGGAGCACAATCAGTACGACGCCGACCTGAATCACCCTCTCTTTAACTGCCAGGCTCAAATCGCGCCGCATCAGGCCCTCGATAGCCAACATAAAAATGTGCCCACCGTCCATCACCGGGATGGGCAACAGATTGACGATGCCAAGTTGCAGACTGATAAACGCTACAAACAGCAGGAGGTCCGCAAATCCCCGCCGGTAAGCCTCGCCCGAGATCTGCGCAATCCCGATTGGCCCGGCAAGGGACTTGGTGGACATCCTCCGCGTCACAATCTTGCCCAGCACCTCGAAAGTTTCGAGGAAATTCCTGTAGTTTGTTCTGACGGCATACTCCAGGGCCAGTGTTACTGGAAGTTTTTGAATGACGAATTCGGTCTGTCGAATGGTTACCCCGATTCGCCAGGTTTTCAGGCCCATGACATCCGTGAACTCAGGCGTCACATGGACCTTGAATTCCTTCCCGTCGCGTACAACGGCCAGGTCAACCGGCTTGCCCTTTCCGTCCCGCAACGCCTGAACGACAAGCGCCCAGTAATAAATAGGCTTACCGTCAAGGCCGACTATGGTATCCCCCGGTTTCAAGCCGGCTTTGCCGGCGGGTTGATCGGCCTCGACCTTGTCAATCACCAGCGGGACGTACGGATACCAGCCCGCGACCCCGGAACCATCCTGCCCATCGACGTGCGGTGTCAAACTCATGTGCAGAATTTCGCCGTCCCGTTCAACGGTCAGCGGGATGGGATGGTCTGCCCCCGTCAGGACTTTAAATTTAATGTCCTGCCACTTGGGGTCCTTAATCCCGTCAAATTGGATGATCCTGTCGCCTGGCTGAAGACCCGCTTGCGCTGCCGCGGAGTTGCCGTCCACAGCGCCAATCACCACCGGCTGGTCTTCGTAGGCTGGCTTCTGGAAATGGAACATGTAAAGCCCGGTAAGAACTACCACCGCCAACACAAAATTCATCATCGGCCCCATCAGCACGATTACGAACCTCTGCCAGCGCGGTCGCGAGAGGAATTCCGATGGATCACCAGTGAGGACGGCCGTAGGGTCGTCGCCGGCCATCTTGACGTATCCACCAAGCGGAAGGATGCTCACACGGTAGTCCGTCCCGCCTCGCTCAAATCCAAACAGACGCTTCCCGAATCCCAGGGAGAAAGTCAAAACGCGGACGCCAAATCCTTTGGCAGCAAGGAAATGGCCCGCTTCATGGACAAAAACCATGATCCCCAGAACGATGACGACAACAACCGCGTCAGTCAGGAAACTTGATAGCATGAATCAGACCTCTCTCCCTCTTACACCAGTGCGTGCGGATGTGTCATCGAGGCCACGGCTTCGCGGGCATAAACCCGAGCCTGCTGGTCGCATAGCAAAACCTCTTCCATAGTAGTTGGATGGTGTTGGGGGATCTTGCGCATCACTTTTTCGATCACACGTGGAATATCCGGAAAGCGAAGCTCTCCCCTGAGAAACGCTTCCACCGCCACTTCATCTGCAGCGTTCAGAGCACAGGGCACGAGTCCGCCCTGTTCGAGAGCGGCCCGCCCAAGTTCCAGGCAGGGAAACCTATGCACATCCGGCTCTTTGAAGTGCAATGCCCCTGTTGCAATCAAATCGAGGAGCGGAAGATGCCCGTTTGAATCAACACGCTCCGGATAGGTCAGGGCGTATTGGATAGGCAGCCGCATGTCTGCCACCGAAAGTTGTGCCATGACCGAACCATCACAAAACTCGATCATTGAATGGATGATCGATTCCGGATGAATCATCACATCGATCTGGCGCGACGGGAAGCCAAAAAGCCAATGGGCCTCAATAATTTCAAGACCTTTATTCATCAGCGTGGCGGAGTCAATCGTGATTCTTCCGCCCATCTTCCACACGGGATGCTTCAACGCCAGGTCGGGAGTGACACTTTCCAGGTCCTTGGGGTTTGTCTTGAGGAACGGCCCGCCGGAACCCGTGAGGATCAGCCTTCGGACCTCTTTGTGGCTGCCTGACCTCAGGCATTGGTGGATAGCGCAGTGCTCGCTGTCGATCGGCAGGACGCTCACGTCGCGCTCCTTTGCCGCGCGCGTCACCAATTCGCCGGCCACAACCATAACTTCCTTGTTGGCGAGCCCAACTGCTTTGCCTGCACAAATCGCCTGATAAACCGCCACCAGTCCCGTCGTGCCGTGGGATGCCGCAACGACGAAGTTGACGTCCGGATGGGTCACTGCCTCGATCTGGCCGTCGGTCCCCGCAACAATTTTAATGTTTTCACGAAAGCCCCGGGCCTGCAGCTGGTCACGAAGCGGGGCAATCAGCTCTTTGGTGGCTACGACCGCCAAGGCGGGGCGAAATTCCGCGATCTGGCCCGCCAGGACGTCAAGGTTCTTTCCGGCCGAAAGCGCTATGACGCGGAACCGGTCCGGATGTCCCCGAACAACCTTGAGGCAATTCTGACCGATCGAGCCGGTCGAACCCAGAATGCACAATCCTTTCATCGGTGCCAGAAGTCCTTGAGGTTCCAAAGCAACCATAGCATCGGGGTGGCGATCAGGAGGCTGTCAATCCGGTCGAGCAGCCCTCCGTGCCCCGGCAGAATCGTTCCCGAGTCTTTCAGGTTGGCCGATCGTTTCAGGGCAGATTCAACGAGGTCGCCAGCCTGCCCGGCAAGGGCAACGATGCCTCCTATAAGGATAACTGTTTTTTGCTCGTCTGTCTGCCAAAACCAATGCGAATAACCCCATGCCACCAGAATCGCCCCGAGAAGCCCGGCAATAGCCCCTTCGACCGTTTTCCTTGGGGAAATCAACTTTGCAAGAGGGACTCGGCCAATCGTTCGCCCTGCAGCGTAGGCGAAGATGTCCTCTGCCCAGACGACCAGAAACAGCAGGATTGTAAGCTGCCAGCCCACATCAAGCCCAAATCTCAGAGGAATAATCCACGAAAAGGCAAACCCAATGTACAAAACCCCGAATAAGGTGGAAGCTACAGCTCCCAAATAAGCCTTTAGATCAGAAACCACTACCAGCCCGGCAATTGGGACAACAAGCGCAATGAGCATTATAAGAACCAATTCAAAGTGAGCGGCTCCGTGAATCTCTGCGACCTGCCCCACGCAAAGCAGGCCTGCCGCCACATATCCCATCCACGGCCATCCGCCCAGGCCGGCTTCCTGGCTGATGTGAAAATACTCATGAAGGCTGATTCCCACCGTCGCCAGCACAGCCAGAACAAACAGCCACTCGCGCTCCTGCACAATCAGGTACACGACGAGCAGGGCCAAGGGCAAACCGGTTAAGATTCGTCGCTTCATGGGATTGGGTCGGACGGACCAGGCAAGTGGGCGAGGGCTGTACGGACCCAGGCCCTAAGCCTCAGTATCAGCCCAGCCCGCCGTAGCGGCGCTCCCGCTTTTGGAAATCAATAATCGCCTGGAACAATTCACGCTCCGTAAAGTCAGGCCACAGCACATTGGTCACCCAGATTTCACAATAAGCGACCTGCCATAGAAGGAAATTGCTCAGGCGCATCTCTCCGCTGGTCCGAATCAGGAGATCAGGATCAGGAAGGTCATGAGTATAAAGATGCTGTCTGATCGTTTCTTCATTGATCGTTTCCACGTCAAACTCGCTGTTCTGCTGCACCTCCAACGCCAGACTTCGCACCGCATCGATCAGTTCGGCCCGGCCGCCGTAATTCAACGCGAGCGTCAGCTTCAAGCCCGTGTTTGATCTTGTCTTTTCAATCGTTTCATAAAGGTCGCGCTGCACGCTTTTCGGAAGATTTGCAATCCTGCCAATAGCTCCGAAGCGAATGTTATTTTCGTTGAGCTCACGAAGTTCCTTCTTCAGATACTCGCGGAGAAGTTCCATCAGGAGCTTGACTTCCGTGTGAGGACGCTTCCAATTTTCCACAGAAAATGCGTAGAGCGTAAGGCACGGCACGCCCAGCCGAGCGCAACTTTCCACTACTGCTCGTACCGCGCGAATTCCCGCGCGATGGCCGGCGATCCGAGGCAGGCGGCGCTTCCTGGCCCATCGTCCGTTTCCATCCATAATCACGGCGATATGCTGGGGCAGGCGCTGAAGGTCGATTTGCGAATACAGATCAGCGTTTGACGTCCTGGGTTTCACAATGGGTCCGCAATGCGCAAAAGGTGTTCACTCAAGAGTTAACAAACTAACACAGTGGCGTGACCAGTTCAACCGCTGCAGCGACAGCGACACAGTGCGCGCCTTTTCGCCCTACCGACGCAGGATCCTCTTTATCGAGACGGCGCGACCGGTGTTTTTGTCAGCTTCCACGAGAACTGCGCAGAGCCGCACGTCCCCTTTCGCAACCTCGAACCTCTCAGGAAGCTGGCTGAGGAATTTACGGATCGCAATGTTCTTCTCGATACCGATCACCGATTCAAAAGGTCCGGTCATTCCAAGGTCCGTAATGTACGCGGTCCCTCCAGGCAAAACGGTCTCGTCCGCCGTGGGAACATGAGTGTGCGTGCCGACCACAGCCGTAACGCGGCCATTGAGGTACCAGCCTATGGCCAGTTTTTCCGACGTTGCTTCAGCATGCATGTCAACAATCCGGATCTTCACAGATTCCGGAAGACCCTCGAGCAGCGCATCCGCGGTCCTGAAAGGGCAATCGATCGATGGCATAAAGACTCGCCCTTGAAGATTAATCACCGCGTATTCCAGTCCTGCCTGGGTCTTGCCGACGTAAAGTCCTCGGCCGGGAACTTGCGGAGGATAGTTGGCCGGGCGCAGCAGCGGACCATCGGCGTTCTCTGCCAGGTAGGGGTAAATCTCCTTCTTGTCCCAGATGTGGTTCCCTGTGGTCAGCACTGAAATACCCATCCCAACCAGTTCCTGCACCAGTTGCGGCGTGATGCCAAAACCCGCAGCCGCGTTCTCTCCGTTTGCAAGGACCAGGTCCGGAGCATATTCGGCCATCAACTCAGGGAGTTTGTCCCTCACGATGCCACGGCCGGGCCGTCCGAAGATGTCGCCGATGTAGAGTATCCTAACGGTGTCTTGCAATATTTACCCACTGCGGCCAGCCCCGCACACGTATCAGGGCCTGCCCGAAAGCATCAGGTTGCGCTACAAGACCCCCAATCGCCGGCGAGGCCCTTAGACAGCCGGTTTCAGCAGGCGATCCAGGGTCTCACTGTATTCGCTGACTTTCTGTTCCACTTGCCGGGTGATTTCATCGTATTTGGACTTCAACTGATGATATTCGTCCGCGATGTTGAGAGCGGCAAGAACAGCAACACGGAGCGAATCCACATTGCGGCCGCGCGCCGCGATCGAGCGCATCTTGTTATCCACATATCGGGCAAGTTCTTCCAGATAGGCGGGGTTCAGGCTCCCTTTGACGTGGTATTTCTGATCGTAAATTTCGATACACACGGACTCTGGCGGATTGGACATATTCCTCCTTCTCCCCCTGCCGGTCCCCACGCGGAGCGAAGGCCACTAACCTTCAGCAATTATCCCGCGCTGTCGGAGCCTGTCAACTGCTCGATTTGAGCCAAAAGCCTCTCGATTCGCTCCCGGACTTCTTCCCGTTCGCGCCGCAGCATCTGCACTTCATGTTGCAATGCTTCGATGCGCTTCTGACTGTCTCCCGAATCCTGCTTAAGCCTTTCAACGGCCTTCTCAAGGTCGCGTTTATCTGCAACGGCGCGCCTGAAAGCTTCGCTGGCCTTTGAAAGTTTTTCTTCCAACTGCTGGAAACTCTCGTTCAGATCCATGGTTTCTGGCCCCAATGCCCCCCGTCATGCCGACGCCCGAATCCTGACGCCCAGAGGTTCGAGCGACTCCATGATTCGCCGACATGCTGCATCCACTTCGTCGCTCGCCAGCGTCCGGGTCGCACTTTGAAAAGTGATGCGAAGCAGCAGACTGACGTGCCCCGCTGGTATTATGCCTTGCAACTCCTCGCTGCGGCGCCACTCGACCGGCGTCAGACCCTGGATTTCCTCGATGCCGAGTTTGCGAATGGCTTCTTCCAGTCGCCCATAAGGAGTACTTCCAGGCAAAATCAGAGAAAAGTCCCGCTCTACTGCCGGGAACTTCGATATCGTTTTGAAGCTGCGCCGGCGCAACGGCGCTCGGAGCAGGAATTCCAGATCAACCTCAGCCAGCCAGATTCTTCGCCGGCGCAATTTGTACTTGTCAGCCAGACCCTCTTTCAAAAGGCCAAGTGTGGCGACCGTTGATCCGGCAGCCATAAAGCGTCCCGCCTGCCCTGTTTCGAGATAGCACACTTCTGACGGCTCAAATTTCACTTCCGGCAGGTCAAACCGGGAAAAAAGCTGCTCCAGGTCGCCTTTCAGGTCAAAAAAGTCGATCGCTCTGGCATCGCTATGCACCGTCTGGGCCCAGCGGTTCCCACTTGCGCCCAGCACCAGCACGCGACGCTCGTCGGGCAGACCTTTCGGCTGAGCGCTGTAAATCCTTCCCATTTCAAACAGCCGGAGATCGTTGCGGTCGCGGTCAAGGTTCCACTTCAACGTATGGATCATGCTTGGGACGGCCGAAGACCGCATGGCAGAAGCGTCCTGACTGAGAGGGTTGGCCAGGACCACCGGCGCGCGGTCCGTAAACCAGGAGTTTTCCTCCGGATCGACCATCGCAGACGGAATAATCTCCCGGTAGCCCAGCGCCACCAGCGTACTGCTGATCTCAAGCTCCTTGCTGCGCCCCCGGTTCTCCGAAATTCGGGGAGGCGCCGGCCGCACGCGCGATGGGAACCGATTGTAGCCATAATGCCTCGCCACTTCCTCGATCAAATCCACTTCCCGCTCAACATCCAGGCGGAACGAAGGCGGAGTCACTCGCCAACCCTCGGTCCCTCGCCGTTCCACCTTAAAGCCGAGCGTGCGAAGGACCCGTTCGATTTCTTCCCACAGCACTTCCGCACCTAAAAGTCGCTGGATTTCGCTCCGGCGCAATTCGATAAAGTTCCTATGCTTTGGGAACGGGTAAACATCCAGCATGCCCCGCAGGATTTCTCCGCCCGCAAGCTGGGAAATCAGCAGTGCCGCATGGCCAAGCGCCACGGGAGCCATATCGATGTCCGCGCCGCGTTCGAACCGATGCGAAGCCTCTGTGTGCAGTCCATGGGATTTTGAGGTGCGACGGACGGATGCCGGATCAAACCACGCGCTTTCCAGCAGGACCGTGTGCGTATCATCAGAAATTTCAGAATCCTTGCCGCCCATTACTCCTGCCAGGGCAACCGGGCGGACCGCGTCGGCGATTACGAGGTCCTTTGCCGTGAGCGTTCGGTTCACGCCATCGAGCGTGCGCAACTGCTCGCCGGCGCGTGCCAGCCGCACGATGATCTTGCGGCCCGACAGCCGGACCAGATCAAACGCATGGAGCGGATGCCCCAGTTCCATCAGAACATAGTTAGTGATGTCCGCGACGTTATTAATAGCACGCTGTCCCACGGCTTCAAGCCGCTTCACAAGCCAATCTGGCGATGGCTTCACTTCCACTCCCTGGATCACCCGCCCGCAATATCGCGCGCAGAGTTCAGGATTTAGAATTTCGATGGAAGCTTCGGCCGAAGCAGGCGCAGGGACCTCCTTGCAAACAAATTCCAATGTCTTCAGACGCCTGCGGTAGAGCGCCGCAACTTCCCGCGCGATGCCGTAATGGCTCAGACAGTCGGGACGGTTGGTGGTGACTTCGACTTCGAACACTACGTCGTCGCCGACCGCCTGAAAGGACTCGACATTCAGCCCGATGGCGGTGAGGTCCGCCTTCAGCCGGCGAGGCTGAACCGGAACCTCTACGAATTCTTTCAGCCAGTTGAGGGAAACTTTCATTGTTTCAAACTTCGCGCGATTTTATACAAACCTGCCGGAGGTCAATTCGATGCGGCCTGAATTGCCTGTTGCGGATCCCGTCAGAACTGCTCCAGAAATCTTACGTCGCCCTGTTGGAAAAGCTGGATGTCATTGATGTCGTACTTCATCATCGCAAAGCGCTCGACGCCAAGACCGAAGGCCCAACCCGAATATCGATCCGGATCAATCCCGCCGTGACGCAGCACTTCCGGATGGACCATGCCGCAGCCCATCACTTCCACCCAGCCGCTTTCTTTACACACGCGGCAGCCCTCGCCACCGCAAAAGACGCAACTGATCGACAGTTCCCCGCTGGGCTCCGTAAAAGGAAAGAAACTGGGAGTAAAGTTGGTCTTGATCTTATCGCCAAAGAATTTCCTGGCGAAATAATCGAGCGTGCCTTTCAGGTCTGCAAAGCTGATGTCCGTGTCCACGGCAAGCCCTTCCACCTGGTGAAACATGGTAGCGTGTGTCGAATCCGGGTTGTCGTGCCGGTAAGCCTTGCCGGGGCAGATGATGTATAGCGGCGCGCCGTGCTTTTCCATGGCGCGAATCTGCACCGGCGAAGTGTGCGTGCGCAATACGGTCTCCGAGTTGACGTAAAGCGTGTCCCAGTCGTCGCGCGCCGGGTGGGTTTCGGGAATATTCAGGGCATCGAAATTGTAATAGACCGATTCAATTTCCGGCCCGGACTCAATGGCGAAACCAAGGCCGAGAAAGATCTCCTCGATTTCCCGCATCACCTGCGTGACAGGATGAATCGAGCCGAGCGGCCGCCGGAAGCCCGGCAGTGTCAGGTCTGTTGCCGCCTCTGTAATCTTCAGCGAAGGAACGCCCGCTCCGAACTTCAATGTTGCTTGCTGGGGCAGGGCTGCCGCACCTCCTCGGACCGGAACGTCCTGAATAAGGCGGTCTGTCTCAAGGGCCGCCGCGCGCCGGCGCAATTCGTTGAATGCGCGGCCCACACCAGGCTTTAACTCCTTCGAGGCCGGCTTCAACCAGTTCTCGTCAATCATAGACACCAGCCCGCCCTTGCGCGCCAGCCAGCGATCGCGGAGCTCTTTGGCCTTCTGGCTGCGCTCGCGTTCATCGGCCGCGCCACCTTCAATCAGAGCTTGCCGTTCGCTCTCCATCGCTGCAGTCACTTCGGCAAACAACTCGGCAACGGCCTCCGATGTTGTCGCCTCAAGATCTTTCAGCGTCCTGCTGATTTTCTCGTCAATGGACAAGGGATCCCGTGTGCGCGCGTGTCTCGAGGAACTCCGGCGATCGGTTTCGGATTCGGCCATAGTTCAGCCTGCATTCAAGGCCGTCTTCACGCGGTTCGCCAGCTCGGCAAATGCCGGCTGGTCAAGGGCCGCCATTTCTGCGAGCGCCTTGCGGTCAAGCTCCACGCCCAGCTTCTTCATTCCGTGAATGAACTGGCTGTACGTCAGCTCATTTTGCCGTGCCGCCGCGCCAATTCGCACGATCCAGAGGCGGCGGAAATCGCGTTTCTTGCGTCGGCGGTCGCGGTAGGCGAAACGGCCCGCGCGGTCCGCGGCCTCCTTCATGAATTTATAAAGCTTGCTTTTCTTGAGGAAGTAGCCTTTGGTGAGCTTGGCGAGTTTCTTCCGCTGGGCGCGGCGCACAGTGCCGCGCTTGACTCTTGGCATGGGTTTACTCCTTTCAGAGAATTTCGGGGCAGTAAAGGCACCCAGCCCTTGGCCTTTCCGCACCCGCGAAAACAGAAATTCCGTTTACAGCAATTATTGCATTATAAATCGGAAGCCCGCTTCGGTGTAGCGGTGAGTGTGGAACGCTGGCTGTGAGGCGTTGTCCCCGCAGACTTGTCCAACGACTCCACTCATCGCCCGTAGGGCAGCATGGCCTTGACGTGCCGGACGTCAGCATCCGCAATCACGGAAGTTGATCCCAGTTTCCGTTTGCGTTTCCGCGTCTTGGAAGTCAGAATATGGCGGGCGCCTGCATGTCCGCTCATAATTTTCCCGCCTGCGGTCAGCTTGAACCGCTTGGCGGCGCCCTTATGTGTCTTCAATTTCAGCTTTGGCAAAGCTATCCTCCCGAAGTTTCATGCACCGGCGCAGGTTTCGGCTGCGCCTGCGGCTGCTGCTCAGCGCGCGGTACGGGCGCACGCGCCGCCTGCTTGCCCGACTTGGCCGTCAGCTTCTTTGGAGAAAATATGGCCGAAAGATTCGGCCCCTCCTGCCGCGGGCCGATTTCCAACTGCCCGATTTCGGCCAGGTCCTCGGACAGCCGCTTCATCATTTCCCAGCCCAGGTCGCGGTGTGCGTTTTCGCGCCCGCGGAAAGTGATGGCGGCCTTCACCTTTGACCCGTCCTTCAAAAACTCGATGATGCGGTTCCGCTTGGTCTCGTAATCGTGCGTCGAGATGCGTGGCCGCATCTTAACTTCTTTTAGTCCGGCCGCCTTCTGGTGCTTCCGCGCTTCGTGCTGCCGCTTGCTCAACTGGTAAAGATATTTCCCGTAATTGATGATGCGACAAACGGGCGGGTTTGCCTGAGGCGCCACTTCCACCAAGTCAAGACCTTGCGCCCGTGCGATTTTCAAGGCCTCAAACGGCGGCATCACGCCGACCTGCTTGCCTTCTTCGTCAATCAGACGAATTTCCCGGGCGCGAATTCTCTCGTTGACTCGTACGTAATTTCCGCTGATAAATAGCCCTCCTGGTCCAATGGACCATCTTGCCTAAGTTAGCTTATACGTTTCTTGCCTTAAAGGTAAGCCTACGTGTTCTCATGCACTATCAGAAGCTTACCATTTATTTGCCCGTGTGTCGATAAGTTCCCGAAGGTAGGATTTGACCTCCCCCAAGGGCCTGGAGCCGACGTCTCCAGTGTCGCGCCTTCGCACCGAAACTGCTCCGCTCTGCGCCTCACGGTCCCCCACCACGAGCATGAACGGCACCCGCTGAAGCTGCGCGTCGCGGATGCGGGCATTGAGCTTTTCGTTCCGATCGTCAAGCTCCACGCGGATGCGCACCGCCCGCAACTCCTCGACAACCTTGCGCGCATATTCCATATGCTTTTCGCTTATTGGCAGCACAACGGCCTGCACCGGCGAGAGCCACACCGGAAACGCGCCCGCATAGTGCTCGATCAGGACGCCGAAGAACCTTTCGATCGAGCCCAGCAGTGCCCGGTGGACCATCACCGGCGTGTGCGGCTTGCCGTCGGCGCCCGTGTATTCCAGCCCGAACCGGCGCGGCAGGTTGAAATCAAACTGAACGGTGGTCAGTTGCCAGGGTCGGCCGATGGCGTCCACAAGCTTCACGTCTATCTTCGGCCCGTAGAAAACCGCCTCACCGGGCATGTACTTGAAGGGAATATCCATCCGCTTGAGCGTATTCATCAGCGCGCCTTCGGCAAGTTCCCATTCTTCTACGGTCCCCGCGTAATGTTCGACATTCTGAGGGTCGCGGGCGGAGAGTTCCACTTCATACCGGTCAAAGCCGAAAGTCTTCAGCACGAGGAATGCAAACTCGATGCAATTCTGGACTTCGCTTTCCAACTGCTCCGGCATGCAGAAGATATGCGCATCGTCCTGCGTAAAGCCCCGCACCCGCAGCAGGCCGTGCATCACGCCTGACCGCTCATAGCGGTAAACGGTGCCAAGCTCAGCCAGCCGCATGGGCAATTCGCGGTAGCTGCGCCGGCGGTCGCGGTAGATCAGAATATGGCCCGGGCAGTTCATGGGCTTCAACTGGTAGCGGTCATTTTCCACTTCCATCGGCCCGAACATGTTTTCGCGGTAGAAGTTCGCGTGGCCGCTGGTCTCCCACAAATGAAGCCGCATGGCGTGCGGCGTATAAACCATGTCGTAGCCTCGCGCGACCAGTTCGCCACGCAGCCAGTCTTCGATCTCTTTGCGGATAATCCCACCCCTGGGATGCCAGAAGATCAGGCCTGGGCCGGCGTCATCCTGAATACTGAACAGATCCAGTTCCTTCCCCAGCCGCCGATGGTCGCGCTTTTTGGCTTCCTCGATCCGGGCTAGAAATTCATCCAGTTCCTTCTTAGTGAAAAACGCCGTGCCATAGATGCGCTGCATGGGATGCGAGCTTTCATCGCCCTTCCAATGCGCGCCGGCAACGCTCAGCAGTTTGAAAGCCTTGATGCGCCCCGTCGAAGGGATGTGCGGGCCGCGGCAGAAATCGAGGAATTTCCCAGTCCGGTAAGCAGAAAAGACAGGCTCGGCCTTTTCCTCAATCAGTTCGCACTTCAGGAACTCCCCCATATCCTTGAAGATCTTCAGGCCCTCTTCCTTGGGGAAATAAACCCGCTCATAAGGCAAGTCGGCATCAACCAGTTCTTTCATTTTGGCTTCGATTCGCTCGAGGTCAGCCTCGGTAAACGCCTTCTCGCGATAGAAGTCGTAGAAGAATCCTGTATCGGTGGGAGGGCCTATGCCGGGGTGCGCGTCGGGGAAAAGTTCAAGGACCGCCGCAGCGAGCAAGTGCGCCGAAGAATGCCGGTAAATCATCAGTCCTTCCGGCGAGGAAGGCGTGATCACACGGAACGAGCCGTCGGTTTCGAGTGGTGCGTTGAGGTCGATCAGCTTGTCGTCAATTTTGGCCGCCAGGGCGACCCTGGCAAGTCCCGGGCTGATTGATTGGGCCACTTCGAGCGCGGTAGTTCCCTGTGGAAATTCCTTGCTGCTGCCGTCAGGCAGGATAACCTTAATGTTCCCCATTACCTGGAAGTTTACTCCATGGAATTGCAAACGGATACGATAGCAGAGAGGTTTCCAGCCGGTCAAACCGATTCGCGCCGTAGCGCGAATCCGGCGGTTTGAACCCTGCGACGGCCCGATTGTCCGGAAGTTACGACGCCGGCGAGTTGATTTGCCTTTCCGCTGCGTGATAGGCAGGAAAAGCGATGTGCGGCGCGACAGGGTTCAGTTCGAGCGCGCCCAGGTTGGCCGGCCGGAATATCCCGAATGTGGATTGGACCCCGAATTCGAGGAAGCGCCGCCGCACAGCACGAATAGCTTCATCCGGGTCGCTGCGGCTTAGAATTCCAACCGCAGGTCCGGACCCACATACAAACACGTCCATTACACCTGACGTTCGCACCTTGAAGACCTCTTCAAAGCCTGGCACGACCGTTTGCGACACCGCGAGCGCTGCCGGTTCCAGCACAGAAGCGCCTTGCCCACCGGGCCGCGCAAACAGTGCCGCAAGCTCCCGAGCGCGCTCTCGATGCAATGAAACGTCCTCGCCGGCTGGGTCCGTCGCTTTACGTCCCGTGGCATCAGAACCGCTGGCTTCAAATTCCGGATTCACGACACCTAGGATAAAGTCTCCGGGCAAAAACGTTCGCCGAATGACGTGTGAATATTCCTCACCGGCGCATGCCACAAATCCGCCGTGCCACGCTGCCAGCAGATTATCCAGCCGGCTTTCATAAATGCGCGCCAGGTCCAACAGGATCTTGTCATTCAAGCCAAGCGAGTACAGCCGGTCCGCAGCAATCAGCCCGGCCAGCACTGATGCCGTGCTTGATCCGAGGCCAACCCCGACCGGCACCGTGCTGTAAATCTCAAAGTCTGCGCCCGTGAATTCCAGCCCTTTCAGATGGAGCGCCGCCTCCATCGCTCGCACAACCAGGTTGGTCCGGTCACGCGGAACGCGTTCGCCATTTTCTCCGAAATATCGAACGCCCGCACGCCCATCACGCCGGGGAGTAACCTTCAGGTTGAACGTCGCGTCGAGCGCGAGCGCCGCGCAACGCATAGCGCCGGCAAAGTTCCCGACAGTGGCCGGCACCTTGACCAGAACCGAACGCGACGCCATTAGATTTCTCCTTATGAGACAACAATAGTCCCCGCTCAAGTCCATTGTTAAATTCCAAATTTTTATGCTGAGTATAGAACCGGCTTATACCAGCACGGCAGTGTCTTTGGCATCCTGCGCCCCGTGCTTGTCGTCTTGAGCGAAGCGAAGCATCTCCGCAGCTTGCACGGGATAACCCATGGGAGGATTGTGTCTTTCGCCCTTATAACACCAAATAAAACAGATTCTTCGCTTTACTGAGGATGACATTAAAAGGAGGCCCGATCTCAGGACGACTTGCGCCCATGTTCGGCAATGCCCGTGATGGGAAGGCAGCGACAGCCGGGCCCTCCGGTCCGCGAAAACCCAAAGCGGTCATGAATCACTCCTCATGCAAGTCGTAATGGCATAATACGGAGTTGCTTCCAAGCCCGCGAAAGGAGAACCAACCTTCATGCACCGATTTCTGCGATTGATTGTCCTGATACTGCTGGGCGCGATTGCCGCGCACGCGCAACCCAGATCGCTTTTTTATATGACACGAAGCCCCAATTCCGTCCGCTCGTTTCTCGAGCACGCGGACAAGATCGATATCCTCGTTCCCACGTGGTACACGGTGGACAAAGACGGTATGGTCTGGGGCGGCCCGGACCCGCTGGTGATGAAGACGGCGAAGGAACACCATGTGCCCGTCATGCCCATCGTCTCCGCCATGGACTTCGGCACCGAAGGGTTCCACAAATTTCTTGAAAATCGGTCCGCGCGCGAGGCTTTTGTCCGTGCGCTGCCGGAAGAGTGCAAGCGCAACGGTTACTCGGGATTTCAGATCGACTTTGAGGACATAAGCTGGACCGACAGCGACTCTCTATCCAGCCTTGTTAATGAAACCGCGACAGCCCTCCATCATGGCGGTTACCAGTTGTCGATCGCCACAGTTCCAAGCGCGCCCGGCTATCCCGGCCAGACGCCGTTCGGCTACTGGATTTACCGCGACTGGCGCGGCGTGTACGACCTCGCATCGCTGGCCAAATCGGTTGACCTGATCTGCCTGATGACTTATGACCAGCACACCAGTTACACGCCGCCAGGACCTGTGGCGGGTTATCCGTGGGTGGTCGAGAATCTCGACTTTGCGCTGAAGTACGTGCCGAAGGAAAGGCTTTCGCTCGGGATTCCGCTTTATGGCTACCACTGGTATGCCGGCATGCCGAAAGACAACAAGCAGAACATCGCCGCAGGCTCGATCAGCGCGCCGGACGCAATGCAATTGGCGCAGAGCTATGACAGCAAAATTCAGTGGGACCCGGTGGATCGCGCTTCTTGGTTCTTCTTCTACCGCGACGATATGCGCGAATGGGTCTTCTTTACTGACGAGCGAACGTTCGAAGAGCGCTACAACCTGGTGAAAGAGCGCGGCCTTCAGGGCTTTTGCTCCTGGGTGCTCGGATCGGAAGACCCGGCCATATGGAACCTGCTGCCTTCGCACCGGTAACACCGCACCCGTCATTCCTGGCAAACAAAGGACGTCCGCAATTCGCCGTGTCATCCTCAGGTGCGGCCGAAGGACCTTCGAAGTCCATCCATCACGATCGCGCCAGCAGCCTTGGAGTGCGGGAGCGCCAACTCCCGCCTTCGTTAAGGCAGCGACTTCGCGGCCACACTTCAAGAAAAATCCACAGTATAGAAGCGATGGCCTGGCTACCCGTTCGCTCCTCAACATGACGGTGTGGATTATGTCGCTCATGTCCGGCACGGACAAATCTTCGTCCTCTTGCGACGCCGCGTGCGGGCTGCAGTGAAGCGCGTGTTTAGCAGTCTGAAACTTGACAGTCTTCAAAACCGAATGTTAGAAAAGGTTTACGAGCCCTGCGGCGCTATCGTCTAGGGGTTAGGACGTCAGATTCTCAATCTGAAAACCCGGGTTCGATTCCCGGTAGCGCTACCAGAACGTCATAATAAGCACTGAGATTACGCTGCGAAAATCCAAACGCACTCATGATTAGCGGACCAGCAGCACGGGATTGCCGACAGCCCGTAAAAGGTCCTGTACGTCCTGTTCTGAAAGGTCCTTATATTGCCGGCTGAGCACAAGCAGCCCGCCGGCTTCCGATTCGATTGCGTCTGCAAGACGCTGAGCGGCAGGGCCAATCACCGGGCGGAATCTTGCCTGGATTTCTGTCGCCTTGATGAGCGGGCCTGCCGCCCGCTTCAGCGCTGCGAGTTGCTGCTGATCGTCAGCCAGAAGGAACACGATCAGCCGCCCCTGGAAGGCGCGGGCGAACTTTGCAGCAGCCTTGAGGGCCTGTTCCGCATGCACCGATCCGTCATACAGGGCTATCACGGGTCGATTGGCGGCGAGAGGACGCTTTACCAGCAGGAGCGCTTTTGGAGCATGGACGGCCGCGTTGTGAGCGGTTGACCCCAACTGCATCTTGCGAGCGAGCGACCAGCCCGATTTCCCCACGGTGAGGAGGTCTGATTCCGAAGCCGCCGACAGGATCTCCACCGTTACCTTGCCGCGAACTACGCGGAAGGACCACCGAATGCCGGACCGCTCGGCCATTGTCGCCAGCGATTCCTGCGCCTGGCGCGCAAGCACTCTCATCTCGCGCTCCATGCGCGAACTGTCCAGCGTTTCTTCCGCGGCTGAAGGATAAAGGACGCGGCGGGCGACGGGCAGCATGGCCATCCGCATCAGGTTAATGTCTTCGACGAACAGCCCTTCGAGGTCCGCCCCGAGACCTGCCGCCAGTATCACCGCTGCATGAAGCGCCGCCAGGCTCTGCGCCGAAGCATCGAGTGCAACCAGAATGCGCCTGACCACGAATTCCGTAGCGGGTTCAGTCATGGCTCTTTGTTGCCGGCCCCTGGAACGCCAAACGTCTTCCGCTTTTCAGCTAATTCGATGAGCCGGGCTTCAACGCGCCGGTTGACCGTCCCCTCCGGGAAATTGCCGCTTTCGTCGCGCTCCCCGGCGGGGAGGCCGGTGAGGATTTCGATTCCCTGGTCGATTGTTTCCACGGCAAAGATTTTAAATTTGCCATTCGCGACGGCGTCAACAACATCTTTGCGAAGCATCAGGTGCTTCACGTTCGATTGCGGAATCACCACGCCCTGATCGCCCGTCAAGCCCCTGGCACGGCAGACGTCAAAGAACCCTTCGATTTTTTCGTTCACGCCTCCGATGGCCTGGACCTGTCCATGCTGGTTGACGGACCCCGTGACAGCCAGTGACTGCTTGATGGGGATTTCACCAAGGGCGGAAAGCAGCGCGTAAAGTTCGGCGCAGGAAGCGCTGTCGCCCTCGATCCCTCCGTACGACTGTTCAAAAGCGAGGCTTGCGGAGAGTGAAAGCGGCCGCTCGCTGGCGTAGCGCGCCGCCAGAAAGTTGGAAAGGATCAGCACACCCTTCGAATGGATCGGCCCGCCCAATTCGACTTCCCGCTCGATATCGATCACTTCTCCCCTGCCAAGGCGGGCCCGCGCCGTGATCCTGCTCGGATGTCCGAACGTGAACTGGCCCATCTGAATGACTGAAAGTCCATTGACCTGACCGACCTTTTCGCCCTGCGTGTCAATCAGAATGGTCCCGCGCTGGATCTCTTCCTGGAGCCGTTCTCGCAATCTTCCTGAACGGTAAGTCTGTGCTTCCACGGCCTTCTCAACGTCCGCCGCTTCGATCGCGCTGCGTTTCTCATGCCGCGCCCAGTAGTCTGCCTCTCTCAACAGGTCTCCCAGCGTGCGGTTGTGAGTCGAGAGTTTTTCGGCGTCGCCGGCGATGCGGGCGCTCTGTTCAATCACTCTCGCAACGGCAGCACAGGAAAAGGGAAGAAGGTTGTCTCTGCGCGCCATTGTCGCGATCATGCGGGCATAAAGCAGGTTATTTTCAGGCGTCCGGGCCATCTGCTCTTCAAAGTCCACGGCCACTTTGAACAGATCGTGGAATTCCGGGTCGAAATAGCCGAGCAGATAGAACAGCAGGCGCTCGCCGATCAGGACCACTTTCACCCGAAGAGGAATCGGCTCGGGCTCAAGAGACACCGTGCTGATCAGGCCCAGTACCTGCCCAAGAGATTCTATCGTAATGCGCGAAGACTGCAGCGCGCGCTTGAGCCCTTCCCACGCGTAGGGTTGCGACAGCACCTTGTACGCGTCCAGAATGAGATACCCGCCGTTGGCCCGGTGCAGAGCGCCCGCGCGGATCAGGTTGAAGTCCGTGACCAGCGCGCCCATCTGGTGGAGGTACTCGACCTGGCCTACGAGGTTCTGGTAACTCGGATGGTCCTCGTAGATTACAGGTGCGCCATGGTTCTCAGCGTGAGCCACCAGAGCATTCACCCGGTAGCGCCGGGTTGCGTGCCATCCCTTTGGCGCCTGCGGCTGCGTCATTCCGAGAACCGCCGCAAGGGGTGACTCAGCGGGCGAAAGAAATTCATCAACATTCTCAATGATGTCGTGTTCGATGGCGTCCAGGTGTGAAATGACCTGCGGCAGCGACTCATACTTGCGGCGGACTTCTTCGATCAGGTTTCCTACCGCAAAAGTTGTCACCTCGCGATTCAGATTCCGCAGCTTCTCGCGCCCTTCCCTTTCGATTGCGGGCAACCGAGACATGAAGCTTCCAACTTCCTGGCGAAGGCCGGCGATTTCCGATTCGGTGCGACGGCGTTCCGCGTCCGGCAGTTGCTCAAATTCTTCCGGCCCGAGGATTTCTCCGTTTTTCATCGGTGCAAAGACCAGCCCCGCAGGCGTCCGCAGGACGGCGATCCCTTTCTCCTGCGCCTTCCGCCGGAGTTCTTCAAAGGCCTGCCCTTGGCGCTCCTTCACTTCATCTTCGATCGCCTGTTTGCGGGCGCGGTAATCTTCACTTTCAAAGACGGAAGGAATGGCTGAACTCAGTTCTTCAATCAGATTGTCAACGTCGGCCTGGAGCTTCGTTGCCGTTCCCGCCGGGAGCTCAAGCTTTCGCGGCTTTTGCGCTTCGTCAAAGTTGTTGACGTAACACCAGTCCGAAGGCGTGGGCAATTGGGCTGCTTTCTCTTCCAGGAAATGCCGGATGAAAGTATGCTTGCCGGTCCCTGTCGGGCCGAGGCAGAACAGGTTGTATCCTTCGTGCTCGATCCCGACACCGAATTGCACGGCAGCAGTCGCGCGTTGTTGTCCAATCGCTTCCTCAAGCGGCTCAAGCTCTTCCGTCGATTTGAAGCCGAATTGGTTGGGATCGCATCGGGTGTAGAGCAACTCGGGCGGTAAGGGTTCAGGGGAATGCATCGGCACTGCCTTTCAGTCCGCGTTAACTTCCTTCAATCGAAATCCTACCCCTCGCCCCCGGGGAGAGTAATGGCAAGCGTCACAATCAGTCGTGATCTCCATCACAAGGTAAGACCCATCGGATACCGGAAATAAAGAGGAATAGGATTTCTTTCTTGCACTGGTTGTTCTGCCGCGACGATCATAACGCAAGAGCAGAGGCCAAATCTGCCCACGCACGGGCCGTGCGCTCGGCTGTGAGTAGATCTCTAATAACGGAACAGTGCCGCAATCTGCGATCCCTCCGGCATCTCGGAAGCCGGGAGTGTGAAAATCGAACCACTATTCAGAATGGTGTGAATGACGGCAAGATTCACCAGGTCCTCGTCGCCGGGGTGCGCCTGGTCATGCACGGACACAGAGTTATTTTCGGGATCGAACGTCCCGCACTGCGTTGCGCCCATCGCCACATAAAGATGAAAGACACGGCCGTGAAATGCTGCCGGCACAATTTCTTCCAACCTGGTGGAAGTTTTTGGCGTGCCCGCGCTTTTTTCGTACAGACGGACCGCCTCTCTGCGCGCCTGATTGTAATACTCCTGCACGATGCTCCATGCCTTCGCGTGCAGTTCAGCGGCGTTCCAATGGTCCGGATTGCCGACCACGCCTTCGGGCAGCAGCTTTTGGTAAGTATTCACGTCGCGGTAAAATCGCTGCTCCTCTTCCACGGCTGCCAGGACCAGCGGAAGCTTATGATTATTGAGCAGGCCGCGCAGACCGCGGTCGATCGCGCGGAAGTAGAGGAGGAGATCTGACGGCATTCCCGCTTTCGCAGTACGCTGTTCGCGCCGCGACACATCCACCATACTTTCGAGGGCATCGTTGAAGCTCCTGGGGATCGCGGCGTTATTCGTTTCATGTACAGCAAAGCGCGTTCCTTCAAGCAGGCGCGTGCATTTGCGGCTGATCGCCAGAAGATAGAACCCGTCCTCGAGCGTCCACAAAGGAAGCAGGGGAGTGATGTCAAAGCGATCGGAGACAAAAAGAAAATTCTGAAGCGGCAACGGAACGCGCAAATAGCGAAAGTAACCGGGCGCTGCGAACACCGCCAGTCCGTCTCTTTGATAACGCCAGAATTCCCGCCTTTCGATAAGCGACCTCGCCGGTGCCAACAGTTCCCGGATATGGCGCTTCCTGATGCTGATCGCAGCCAGTTGCGCTTCGGCATCGCGAATCAGATCTTTCAATCGGATGCGGTCCGCCTCAATTTCGCGGCCAGCGCGGTGAGTAGGCAGGAAGATCGAAAGGCAGGGCCGGCGGCGCATCTCGAACAGAAAGCGGAGTTCATCCCTCGTCAGCGTCTCCATGATGCTCCGATCATTCCTTTTTTATTGGCCTTAATCTATTCTCTACCATAATGATACTGCCGCCCGCGCTGCGTCACAACCACACCGCCCCTTTCCGATGCAGCGCCGGGCTTTAGATCGGTGGCCGCCCTGCTGAATGCGGGTGCTGCAGGTACCGATGTTTTGGATGTGCAATCTTAGCTTTCCAGCGCTTTGCGGCAGTAGGCGTAGCACTTTTCCATCTCAGCAATGGTATCCATTCCCGGCTTGCCGTATTCGTACTCGATGTTGGCGGGAATTTTCCATTTGTTGTCACGCAGTTGATGCAGGACCGCGATGATTGGCGTATCACCTTCGCCGAACGGAACGGCATCACCGTGGTTGCGCTTGCGATCTTTGATGTGCAGGGTCACGATCTTCGCGTGATGCTGGCGCAGGAAGCTGACGGGGTCCTGGTTGGCGGCAGTGAAATGGCCGATATCGAGGTTGATACCGAGGTACTCTGAAGCCCCGTTGAGGGCGCGCGAAAAAGTTGACGGGGTGGAAAACTCGTCGGGGTCGGCGGTGTCGTCATGATTATGGAAACCGACCATGATTTTGTACTTTTGTGCCAGCAGGTCCACCTGGTGCGCGATGCTGACGTTCGATGAAGCGGTGATGTATCTCACGCCGAGCGCGCGTGCCATGTGGAAGCCTCGCTCCATTTCGTCGGGCGTGAAGTCCTTGCGGAAACTGTAGTTGTAAGCGTAGAGCTCGATTCCTGCGCGGTCGAATTTCTCCCGCACCTCGCGGAAGCGGCTGAGCGGCACGGTCAGTCGCCACTGGCGCAGCGCTTCGCGTGAGACGTGCTGCGGCTCGATGTGCCCCTGGAAAAGTTCGCATTCGCCGAGACCCACAGTTTTGTAAGCCTCGATTGCGGCATCAAGGGGGCGGTCGCGAAAGGAATAGCTTTGCGCGCCGATCTGAACTCCGCGCACAACCGAATTGATCTTCTCCGCGGCAAAGATCGACCGGCCCGTTGCCATCACTCCGGCCGTTCCAGCCACAAGCAATTTCCCCACTTCACGTCGCGATATCGGCGCCATAAGTCCTCCTCACAGTTCAGTCTATGAAAGCGGGCTACAGTATAGTTTTGAGTTTCCCTGGACGCAAGTGCGGTCTCCGTCTCGTCATTGGTCAAGAGTTCCACGACACAAACCCGGTGCCGTGTCCGTCTTTAGATCGACATGCTGATCAGCCTGGTTATTTAATCCGTGCGGCAGTCCGACGCATGTTTTGGAGTGCGGCCGCGAAGCTGCCGCCTTAGCCAAGGCGGGAGCCGAGGCTCCCGCACTCCAGGGCCGCTGGCGCGGCGCCCATCGCCACAAAGAATCTGGTGCGGCATGTACACTGCGAAAGGGTTCTGGAAGGCAATTACGAATTATCCCATCATTGTAAGGACCCTCCGCCCTGTTCACCTTGGAGTGCCGCCGCGAAGCTGCCGCCTTAACGAAGGCAGGGGCCGAGGCTCCCGCACTCCAGGGCCGCTGGTGCGGCGCCCATTGCCACAAAGAATCTGGTGTGGGATGTACACTGCGAAAGGGTTCTGGAAGGCAATTACGAATTATCCCATCATCGTAAGGACCCTCCGCCCTGTTCACCTTGGAGTGCGGCCGCGAAGCTGCCGCCTTAGCCAAGGCGGGAGCCGAGGCTCCCGCACTCCAGGGCCGCTGGCGCGGCGCCCATCGCCGCAAAGAACCTCGTGCGGGATGTACACTGCGAAAGGGTTCTGGAAGGCAATTACGAATTATCCCATCATTGTAAGGACCCTCCGCCCTGTTCACCTTGGAGTGCGGCCGCGAAGCTGCCGCCTTAACGAAGGCGGGAGCCGAGGCTCCCGCACTCCAGGGCCGCTAGCGCGGCAGTGAATGAATAATAGCAGCAAGAGGCCGGGCTGCCCGCACATGTCATTCTGAGGAGCGCAGCGACGAAGAACCGCGGCATTTGATTTGGAACGCGAGTGCGCAGCTCTTGGGCGCTCGATGGCACAACGAACTGCGGAACTCCTTCGGCGGCGCCTCAGGATGACATCGGGCGCGGCGAAGACCGACTCGGGCCCGCGGCAACGAAACGACCCTCTCCACGGCCATCTCTTAAAAAACGCGAGGACGGATTCCCCCCAAACTCGTACCGAGCGTTCGAGGAAGCGCAAAGGCAACGAGCGAATCGCCCCGGGGCGTTCCGAGCTTGCCGTGGCCGGCGATAAACGATCATGCACACTACGCCCATCGGAAGAAGCGCGCATACGGCTCCCTCGAAGCAGACCCGCAAGAAAATTGTTGCACCGGACGTCGGATTCATACTGGCGCCGTTTTGAAAATCGCAGTATGATGTCGAATTTCTTGCGGCCGGTAGCGGGGCAAGGTCGCAGGTGCCAAGGGCAATGAGCCGCGCAGAAGAAGGATTATAGAGAAACACGACTGCCTGCTCCCAAGAGCTCCCGTCGTGCGGCGTGACGCATATGGCAGGCGCATTGCCCGAAAGCGAAATTTCTCCATGAGACATTGCAAATGAATCTGAGGGAAAAAGGCACTCCAGCAGCGAAATTCCGGAAGCGAGCAGGTCTGCCGCTTGCTCTGACCGTGCTCAGTCTTGCAGCGTGGCCGGCATTTGCTCAGCACAACGTCCCGACGGCGCGCCCACACGCGCGCAGGGCTGCGGATCTGAAGCCCTCGCCCGCGGTCGAACAGGGCCAGAAGACCTTTGAAAGTAATTGTGCGTTCTGCCACGGCGAAGACGCTACCGGCGGGCGCGGGCCCGATCTGGTACGCTCGGCGCTTGTGGCGCACGACGTAAAAGGAGACCTGATTGGGCCGGTGATTCTCAACGGCCGTCCCAACAAAGGCATGCCGCCGCAGCACTTGAGCAACACACAAATCACCGATATCGCAGCGTTCCTTCATTTCCGCCAGATGCAGAGCGTCGCATCCGCGCAAGTGCCGGAAAATTACGGGCTCAAATGGCTGCTGACAGGCAACGCCGCCGCAGGCAAAGACTTTTTCAACGGCGCGGGCGGTTGCAAGGCTTGCCACTCGCCCACGGGCGATCTTGCACACGTCGCGAGCAAGTATTCTCCGCTTGACCTTGAGTCGCAGATGCTTTACCCGAGGGGGAAAGACCGACGGACCGTTAGCGTAACCCTTCCTTCCGGCGAAACGATCGAAGGACCGCTTGAACATCTTGATGAATTCAACGTCGCGCTTCGCGATCCCTCGGGTTGGTACCACTCATTCCCGCGCGATCAGGTGAAGGTCACAGTGCATGATCCGCTCGAAGCGCACCGCAAACTGCTGGGCACGCTGACCCAGGCAGACATCCACAATCTCTTTGCCTATATGGAAACCTTGAAATGAAAATATCGAGGATGCATCTCCGCCGTTTTTGCACTGCAACATTCAATAGCGCAAATCGAGGAACAATCACCGCCGTTATTATTGCCCTGGCCTGTTCCCTAATGCCTGCTGCAATTCCAATGGACGCACAGGGACTACCCGGGCAGGCGCTGCTCGAGCCGCCCACGACTTTCTGGCCCACCTATAACGGCGACTATTCCGGCCGTCGTTACAGCACTCTCGATCAGATTAATGCTTCGAATGTGCGCTCGCTGACGCTGGCGT
>Ga0209810_1002184_pt1 | contig 24515 bp, 27 predicted proteins | sample Coa_R1_7_FD_187159 | JGI IMG/M metagenome (GOLD analysis project Ga0209810, IMG submission 187159) | Surface soil microbial communities from Centralia Pennsylvania, which are recovering from an underground coalmine fire - Coalmine... | ecosystem: Environmental > Terrestrial > Soil > Unclassified... | reverse complement strand
GACGATTTGCGTGAGGTTGCCTTCCTCCACCGCCTCGTCGGGCCACACGGCGTCCATCAAACGCCGCTTGCTCACGACTTCGTTCGGCGAGCTTGCAAGCTCTGCCAACACCTGCACGGCCTTGGGGGCCAGCGGCACGATTTCACCGCGATACCGAACGACCCGTTCGTCGAGACTAAGCCGGAACGCAGCGAATTCAATGACGTTCACCGGGGTGCCCTCCGTATGGAAAACGCTCCGCAAAGAGTTTCGTAACGGTTCGCTGAGGACATTTCGCCCTCACCGGCCCACGATGGCGTCATGCGAACCGGATTTCTCACGATCGTCACCGCGGCTGCGCTGGCGGCATGCGGTGGAGGCGGCGGCAGCAGCCCGAATCCGCTCCCCAGCGGCACGCCGACGCCCGTTCCCACGGCAACGGGTACTCCGCCTCCCTTTCAGCCGCTCGCGGTGGGCGATCAATGGACGTACGCATGCGGGCTGCGAGGGCAGCCGAGCACGTTCACGATCCAAAACAGCATCGGCGGCACGACCACCGTCAACGGCCAAACGGCCTATGAGTTCGCGCTCCAGATTCCGTCGTCGCCGACGCAGATCGCTACGACGACGATGCTGCTTGCAAACGATGCGCAAAACAATTTGACGATCTACGGTTACCTCGTAAACGGGCAAATTCAGGCGGTCAAACCGACGATCATCGCCGGTTCCAACCCGCAAGACGGTCAGGACTACAGCTATCCCGCACCCGACGGTTCAATCGTGTCGCGCACGTTCGAAAAATTTACCTCGACGAATCCCACGCCGTACGGCGGCGTCTATCCGCGCGTCGCGGTCTATTACGAAACGAACGCGACGCACAATTACGGATACGATGCGGGCCTCGGCATCGCGGAGGAAGACCACGGGCCGAATTTTCAATACGATTGCCTGCTCTCGGCTCTGGTTTTGAAATAAGGAGCTCGGGCGAGCAAGGGTTCGCCCAACTCCGAGGCCATCGTCTGCGGAGCGCAAAGCGGTCACAACGGAACCGGATCAGCGTGCACTACGCGCGGGGAGGCTGATCCGCTTCCCTCTTGTTATTATGTGCGAACGGGCGCGGGATAAACGGCCGGACTGAAAAGACCGCGCGCATCCACCGAGCGCACACCGAGGATGTAGTTGTCTTTGCTGACGGGCACGGTGGCCTGCGTGACGTTGCCGACGTTTCGCGCGTACTGCCACGTCGGCGACGTCGTTTCGCGCCACAGAATTTCGTACGAAACGGCTCCGGGCACCGCATGCCATCGCAGCGTCGAATCGTTGGTCAGATGCTGCGTGAGCAGCTCGACGCCGGTTGGTTGCCGCGGGCCCAGGGCAAGTGCCGCAAGCGCGGCTACGTTCATTTGCGTGACGCGCGCGAGGTACTCGAAGTCCACGTATTGCGGAAGATCGCCGTACTGCACGCCGTCCACGCTGCGCACGTCTTGATGCTGATGCCGGAAGTCTTCATGAATCTCGACGAAGCGGATGCCGGGAAAACCTTGCGCGGTAAAAGACTGTTGATCGCCGCCGCGCAGAAAGCGGTCCGCGCGATAGATCAGTACGCCCTGCATGGCAGGCACGTATCGCTCCGCAGTCACTTTCACGAAGCGCGCTAATTCGCGCGACGGCGAATCGTTTTCGGAGCCGATCGCATTGACGGCGTCGAGTTTCGCGTCGGCGGGCAGCGCTTCGCTGAAGATGCGCACTTGATTAGAGTCGGAGGTTCCGGCAGGCGCGTTCGGCGCGCCGATGATGTCGTTGTTCAGGTCTGCTGCCACGTCCGTACCGGCAGCTTTGAGCGCTTGGGCGAAATGCTCCGAACCCCACAAACCGAGCTCCTCGCCGTCGAAGACGGCAAAGATAATGGTGCCGCGAAACCGCGCGGGCGCCATCACTTTCGCCGCCTCCAGCACCGCGGCGGTTCCGGAGCCGTTGTCGTCGGCGCCCGGAGCGACTCCGCGCCCGTCGGTGCACTTGCCGTTGCAGTCGTCGTAGTGGCTCGACATGACGTACACCGGTCCCGGCTCGCTGCCTCTAAGCGTCGCGATGACGCTGGATTCGATCACGGCGCGCGGCGTGCGTTCGGTTTTCGGATGCGTGAAGGTGTCGAACGCGACGGTCATCCGACCGTCCGAGGTTTTCGCGACGGCCTCGAACTGCGCGCGGATCCAATCGCGCGCGGCAAACACGCCGCGTGCGGTGGAGTGCAGATCGTCGGAGAAGTCGTTGCGGGTGCCGAACGCCACCAGTTGCGTGTCGATCGCGCGCAGGTCGCTTGCGGAAACTGCGGCCACCAGCGCTCGTACGCGCGCGTCGTCCGGCGGCGGCGAAACGGGCGCGAACGCCAGAAGCGCGACGGCGGCAAGAAGAAGGCGAGTGTTCATGCTCGCCGTGATTTCAAGAACCGGACGCGGCTTCCTGATCGGAATGTCGTTTGGCGCGCAGGTACCGTCCGAGCACGACCGCCGTGCCGCGACCGGGCGCCGAGTGCAGGCTGAAGATGTCGGTGCAGCGCCGCATGATCGGCAGGCCCCGTCCGCGCTCGTTCAGCGGATCGGGCAAATGCACGTTCTCAAGGCGATCGGCGGGAAAGCCCGCGCCCGAATCGATGACCGTGGCCAAGATTTTGTCGTCTTGAATCTCGCAGCGCACCTCGATCACGTCGTTCGTGCGCGAATGCTCGATGGCGTTCGCCAGCGCTTCACCGACGGCGAAAATGAACTCTTCCAATTCTTGGTCGCTCAGCTCGTGGCCGCCGGCGAAGGATAAGACGCGGTGGCGCACGCTTCGGCTGAAGCGCGCGCTCGGGGGTATGCGAACTCGGAGGCTTCGCCCCTTCGCGCCCCTGGGAGCTTCGTGCGTGCGTTCCTGCGTGTTCATGCCTGTTCCCAGAGAGTTTACCGCTCTTCCCGCGTACTAAACCGAATCATGGGAAGCGAGGGCCGTGCCGAGCAGGCATACGTCTACGTCCTTCGATGCCGCGACGGCTCGCTTTACACGGGTTGGACGTTCGACCTGGAAGCACGCCTGCGGGCGCATGCGTGCGGCCGAGCCGCAAAGTATACCCGCTCGCGGCTGCCGGTTCGCCTGGCAGCGTGGTTTGCCGTGTCCGGCGCTTCCGCGGCGCGCAGCCTAGAGGCGCGCTTCAAGCGTCTTACACGCCGGCAGAAGCTCGGCGCGCTGGTCGCGCGCGAGGCTTTCGGCGTTGCGATGCACAAGCGGCGCTAACATGAGCACGCACACCGCACCGGTCGGAGAAGAACTTCGCGCGTATCTGGAAAAGGCGCGCACGTCGCAAGCGCGCATCGAAACGGAGAGAGGCGGCGACATCGTTTTCGCCTTTTATCCCGACGATGCGCCGCAGCACTGCGCCGCTTTCGTCAAACTTGCCGACGCGGGATTTTACGACGGGTTGAAGTTCCACCGCGTCGAGGCGGGGTTCGTCGTGCAAGGCGGCGATCCGGACGGCAACGGCACCGGCGGACCCGGCTACCGCTTAAAGGCGGAATTCAACGCGCGCCCGCACGTCCGCGGCACCGTCGCAATGGCGCGCGCGGCCAGTCCGGACTCCGCGGGCTCGCAGTTTTACATCTGCTTGGACGATGCGCGCTTTCTGGACCGCCAGTACACGGTGTTCGGACAGATGATCGAAGGGTTCGAAGCGCTGGACGCGATCCGGGTCGGCGACGTCATGAAAAAAGTAACGATCGAGCCGAAGCAGCCGTCATAGATTCGTGCCCGCGACGCGTGCGTACACGATGCGCGAGATCTGCGCGATGCCGTCGTATGCCTGTGCGGGCGCATCCAGTCCGCTGGTGTAAACTGCCAAAACGTACGGTGAATCACCAAAGGGATCGACGATAGCGACGTCGCTGCGCGAGCGGCTGAGCTCGCCGGTCTTGTTCGCCACGGGTACGCGCGGCGGAACGCCGCGAGGAATCGTGTCGCGATCGGTTTGTCCCAGCATGATGTCGATCATCCGGCGGCACGAGCGCGGCGATGCGATGGTAGGAATTTCTTCGCGCACGCCGCGTTCGAGTTCGAACAAGAAATGCCCCATGTCGGCGGGCGTCGTGCGATTGTCCATGTGACGCAGCTGCGCCGCCGTGTCCAAGAAGTGGCGTTTCAGCGTCGTATTGTACAGGCCGGCCCTGCGGGCCGCTTCGTCGATCGCCGCAAAGCCGAAGAACGAGATCAACAGATTGCTGGCCGTGTTGTCGCTCAGCTGGATCATCGGCGGGATCAGCTGCGCGACCGTGAAGCGGGTCCCGGGAGCCGCGTTCGCCATGAACTCTGAGCCGCCGATGAGATCCGACGCGGAAAACCGGATGCTCTGCCGCATGACGGACGGGTCCCGTTCGGCCTCCTTAAAAGCGGTAAGCATGATGAGCAGTTTGATCGTGGAGGCGCTCGGAAACGATTCGCCGGCGTTATAGGCAGCCAGCGGCGCGCCGAACGCCATCGTGTGCGCGTAGACGCCGACGCGTCCCGGAATGCTTGCGATGGCGGGCCGCAATAACGCATCGATCGGCGTCTGCGCGCGCGCGATCGCCGGCCACGCGCAAAGCGCGAGCGAACCACGCAGGAATCGCGAGCGTTTCATCGTGCGTTACGATCCGGTGCCTTGGTAGTGCTGAAGTCCGACTCGCCAGAACGCGTACGACACGGCGAGCCACGCGATACCGATGACCGGGGTAAGCAATCCGACCTGCGGCGAGAGCGAAAGTCCGGTTTCGGCTTTGTGCAGCAAGAACGTCGCGGGAAAGTAGTTCATGAACGCAAACGGAAAGACGAACGACAGGATGATGCGCACGCCGCGCGTGTAGATGCTGATGGGATAACGCGTAAATTCCTGCTCGAGCGACATGATCACCCACCGGAGCGTATCGATGCGCACGAACCAGAACGACGCGGTTGCCACGGCCAGGGAGATGCCGAGGTCGATGAGCGCGCCGCCGATCACGATGAACGGCACGAACGCGACGAAGGCCCAGTCGACGCGCACCCCGCTGTATTGCGTCGCGATTGCAAAATAGCCGATTGCGAGCATCAGCCCGTCCGGGAATATTTGGGAGGGCACCGTCAGCGTTTGAAACAGCGCGTCTTGGGGACGAACCAGGAAGCGGTCGAAGCGTCCTTCACGTACGTAGTCGGGCACGCTGACGACGGTGAAGAAGAACGTGTTGTGAAACTCGTGAGCCAGCATCCACAGCGCGTAGAGAAAGGCCATCTGTTTGAAGTCCCAGCCGTTCATCGACGGGAACTCGCGCAAAGTCACCCACAACGCCGCCAGCGCCGTTCCGTGGTACACGATCGTGAACCCGAACCACATGACGAAGTTCGCGCGGTATTCGAGCATCGTGAGGAAGTTGATGCGCCAGTACTGGTAATAAGTCGCGAGCATCGCGCATGAGGTTCAGCTTCGAAACGCAACTCTCCGTCCGGCCGCCGTATCGCCTGGATCTGACGGTGGACGCGCTGCGCCGCTTGGCGGCAAACGTCGTCGACGTCGTGGCCGAGGACGGTTCATACCGGCGCGTTCTGGAAGACGAGCGCGGCATAAATTTGCTGCAAGTCCGGCAGACGGAGCCGCAGACTTTGCAGGTGCGCATCGCGGGTGCGAGAGGGCAGCGCTGGTTGCCTGTCGTGGAATCGATGTTGGGAGTGGACGTGAACTTGCAGCAATGGTACCGCCGGGTGCGGGCGTATCCGTGGCTGGCGTTTCTCGCACGCGAACTCCGGGGGCTGCGTCCCCCGCGTTACCCCTCGCTCTGGGAAGCGCTCGCGCACGCGATCGTGTTTCAGCAGATCAGCATCCACGCCGCGGCGTCCATTATGCGCCGCCTCGTCGAATTGCTTGCCGAACCCGCGGAGCATGCAGGCGTGTCGCATTACCCTTTTGTAAGCGCTCAGCGGTTGCTGGCGTGCGATGACGCGCGTTTGCGCGCGGCGGGGCTGAGCGCCAACAAGATCGCCCACTTGCGCAGCGCCGCGTCTGCCGTGGTTTCCGGAGAACTGCGGGCGTCCGAGCTCGAGGCCTTGCCCAGCGCGCGGGCTTCGGAGCGCCTGTGCTCGATTCGCGGCATCGGCCCTTGGAGCGCCGCGGTGGTGCTGCTTCGCGGCTTCGGCCGCTTGGACGTCTTTCCGATGAAGGACTCGGGCGTCGCGCGCAGCCTACGCTTGCTTTCGGGCAATCCGCTGCTCGACGCGCACGAACTTCTCGAGGGACTTGGTCCCGTTCGAGGTATGTTGTATTTCCATCTGCTGCTGGGACGCATGCGCAACCTCGTGCCGTCCGCGGCCAATTCGGAGATCGCATGAAACCCACGCTTGCAAGAACCTTTGCCGTACAGCGGTCGCGCGATCGCTACTACGCAGATCACGGCTGGCTCAAGACGTATCATTCCTTCAGCTTTGCGGACTATTACGATCCCGAAAAAATGAACTGGGGCGCGCTGCGCGTGTTCAACGACGACCGCATCGAAGGCGGTGCGGGATTTCCGATGCATCCGCATCGCGACATGGAGATTCTCACGTATGTCTTTTCCGGCGAACTCGAACATCAAGACAGCATGGGCAACCGCGGCGTAGTCAAGCCGGGCGGCGTGCAGTTCATGAGCGCCGGCACGGGCGTGCGCCATTCGGAAACGAATGCGCGAACAGACGCCGAGTTGCACTTGGTGCAGATGTGGGTCGTTCCCGGCGAACTCGGCATGCAGCCGACCTACGGTCAGATGGATTTTACGCCGGATGAACGGTACAACCGGTGGCTTTCCGTCGCGAGCGGTCATCACTCCATCGATGCGCCGATTGCTTTGACGCAAAATGCCGCGCTGCTGGTCGCGCGGCTCGAAAACCACGAACTGCGCCACACGTTCGAGCCTTCACGCTACGGCTTTCTCTTCGTCGGCGAAGGTGAAGTAGTAGCCAACGAGGAGCGTTTGGGCGCGGGCGACGCCGTTCGCATGTATGGCATCGAGCGGCTCGACGTGCGCGGCTCGGGCGAACTCGTTCTGTGGGATCTCAGCGCGGGTATCACGTGAGCATGCGACTATTCGTCCTGGGTGCCGCGCTGCTCGTGCTTGCAGCATGCACGGCGCAGAATCTCGCCACATCCGCGCCGGCGCTCGGTCTCCAACGGCGTCGTGACGCTCACCGCTCGGTAAGCGGCGTGAAAGGCGTGAACAACAAAATCACCGTCAATCTGCAAGGCGTGCGCAGCGTCACCGATCTCACCGTCGCTCGACAACCCTCGCCATGATTAGCCGCCTTGGATCACGACGCGGCGTGACGCGGCCTGCCACACGAGCGCGGAAAGCCCGCTGAAGAGTGCGAGCCAGAGACCTTGAATCGATAAATATCGAAAGTAGTCGTGCGGGTGGATTATCCCGACGTAGATGAGCAGGGGCGTGGAGTAGATGGCCGCGAACGGTAAAGCAAACACGATCCTCCCGAAAACCCCGGGGAAAAACGTGAGCGGAATGATCTGCCCGCTGAGAAGATCCGAAACCCAGCGGACGATTAACTGTATCGCGAACGTTTCGAGCGTCCAGAACGCGATGGCGTTCATGAGGAAGTTCAGAAAGAAATTCACCAGATAGCCAAGGACGAACGAAAGAAAGAATACCCCGAAGACCGGTGCGCTGGGCACGTCGATGTGCACGAGCAAGAGCGAGAAGAGGATGGAGGGGATGACCAGCAGCGCGTGAAGCACCGTCTGGCCGAAGCCGTCGCTGAAGAAGTAGAACGGCACGCTAATCGGCTTCATCAAGTCCGTCGCGATGGTTCCCTCACGAATCTTCTCGCGGATCAGCCGCGTTCCGTCGACTTCCAAAATGAGCGACATCAGCAACGCGACCGTCGCGTAGGTGATCATCGAGTGCAGCGGCAGACCCAGCGGCGCGACGTTTTGCGCGTAGAGCGCCGTCCATAGCGAGCGCAGTAAATACACCCGCACGATGAGGGAGCCGACCTCGGTGAAGACCTCCATCCGGTAGGTGGCCTCTCGCGCGAACGCTTTCTTCGCGAACTCGGCGTAGGGCGCGAGGGCGATCAGCGGGTTGGCAGCGCGCGCTAGCGTTTGCCCCTCTTCTCTTTCGCAACCGCCGCTTCGCGGCGCAGCCGTGCCTCTTCCAACTCCACGAACATCACGTCGACGACTTTCTCGACTTCGACGGACTGCGTCGGCGGCGGCTCTTCGGTGCGTTTGGGTTTCGACGGCGCGGGTTTCTTCGGCGATTCGGCGATCGCGGTGTCCTGCGCGTGAATTTTCCGCAGAAAACGGGAGTAATTCTCCGCCGCCTTCGCCCGAACGTCCGGCGCCTCTTCCAGATTGAAGACGTCCTGGAAGAAGTTGAGCTGCTTGCGCAGTTCGCCGGCCTTTTCCGGCGGATGGACGACTGCCGGATCGCCCATCGCGATGTGCTGCATCGGCACGTGCTGCCCGCTCCTCACGCGCGCGTTCACGTGAACGATGCCTCCCAGCGCGACGCTGGTCTGTTCCTCGACGGTAGCGCCGTTGAACACTTTGCTTCCCGAAGCGATAAAGCAGCCGGGCTCGATGGTTGCGCCGACGACGTACGCGCCCGGCCCGATGATGCAGCTCTCGCCGATCGTCAGCGGAAACTTCATCACGCTGCCGCCGCTCGAACGCAGCACGGCGTTTTCCATTACCACGGTGTTCGCGCCCACCGTCACCGGTGCGCCTTCAGCGGTAATCACGGCGCCGTAGAGCACGGCGCAGCCTTCTTCGATCGTCACGTCGCCGCTGACGACGGCGCTGGGCGCGACGTACGCAGACGCGTGAATGTTCGGCTTCTTCGTTCCGCTGGAGATCAGCATGTCGGTGTCACCTCGAGACCTTCTAGGTAGATTCTTCGAATAATCGATTCCAAATCCGGCTCCTCGATCGTCAGGTCGCGCAGTTCGAAGCGTTCCGTCGCTTCGCGAATGAGCTGGTCCGGCCGAACCAGGCGGCGGTCGAAGCGATAGCGCACCACGCCGCGTTCGTTCGAGACGATCTGCGCGCCCGAAAGCGCGGCATCGTCCTGAGGCTGCGCGAAGGTGAGCACCAGCGTGCGGTGCGTCCCGTACTCCTCCTTGATGCGCTCGATGCCTCCGTCATAGATCACGGTGCCGTTGTCGATGATGATGATGCGACGGCACAGCCGTTCTACGTCTGCCAGATCGTGCGTGGTCAAGATGACCGTCGTGCCGCGCTCGTCGTTGATGTGCCGCACGAAATCGCGGATGGCTTCCTTCGCTATGACGTCGAGCCCGATGGTGGGCTCGTCGAGGTACACGATCTGCGGATCGTGCAGCATGGCCGCGGCGAAATCGCCGCGCATGCGCTGCCCCAGCGAGAGCTGCCGCACGGGCGTCCGAAGAAACGGCTCCATTTCGAGAATCCGCGTAAACGTTCGCAGGTTGCGCTCGTAGCGATCCGCCGGAATGCCGTAGATCGCGCGAAGCAGCTCGAACGATTCGATGAGCGGAAGATCCCAGTACAGTTGACTGCGCTGGCCGAACACGACGCCGATATTGCGCGCGTTGCGTTTGCGATCGCGGTACGGGACGATTCCCGAAACCTCGACGGTTCCGGCGCTGGGCACGAGGATGCCGGTAAGCATTTTAATGGTCGTCGATTTGCCCGCACCGTTGGGGCCGATGTATCCGACGAGCTCCCCCGGGTCCAGTTGCATGTCCACGTCGCGCACCGCCACTTTTTCCTCGTACGTGCGTGAGAACAGCGTGCGCAGCGCGCCGGCGGCCCCCGGCACGCGCTTGACCGATCGGAACACCTTGCGCAGTCCGCGCGTGCGGATGATCGCCATATCCGGCTCTTTCACCGAGGCGCCGGGCGGCCCTCGGAGGGAATAGAGCGGTGTGGTCGTCACCATCTCGAACCGCTACGGCTGCGGTGCCATCGCCATAGCCCATCTGGCGGCGGAGCGTTTGGGCTACCAGTTCGTCGATCAGCAGTTGCCCGTCGTCGTCGCGAAACGGCTGATGACCTCCGCGCTTGCGGTGGAATCCGCTGAGGATGCCGGAAAAAGCGTGAGCGAACGGGTGTTGCGCGCGCTCGAATCCGGGACGCCGGAGCTGCGCGGGCAGAGCGCCGCCACGTTCGACGAAGAGTGTCTGCGCGAAGTGCAGGAAGCCGTTCGTGAATACGCGGCGCACGGCAATGCGGTGATCGTCGGGCGCGGCGCGAACGCCATCTTGGGGCGCGGGGAAGGCGTGCTGCGCGTGTTCATGTACGCGCCGCGAGAGTGGCGCATTCACCACATCATGGAGGGGCACCGCGTCGATCAAAAGACGGCGGCGGCGGAAATCGACCGCATCGACCGCGCGCGCAGCGAGTACATGCGCGCGTACTACGGCGTGACGTGGCTCGATAACGGCAACTACGACCTGTGCATCGACACGTCGACCTTCGGCCGCGACGGCAGCGCCGAGATCATCGTGCGCGCGGTCGAAGCACGATGATCGAACGAACCCTTCCGCGCAAACAGGTCACGCTTTTTTCCTCACTGCAGTTTCACGACTTTCGGCTGTTGTGGATCGGGTTGCTGATCTCCAACTTGGGATCGTGGATGCAACTGACCGCGACCGGATATTTCATCGCGAAGCTCGCGGGAAATCCGCACACGGCCTCGCTCTATTTGGGCTTTCAAGGACTCGGGCGCGCGATTCCCGTGCTGCTGCTGTCACCGCTTGCCGGATTGGTTGCGGACACGCTGCCGAGGCGTCGCGTGCTGTACTGGACGAACACTACGATGTCGCTGCTGGCCCTACTGCTTGCGGTGCTCACGTCGATGGGACGCATGAACATCGTAGGCCTTATCCTCATCAACGCGGCTAACGCCGCCGCGATGTCGTTTGATTCCCCCGCGCGCCAAAGCTGGGTGCCGCTGATGGTGCCGCGCGAGTACATCGGCAACGCAATCGGCTTGAATTCCGTGGCGTTCAATGCTCCGGCGGTGATCGGTCCTGCGGTGGCCGGCATCCTCATTGCTTCCATCGGCATCGCCGGATCGTTTTACGTCAACGCCGTCGCAACCATGGCGGTGGTGGTGGCGCTGTTTTTCATGCGGCCCGCACTGCCGACCACCTCGACGCGCGATGAACCGTTCTTGAAATCTCTCGCGCAAGGCTTGCGGTTTCTGCTCGGCCATCGTATCCTCGGCGCCGTGATTGCGGTATTCATCGTCACCGCGCTCCTCGTCCGGCCGTACAGCACGCTGCTTCCCGCGTTCGTCGTGAACACGCTTCACGGCAACGCGCGGGCGCTCGGCGTCGCGATAGCCGCAACGGGAATCGGCGGTTTTGCCGGCGCGTTGTTGACGGCGTATCTCGGCGCGCGCGAGCGGCGGGGGCTCATCTGGGCCGCTTCCGCGGCGATCATGTCGCTCGGCGTGCTCGCGCTGGGCTTCATTTGGAACGTGCTGCTCGCGCTGCCGGTGCTGTTCGTCATCGGCACGGCTACCATGACGTTCCTGGGCGCGTCCAATACGCTGATTCAGACGCTCTCGCCGGAGGACGTTCGCGGTCGCGCCGTGTCCGTGTACACGATGGTCGCGCTCGGGGTGGTTCCGGGCGGCGCGCTAATCGTAGGCGGCCTGGGCTCCGCGACCGGCTTGCACGAGGCGTTTGCCATCGTCGGCGCCGTTTGCGCTCTGGTCACGATGTGGCTGTGGATTGCGCGGCCCGCGATCGCGACCGTGTAACCGTATAGTTTTTGAAAAAAAAGCGCGCCGGCTGAGCGACGCGCTGCATAAAAAACGCCGGAGCGTTTGTTTAGGCGGCGGCTGCAGCCTTCTTCCGGCGAGATGATTTGCGACGACGGGTCGCTTTACGAGCGGTCTTGCGAGCGGCTTTGCGTCGCGTGCTCTTACGTCCGCTCTTTTTTCGTCCTGCGGCTTTCTTTCGGCCACCGGCCTTCTTACGTCCGCCGGCTTTCTTACGGCCTCCGGATTTGCGCGCCTTGCGACGGCGCGGTGCCGCTGCGGCTTTCTTCGCCGCGCGCTTGCGGCGCGGGCTCGACTTCTTCGCAGCGCCTTTCGCTGCGGATTTCTTTGAACGTTTGACTGCCATTTCTAGCTTCGTCATCCTTTCTCTGGCCGGCAAGCAGCCAGGGTTGTTGCCTCTGTTATACACAATTACCGCCGTAAACGCAAATTTTGCCGATTCGGCGAAGACTCGAGGACGATGCGCATAGCGGTAGACGATGCAACGATCGACGTTCTTAGCGAGGGATCCGGCGATCCGATCGTGCTCGTTCACGGTTTTCCGCTCGCGCGCGAGGTGTGGGATCGGCAAGCCGCCGAGCTCGCGAAGCTCGTTCGTGTCGTTCGTCCGGATTTGCGCGGCATGGGACGATCGAGCGTGCCGGCCGGTCCGTATTTGATGGAGACATTGGCAGCGGACGTCGCGGCGTCGCTCGACGCGCTGGGCATCGATCGCGTTGCGCTCGCGGGACATTCACTCGGCGGATATGTCGCGCTCGCGTTCTGCCGCATGTACACCGAGCGCGTTACGCGTCTCGCGCTGGTGTGCAGCAGACTAGCCGCGGACACGCGCGAGGTTGCAAAAAATCGCGAAGATCTCGCCGATCGCATCGAGCGAGAGCAGCGCATCGATCCGGTAATCGACGCTTACGTTCCGCGCTTATTCGCGCCGTTTTCTTTGGAAAAACGCTCGCCGGCGGTAGATCGCGCGCGAGAGATCGCCAAGCGTAACAGTGTGCCCGGTGCTGCGGCGATCTTGCGCGGGATGGCGCAGCGCGCCCCCGCGTTCGACATCGCCGAGGAGCTGGAAGTGCCGGTGCTGGTCGTGGCCGGCGCCGGCGATCAAATCGTGAAACCGGAGGAAGCGCAGCGCGCCGCCCGGGCCTTCCCGCGAGGGGAGCTTCGACTTCTGGCGCGCAGCGGGCACTTGCCGATGTTCGAGCAACCGGAGGAACTTACCGACCTGCTGCTCGGCTTCATGGGCGTAGCCGCCTAGCGAATTTAGCGTGGAATGCGAGACGGCCCTCGGCGCCGGAAGAGATTTATAAGGAAGAGGATAGCGAGGATGACCGCGGCCGCGACCGCAGCCATGAGGACCAGCGGAATCACGAAGTGCAGGATCGCCAAGACGACCAGGATCGCGAGGACGAGCAAGACGAGGCGCAGGTAGACGTTCAACATGCCGGAGGCTCCTTCAAGCTGCAGTTCTGCTTCGTATCTACCGATAGGAGTAGTGCGGGTTTCGGTCTTCCCGCCCAGGAGGAAACATGGACGTCGGTTCCGTCGCGGACAGTTTGGCGCTCGCATCGACTGCGAGCCGGATGACCGTGGGCGTGATGAGCGCCGCTCAGAGCTTGGAGAAAGACCTGGTGTCCCGGCTGTTCGGCTCGATGGGCATCGGGAACGCCGTCGACGCCTACGCCTGACGGCCCCGTCGGCACGATGAATCGCGCCGCACCCCGTTGAAGGGTGCGCGGATGTACGGCCGGCATCGTTTTTTCATTTCCTTTCTTGCACTGAACCTGCTTGCCGCGGGGTTTGCGCGCGCCGACGCACCGGCGCCGATCCGGCATTTGGTCTACGATTTCGACGTAAAGTTTACGACGTCGGCGACGGTTCATTCGTCCGGTTTCAACGGCGACGGTCCCGCCTCGGGCGTCGCAGACTACCGCCTCGGCAGCGACGACAAGGGCACCATCACCGTCGACGTGCTGCAAGTGCAGCCGGACAGCGGCCTGGTGGTGCGAATCGCGGAAAACGCCCGGGGCACGCGCAGCAACGATCCGAAGATGTGCGTGGTGTACGGGACCGGTTCGACGATTTGCGACCAGTCGCACGGCGAGCTCAACGAAGAAGAGATGACGCTTTTGCGTCTGCTCGGCAAAAATTTCGTAAGCGGTGCGCCGGTAGACGCAAAACACCATTGGCAATATAGTTCCTCGGCGCCGCAGGCGACCGAAACGACGGACTACACGATAAACAAGACCGACGGCAACATGCTGGACATCACGTACGACCGGCAGCTCAAAGTCGGCGGCGCGCAGCCGTTCGACGCGAACTCGCAGGGATCGCTCACGTACGACGCGCAGCGCACGGTGCCGTTGTCGGTAAAAGAAGATACCATCACGCATCGGAACGCCGGCATCGGCGGCAATTACGACAAAGTCGAGCAGCACGTCACCTTGACGCTGGCCTCCGATTCGATGCGCGCCGCGCAGGGGCAGTAGCAGGCCCCGCGCGCAACCCGGAGGACGCTGCGATGAAGAACCTGCTTCGTTGTGGTGTTGCTTTTGCGCTCTGCTTGATCGGCGGCAGCGCTGCGGCGCGCGCGGATCAGCCGCCGATTAGGCAACTCGTCTACGATTTCCAGATCACGTTCACGACACAGGAAACGGTCCACTCGTCCGGCTTTACCGGCGACGATCCGGACGGGCGCTCCACGGGCGACACGCCGTCAGGCGTCGCAGATTACCGTATGGGCAGCAACGACAACGGCACGATCCGGGTGGACGTGCTGCAAGTCCAGCCCGATACGGGGTTAGTGGTGCGCATATCGGAGCAGGCTCACGGTCAGCGCAGTTCGGCGAGCCTGATGTGCGTGGTCTATGGGACCGGTTCGACGATCTGCGATCAGTCGCGAGGCCAGCTCAACGAAGAGGAACTGGCGCTGCTGCGATTGCTCGGAAAAAACTTCTTGAACTTCCGGCAGCTCGACGCGCGCAACCACTGGCAATACAGCTCGACGGGTGCGGAGGCGAAAGAGACCAGCGACTACACCGTCGTGGGCAACGACGGCCACGTTGCCAGCGTTGCGTATCAGCGGCTTCTCACGGTGACCGGTTCGCGGCCGTTCAATGCAACCACGCAAGGCACGTTGACCTACAATCAGATCCTCTCCATGCCGCTTTCGGTGAACGAAGAAACGATCACCCATCGTTCCGCGAGGCTCGGCGCGGACGACTACGACCGCATCGAAAAACGCATCACCTTGACGCTCGCTGCGGATTCGCTGCAAGGCGCGAAGATTCAGTAAGTCACCCGCAAGAGGTCGTCGAGGTGATCGAGCACGTAGTAAATCGCCGCTACGTGCGGCATCGAGTCGATTTCGCCGCTGCGCAACTTGTGCCGAAGCTCTTCCATCCCGGCGAGTTCGACCGAGATATTTTCGGTAACGTCGAGCTTTTGCTTCCGCTCGGCGCGAGCATCCGGCGCGAAGAATACGTGCGCGACGGTATTTGCGCTCGTCGGATCGGTGATGAAGGATCGGACGTGGCGCATCGACTCGGCGACGTAGCCGGTTTCTTCTGCCAGCTCGCGAAGCGCCGTTTGCCGCGGCTCCTCGCCTTCGTCGATCGCTCCGGCAACGAGCTCCAGCAGTACTTTGCCGATGCCGTGCTTGTACTGCCGCACCAAAACGGCACGGCGATCGCGCGTCAGCGCGAACACGATGACGTATCCGCGGCTCTCGCGCACGTAGTAGTCGTCGACGACCGTGCCGTCCGGAAGGACGATCGTGTCGCGGCGCAAGCGCAAGTACGGACTCTCGACGATGTACGAGGAAGCGGCGACCCGCCAGCCGGGATGTTCCATCGCGGCCGCACGTTCGCACGACGGACGGCGGGTACCCGCCGCGCGGGCGCTTAAGGGAAGGCCGTGTGAGCAAGATCGTCGTCATCGGCGGCGGTACGATGGGTTCCGGCATCGCGTTCGTCGCCGCATTCGCGGGCTTCGACGTAGACCTTATCGAGCCGGATTCCGCCGCGCAGGACCGCGCAAAACAACGTATCGCCAAAGACGCGCAACGAGCGAACGTTGCGGACGCACGTTCCAAGGTTCAGTATTACGGCGCGCTGCAAAGTGCGGCCGACGCCGATCTCGTGATCGAAGCGGTGCCGGAACGGCTGGATCTCAAACGTGAAGTTTTTTCGCAGATGACGGCGGCTTGCGACGATCGGACGCTGCTGGCGACGAATACTTCGTCCCTTTCAGTTAGCGAGATTGCGGACGGCATGCGCGCGCCGGAACGCATTCTCGGGCTGCACTTCTTCAATCCGCCGTCCGCCATGAAGCTCGTCGAGATCGTGCGCGCGGAAGCGACCAGCGATGAAACGATCGCTCGCGCGCGCGGCATCGCGGAGAAGCTCGGAAAGACTGCGGTGCTCACGGCCGACACGCCGGGCTTCATCGTAAATCGTGTGGCGCGACCGTATTATCTGCAAGCCATGCGCGCGTACGGGGCGGGCGTCGCTCCTATTGAAGACCTCGATCGCCTTGCGCGGGGCGTCGGCTTTCGCATGGGACCCTTCGAACTGATGGATCTCATCGGCATGGACGTGAACTTGGCGACGACGCAGTCGGTGTACGAGCGAACCGGCGACGACCGTTTCGAACCGATTGCAATTCAACGCGAACTGGTCGCTACGGGACGCCTCGGTCGCAAAACGGGCAGCGGTTTCTACGATTACGCCGGCGGCGTGCCGCCGCACGACGATGCAACTCCGCCGCGATCTTCCGAGCGCAACGAAGACGAGCGTATCGTGGTTGTGGGATATACGGGTTTGGCTGCGGAACTAAAGGAACGCTTGGAACCGGCTTACGCGAACGTGCGGCTGTGGGAAGACGAGACCACGATTTCGGAGATCCCGCAGGACGCGACGATCGTTTTCGATGTGGGCGACGGCGCATCGGATCGCGCGCACGTGATCGAGACGCTCGACGCGCAGCTTCCGCCCGAAGCGGTCATTTTCGCCGACGCATATGCAACGGATATCCGCGCCTTCGCCGCGCGGCTCATGCACCCGGAGCGCGTGGTTGGGTACGGCATTCTCTCGTCGCTTGAAATGCAGCGCGCGGTCGAGATCGTCGACGCGGATGAAACCGGAGATGATGCGCTCGAACTTGCGCAGGAGTTTTTCGAGAGCATCGGCCATGCCGTCGTGCTCGTGGAGGATCGCGCAGGCTTGTTTTTGGGACGAACCGTCGGTTCCATCGTAAATGAGGCGGTGTACGTGGTGCAGGAAGAGATCGCAACGGCGGAAGACGTCGATCTGGCTATGCGCCTGGGAACGAATTATCCGCGCGGCCCGATCGAATGGGGGCGTGAAATCGGCGGCGATCGGATCGCGCGCATCCTGCAGCGCCTTGCCGCGGCAGAAGGCGCCGCCTTCGGTCCAAGTCGCGCGCTCTGGGTGCTGGACGTGCCCGAGACGCAACCGCAAGCGGAGGAGGCATTCGCGGACGTGAGGTTCGGTGAGTAGAGCTCATCTCATAAACCAACGCGCCCAGCGTTTGGAGCGCCGAAATGGCGGCTGCTAGGAGACGGGGAGGGCGCATACCCTCCGGGTCTGTAACCGAGCCGCAGACGACGCAGACGGCGTTTCGCCGCCCAAACCCTTCGGGCGCCGGCAGTTTTGGCGCATATCATTGTTGCTGCGGCGGCCACAATGCGACGACATTGCGTCCGTCCTCGCGCCGCGATCTGCGCCAAAACTGCTCGCCGCGCTGGTGCGTTGGTTTATGAGATGAGCTCTCGAACAGTTTGGGTTATCGACGCGGTTCGCACGCCCATCGGGCGCTACGGCGGCGCGCTGGCGCACGTCCGGCCCGACGATCTCGCGGCGGCGGTGATCCGCGCCATCGTCGCGCGCGCGCGCATCGATCCGTCGCGCGTCGACGACGTAATGTTCGGCGCCGCCAATCAAAGCGGCGAGGACAACCGCAACGTCGCGCGCATGGCGTCGCTTCTCGCGGGATTGCCGGTCGAAGTGCCGGGCGCGACGTTCAACCGGCTGTGCGGTAGCAGCCTGCAGGCCATCAATTCCGCCGCGCAAGCGATTGCCTGGGGTGAAGCGGACGTCATCATCGCGGGCGGCGTGGAATCCATGACGCGCGCGCCGTTCGTGCAGCTCAAAGCGGAAAAACCCTACGAACGGCCGCCGCACGTGTGGGACACCACGATCGGCTGGCGCATGATCAACCCGCGCATGAAGGAGTTGTATCCGCCGATTTCGCTGGGTGAAACGGCGGAGAAAGTCGCCGAGCAGTACGGCATCACGCGTGAGGAACAGGATCGGTTTGCGCTGCAATCGCAGCAGCGCGCGAAGGCTGCCGTGCAGCGCGAAGTTTTTCGCGATGAACTCATCGAGGTCGAAGGCGTGCGCGCCGACGAGCATCCGCGTCCCGACACGACGCTGGAGGCGCTCGCCAAGCTGCAGCCGGCATTCAAGAAAGGCGGCACCGTAACCGCAGGTAATTCCTCCGGCATCAACGACGGCGCGTCGGCGCTGCTGCTCTGCGAGGCTATTGCGGCGCAAAACCTCGGGTTGCAACCGATGGCGCGCATCGTTTCCTCCGGGGTTGCCGGCGTGCATCCGGACGTGATGGGGCTAGGGCCGATTCCCGCGAGCCGCAAGGCGCTTATGCGCGCCGGACTTGCGATTCACGACGTCGATTTGGTTGAGGTCAACGAAGCTTTCGCCTCGCAATCCATCGCGTGTTTGCGCGACCTGGAAATTTCGCCGGAGAAGGCGAACGTCAACGGCGGGGCAATCGCGCTCGGCCACCCGCTAGGCGCCAGCGGCGCGCGCATTGCGACGACGCTGCTGCACGAGCTGCGCCGGCGCGGCGGCCGGTACGGCCTGGCGACCATGTGCATCGGGGTCGGACAAGGCATCGCGACCATTTTCGAAAGGTTGAACGGATCATGACGGTTACGGCACCCGCGAGGAAAACGCAACTGCTCATCGGCAAGGAGTGGATCGACGCGCAAAGCGGCGCGACGTACACGGACGTGAATCCCGCTACGGGCGCTGTTTTGGCGGACGTCGCGGACGCGGGAAGCGCTGAAGTTGATCGTGCGGTAAAAGCCTCGCGCACCGCATTGGAAAGCGGAAAGTGGTCGACGATGGCCGCGTCGCGCCGCGCGAAGATCGTCTACAAGATCGCGCAGCTGATTGCCGAACGCGCGAACGACTTGATGCTGCTCGAGGTGCGCGACAACGGCAAAGCGATCGGCACCGCGAAAGGCGAGCTCGGTGCAATCGTCGATTGCTTCGAGTTCTACGCGGGCGCAGCCACGAAAAATTACGGCAGCATGCTGCCTGCGCCGATGCCGGGCTACGTGGCGTACACCGTGCGCGAACCGGTCGGCGTAGTGGGCGCCATCGTGCCGTGGAATTTTCCGCTGCTGCTCGCGTCGTGGAAAGTAGCACCGGCCCTTGCGTCGGGCTGCACGGTGATTCTCAAGCCTGCGCCGTCGACGCCGCTGAGCGCAATAGAACTCGGAAAAATTGCGCTCGAGGCCGGCCTGCCGGAGGGCGTACTCAACGTGCTCACGGGCTCGAGCCCCGAGCTCGGACAGGCAATGGTCGAACACCCCGGCATCGACAAGATTGCGTTTACCGGCAGCACCGCTACCGGAAAGCACGTTGCGGCAACCGCAGCGCAAACAATCAAACGCGTGACGCTCGAATTAGGCGGAAAGTCTCCCTCGCTCGTGTTCGACGACGCGGACGTGGAGCAAGCCGTAAGCGGCGCGCTGTACGGAATTTTCTACAACGCCGGTCAAACGTGCGAGGCGCGCTCGCGCGTGCTGCTCCAGGAGACGATCGCCGACCAATTCATCGCGCGATTCACGGAAAAGGCGCGGAAGTTGCGCATAGGCAACCCGGAGGATCCGCAAACGCAGATTGGTGCGATCACCATGCGCGAGCAATTCGAAAAGATTCGCAGCTATTGCGAAGCAGGCGCGCAGGAAGGGGCGGTCAAGCTCTTCGGCGGCGAACCCGCGCGCATCGGGGAAGAGTTTGAACGCGGATGGTTTTGGAGCGCCACCGCGTACGAGGCGCAGCCTTTGCAACGCATCGCGCGCGAAGAGATCTTCGGACCGGTCGTGACGTTCTTGCGTTTCAAAGACGAAGCGCACGCGATAGCGCTCGCCAACGACTCGGAGTACGGCCTTTCCGCGAGTGTGTGGTCGCAGAACGTCGGTCGCGTGAATCGCGTCGCTGCGGCTTTGCGTAGCGGAACGGTGGCAATTAACACGCCGTACGCCGTGTTTCCCGGCGTCCCGTTCGGTGGGTATAAGCAATCGGGGTACGGCCGCGAGCTCGGCTTGGAGACGATGGCCTCGTACTCCGAAACGAAAAGCGTGGTCACCTACGTCGGCGAAAAGCCGGTGAATCCATTCGGAGTGTAACGCCATCGAAGCACTGAAAATCGGGGAACGCTACCAAACCACGTACGGAACGCTGTGGAAGGACGGCACGTACTTCGCCCGCGGCACGCGCGTTCTGCTGGTGGGGCTGCACCTCGAGGAAGGGTTCTGCGTGCGGTTCCCGCAGCAAAGCGGCGACGAGCCGCTCGAAACGTGGGAGGACTGGACCGAAACCGATTTTCTCGCGGCCGACGGAAGCATCGAGGAAAGCGGGCCCATATCGCAAGCAATGCTCGCAGAAGCATGCGAAGTGCTGCGTGACGCCGAGGACGGCTGCCACTTGCACTTGCACGAGGGCGACGAAAGCTGAAAATCTTGCTCGTCACGGGAGTCCCCCCTTTTGAGACGGGAGCAACTGCTTGCACGCTCTAAAAGCGGAAACTCAGGAGAGTGACCATGCCGAGAAGAGCCACACCAAAAAAGCCTGCGCGCGGTTCGCGAATTACCAAAGGTTCAAAATGGGACCTAGTAGACCGAGGTGGGACGCATCGCAAGTTCGCGGTGACCGTCATGGACTCGTGGGTCATAGGAGGTCGCAGGATCGTTCTCTTAAGTGCCCCAGCGCGCCGTAAAGAGCAACGGAGCCGAAAGAGAGCAAAACGCAAGAGCTCGTAAACCTCCGCATTGCCGCTTTTGAGGCTGTTACCGGTTAGAATCGCGAAATGACCAACTGCTTTCTCTGCGGACACTCAGTCCATCAGACCGCTTGCAACGACTTGACCTACGCGATTCTCAACGATGCCCAAAACGCGAACCTGACGAAATCTACGACACCGAATACTGGGGCTGTCCAGGATTATCTCATCTCGCAGAACGAACGGCGAACGGGAACTTAGGCACGTATGAGTCTCCCTCAGAATTGGTTATTCGAAATGTTCGGAACACCAACGATGCTAAAACGTGTCCAGCATGAAGACAAACCGCATGGGTATCGCCCGCTGAAATGCGGCTGCTTTGCGTTCACGCACGGGGGCGAAATGCTTCCGAAAGACCCATGGCATCAATTCGAGTGTGATGATCACCGCCCTCTGCACCAACCAGACCCGCCGAGGCGAAAAACGAAGCGGCGCTAAGCAGCTGATCCGCCATGCACGAGTTTTGGCAACATAGCAAAATGGCACAAGGTGAAGCCCCGCACATTTTAAAGGGGACCGCGATCCTCCGTTACCGGAGGCGGCGGCATATCGGGCGGCGCGTCGTGCAAGCGTAAACGCTTTCGGGCCGAAAACATCGCGCCTCGAGCGGGCTGTACCGGCGCAAACGCGGAGAGTCCGATCTTCTTGTGCACGTCATCATAGATCGCTTCGATGCCCCCGCGCATGAAGTAGGTTTCGTGCCAAAATCCGGTGCCTCCGGAATCCTTGACGAACTGCTGCCACCACAACTGATGCGGTTTGCTGCGAGCCCAGCGCTCGAGGCAATCGAAATCGCGCCAGTACTGACGCATTCCGGCATGCGGCGGGAACAGCGAATACAGCATATTTTCGTGAAGCAGCAAGCCGTCCGGTTTTTGCGCGACGCTGTCTTGAATCTTTGGCCCGAAACCGAAGAGCGTTTTCAGCCCGGCCCACGTGCGAACGTTCATGCCGAGATAGATGACGACCAAATCGGGATACGACGAGAGATCGACGGTCAAGCGTTCAACAGCCATTGCAGCCTCTATTCTCGCGCGGCGCGGAAAAAGCGTTCCGCTTTTGCGGAGATGAGGGAGTAGTATTCCCGAAAAAGCGCCGCGGCGACGGTTCCCGGCCAATGCGCCGGAAGCAACGTGCTCGGCAATCCGGGATCGACGTAGGTGAATTTGCGGTAGTCGTGCACGAGCCACATGCGTTCGACGAACGCCTCGTCGTCTCGAAGCGCGTGACGATCGCGTTCTTGGTGGAGGAGCGGTTCGTATCGAGCGATGAAGTCGCGGTATTGCGCCGCGATCGCCGGCAAATTCCAGCAGCGTTCCAGCAATTCGCGATCGGTGTGCGGCCCACGGTATTCTCCGACGAACAGATCGACGCTGTCCAAAACGCCGTTCGTTTGCGCGGCCGCGCGCGCCGCGTCAAGCGCATCGTTCGGGGAAAGCCACGTCGATGCCGACAGCGGCGCCCATCCCAGCACGGTGAGATCTTTCCGCAAGCCGTCACGGCCCTCGCGGCGGCTTTCGGCGACCGAATAGGTCAGCATGCGCCAGTGCCCGTCCCACTCCACGACCGGCCCGTAGATGCGCGGGCTGATCGCCTCCACGCGTCGCCGCCCTCGATCCGTCAACGAGTAGAAGGAGCGGTTGCCGCGTTTGGTCGAGCGCAGCCATCCCTGCCGCGAGATGCGCGAAACCGCCTGGCGCACCGCCGCCTCCGAAAGCCCGAATTCCGCCATAAGGCGGATTAGGCCGCCGATCCACAGCTCGCCGTTGCAGCTGGGTTGGCGGTGCACGAAGTCGCCGAAGAGCGTATAAATGAACGAATTCGGCCGCGTTACGACGCGTCGTTCAGAGGCAAGCGCCACCTTGCTGTCTCCTTGACACGAGGCCCGTCGGCGGATAGTATGACGATATTCTCACGCAATACGAATTTTCCGTCATACGAGCGCCCGCTCGATAGGAGTTCACGTGGCCCGCATATCTACCTTCGACGACTGGATCGACCTGCTTTCGGAATGGCAGAAGGACATCGGCTTGAACACCGAGCTGATCGAACGCTACATGCCCGGCTACCGGTTCGAGGCGAAATACGGCGACTTGCCGACGAGCGAAATTTACTTCGGCGACTTCAAGGGTGGCCGCCGCTGGGAAAAAGTCCTCGAGGTGCCCGACCAGCGCATGCGTGACGCGCTGCTGAACATGATCGTGTATCAAGGCGACACCGAATTCGCATCCAACGAGCAGCAGCGCTTTTTGGTCAACAACGCGCCGAGCGAATACGACCTGGCCTCGCTCGTGCGGATCATGGTGGAAGAGACGCGCCACGGCTATCAGATGTGCCATCTGCTCGTGAATCACTTCGGGCACGACGGCAAGATCGAGGCGCAAAAAATGCTCGAACGCCGGGCGTTCGGCAAGAAAAACCGGTTGCTCAACGCTTTCAACGACGACGTGACGCACTGGTTGGATTTCTTCGCGTACACGAACTTCATGGACCGCGACGGAAAGTTCCAACTGACTATGCTCTCGCATTCCGGCTTCGCGCCGCTCGCGCAATCCATGGGGCCGATGCTGCGCGAGGAATCCTACCACATGGGAACCGGCATCTCGGGTCTGCGCCGTATCGCGCAGGCGGGCGTCATTCCCGTGGAGATTCAACAGAAGTGCTACAACAAATGGATTTCGGGCTCGCTCGATCTTTTCGGAACCGATCACTCCGGATCGGCGCAGTGGGCCTACACGTGGGGAATCAAAGGCCGCGTCGACGAAGACAAGATTCCGGGCCAAGACGTCGACAAGGAGCACTTGAACGAACGCGCTCGCATGCAGTTCTACGAAGAGTGCAGCAAGACGATCGAGCGCGTCAACGCGGTCAATCCTTCGGAAACGAAATTGTACATGCCGGACATGCGGTTCAACCGCAAGATCGGCGAGTATGCCGGTCAGTATTGGACGGTCGACGGGCGGCAGTTGACCAAAGACGAGTGGGAAGCGTACGCCGCGAGCGTGCTCCCGAGCGCGCAAGACGAAGAGCAGCTCAAAGAATACTTCAAAGATCCTTCGTGGATCGCACCGAAAGGCAAGAGCGAGGCAGCATAATGAGCACTACGGTGAACGGAACCGCGACCCAAACGCCGTTCGGGCGTGAGGCGCGCGCTTTCGACGGGAAGCGCGTCATCAACTACTCGAAGGACGGCCACGTCGCGGTCATCGAGATGGACGACCCTCCGGCCAACACGTACACGCACGAGATGATGCGGCAGTTGGACGAGGCGATCTTGGATGCGCGCTTCGATCAAGACGCGGAAGTGCTGCTGATTACCGGAAAGGGCGAAAAATTCTTTTCCGCGGGCGCGAACATCGGCATGCTCAACAGCGTCACGCCGGAGTTCAAGTACAACTTCTGCCTCCATGCGAACGAGACGCTTCAGCGCCTGGAGCAGACGCCGAAGCTCGTCATCGCCGCGCTCAACGGCCACTGCGTGGGCGGGGGTTTGGAGATCGCGATGGCCTGCGACATCCGCATCGCCCGTCAAGATGCCGGCAAGATCGGCCTGCCGGAGGTTGCACTCGGCGTGCTTCCCGGCACCGGGGGCACGCAGCGACTCGCGCGCCTCGTGGGTAAATCGCGCGCGATCGA
>Ga0209810_1002182_pt1 | contig 24527 bp, 27 predicted proteins | sample Coa_R1_7_FD_187159 | JGI IMG/M metagenome (GOLD analysis project Ga0209810, IMG submission 187159) | Surface soil microbial communities from Centralia Pennsylvania, which are recovering from an underground coalmine fire - Coalmine... | ecosystem: Environmental > Terrestrial > Soil > Unclassified... | reverse complement strand
GTGCTGGAGCTGTCGGACGGGAAGATCGCGGGGCTCACGTTCTTCCTCGACACCGCCCGCTTCTTCCCCCTGTTCGGGCTGCCCTCCCGGCTCGAGGCGTAGGACGGCTGTCGGATCGCAGGGGCCGACCGGGGTCGGGCCGTCCCGGGGTGACGCGGCTCGCCGCCCTCGGGCCCGGGAGGCGCGCCGCGGCCCACGACGGCGGCCGCCGTCCCATCGGGCGGCGCCGGGCCCACCGTCGCCGGCGAGGTGGCTGCCGACCGAGGTGCGTGTCGACCGACGACCCGCGCCGCCGTCGTCGATCGGTCGTCACCGCGGCCGAGGGCGCTCGAACAGGAGGCCCGGGTCGGCGGGGTCGCCGGACCGCGCCCTCCGTACCGGCGTCGCGTCGTCGGGCTGACCCATCCCTATCCCGCCATTCTCCGCCCGGCGAGGGCGAGCTTCCGCATCCGCCGCGGTCCCAGCAGGTGGAGCCGGTTGCGAGGGCTGAAGGAGTCCCGGATGGGGACGGTCCCGCTCAGGACCCCGAGGAAGCGGTCGATCTCCTCCGGACGGCCCTCCAGCGCCTCGAACAGCAGCTGCTGCGCCGGCCTGGGAGGGGCGAACGAGGCCAGATCGAGGGTCAGCTCGTACATGGGGAGAGCGGCGGCGTCGCGCCGAGCCCGGTAGCCGTCCAGGGTGATCGTGAGCGGAGGGCCGCCGTCGAGGCCGGTGGCCACGGCCTCGGCCAGCAGCTCGGCGTCGCGGAAGGCGTCCGCGATCCCCTGGCCGGTGACCGGGTCCAGCCGGAGCCCCGCGTCCCCGACCAGCGCCCAGCCCGGCCCGTGGGGTCGGTGGAAGCGGTTGTGCAGGTCGGCGGTGCCGAGCACCCGCTCGGCGCGTACCCCGACCCGGACCCGTTCGCCCAGGTCGCCGGCCGCGTCCAGGCTGCGCAGGAGGCTGCCCTCCGGGTCGGTGCGAAAGGCGCCGAACTCGTCCGGCGGAGCCGCCACGTAGGTCACCACCAGCCCGTCGTTGGTCGGCCAGGCACCGATCAGGCGCCGATCGCGCCCGTAGATCTCGCCGCCCTGGACGGGGACGCCCGACCAGCACGTGTGGTAGGCGATCGAGAGCGGCGGCCTGACGTGGTAGGCGGGGGCCCGAACCGCCCGGGCGACCACCGAGTGACGCCCGTCGGCGCCGACCACCAGCCGGGCGGGCTCGCGCACCGGATGCCCGCCCCGCTCCCGGCCGTGGACGCCGACCACGCGGTCGTCCTGGAGGGGGACCTCTTCCACGGTGAAGCGCTCGCGCACCTCGGCGCCCGCCTCCCGGGCGGCGTCCACCAGCAGCGCGTCCAGGATCGTCCGCCGGGGGCTGTACAGCGCCCCCACGCCCCTCCGGGAAGCGCCCTTCGAGCACGACCGGTCCCGGGTCGAAGCGTGCTCGTCGGGTCGCCGGCGTGCCCGCGGCCTCCACGCGCTCCAGCAGCCCCCAGCGCTGCGGCCGGGCGGCGCCCGGCACCTGGACCTGGTGGGTGGAGAGGGTGTCGCTCGGGAACCGCGCCCGATCCACGGCCAGCACCTTCAGGCCACGACGCGCCAGGAGCATGGCCGCGGAGGCTCCCGCCACCCGGGTTCCGACCACGATCACGTCGTACCTGCATCGTGGATGCATCGAGGGCGGGAAAAGTTCGGCCCCCCCGCCGTCCGGAGCCGGCGACGGCCTCGCGGCGGCCCGTCGCGGCCCGGGCCGCAGGACGGCCCCGGCCGTGCACCGGAGCGACGGTGGCGTGACGGCGGCGGCGCCTCACCGGGGGTAGGAGGGGCGCCGATGCGGGAGCTGATCGTCACCGAGTGGATGTCCCTCGACGGGGTCGTGCAGGCGCCCGGCGCCGCCGACGAAGACCCGAGCGGTGGATTCCGGCACGGGGGCCGGCATCTGCGCTACTTCGACGACCTGTCCCGGGTTTGGGTGCTCCGGAACCTCACCCAGGCCGGCGGCCTCCTGCTCGGGCGCCGGACGTACGAGCGCTTCGCCGCCCACTGGCCGAAGGCGCCGGATGAGGAGCAGGGGCTGGCCCGGCCTCTGAACTCGCTGCCGAAGTACGTCGCGTCGACGACCCTGACCGAGCCCCTCGAATGGCAGCGTTCCTTCCTGCTGCAGGGCGACGTGGCCGAGGCCGTGGCCGCCTTGAAAGGGGAGAACGGCGCACCCCTGCTCGTGATCGGCAGCACCGAACTGGTGCGGACGCTGATCGAGCACGACCTGGTCGACGAGTTCAGGTTCATGATCGACCCGGTCGTCCTGGGCGGCGGCACGCGCATCTTCCGCGACGACGGCGAGCTGCGGAGGCTGCGGCTGGTCGACGGACGGGTGACGACCACCGGCGCGGTGCTCGCCACCTACGCGGCCACCCGGAGCTGACCCGCCGGCGTGGAAGGGCCGTCGGGGCGCAGGCGGCTGCCGCCGGTGCTCCCAGACCGCGGCCGGCTCTCGGGCGGCGATGGCCTCGGTCGTCCCGGCGGCCGGTCTCCCGATCCGCGCCCGACCCCGCTCGGTGCGTGGTCCGCCGCGCCGGCCTGATGCTCTCCGCCCGGGGCAGCCGGGAGCGGGCGGCCGCGTCAGGTCGGCGCAGCCGTCGCAGCCTGGACGATGCCGACCGCTGCTCATGAGGTACCAGGGGGGCGCCCCCAGCGCCGCCCGGGGAAGCGCGCATGGTCACGATCGCTCCTGATCCGCTCTCGCTTGGTGATTCGATCGCGGGGTGAGCCGGCCGTCGGTCACCGGGTCGCCCCGGCGCCAGGGTTGCCCATCAGGGAGGTGAAGGTCTCCCGGTGACGCGGCCCGGGTGGTCGCAACCGCGTTCGGCGCCCATCCCCTCACGCCCGCGAGCGCAGGAGCGAATTCCGGGCCACGAGGGGCGTGGGGCATTCGGGGACGGGTGACCGCACGTACGAAATCCGCTCCGCACGAGATCGCCGGCTCCGCACGGCCCGGCCCCGAACGGCCCGGTGCCGTCGACGGTCCCGTCGAGCCATGCGGCCGCTTCCTGGTGCCGCTCCGGGTCCTCCCGGTACGCAGGGACGAGCGGGCCGAGGTCACGGCGCGGCATCACGCGGCTCCACGGGGCCCGGCGGCGCTGGGCCGTCGATGTCGGATCCGGATACCGGCCCGAGCGAGGCTGGCAGGAGGTCCCGGCATCATGGGACGAGCCCAACCGCCACCGGCCCGGCTCGGGGCGGCTGCGGTGGGCGACCCGGGCCTTTCGGATCGGACCTACGACGGGGTCGCGCTGAGCGCCGGGTTCGACGACCTGACCCGGCCGAGGACGGCGGGATCGCCCGTGACCTCGAGTCCCTGTCGGCGTGCCTCCTCCAGGTCGAGCCGTCCGCTGAGCACGCCGATCACCAGCCGGGGCGGCCCGGTCACCACCGCGTCCGGGTGCGCCGGGGCACCCCGGCGGGCCACGATCCGGCCCTCGACCGTCTCGACCGTCATCGGCTCGTCGCCCATCCGCAGCTCGATGGTGACCGGCGGGCGGTCGGGCGTGGGGTCGTAGTAGTAGAGCTCGAGCGGCAGCGAGATCCAGTAGCTGTGGAAGGCGTCGCCGTCCCCGGTCCGGGTGAGCAGCGGGGCCCCCCAGCGTCCCAGCTCCCGGAGCACGGGGCGCAGCGCCTCGCCGCGCGGGGTGAGGTGGAAGAGGGTGGTGGCGACCGGAGGCGGCGCGGCCTCGCGGCGGATCACGCCCGCCCGCTCCAGATCGCGCAGCCGGTCGCTGAGCAGGTTGGTGGCGATGCCGGGCAGGCCGTGCAGGAGATCGGTGTAGCGGCAGGGGCCCAGGAGCATCAACTCCCGAACGATCAGCAGGGACCAGCGGTCCCCGATCGCGTCCAGAGCCTTGGCCAGGGCGCAGAACTGCCGATAGGAGCGCATGGCTCGATCCTACCACCTCCCAAGACAGAATCAAGTTTTCACTTGATTTTTTCATGTTAGTGCTTTAGATTTCACTGCGTCGACGGCAACCCGGCACGAGGAGGATTCCCATGACGGCTCACCCATCCGCAGCGGGGCGGTCGTCCCGGCCCTGGGCGCTGGCCCTGACCTCGGTGGCGTTCTTCATGGCGGCGCTGGACACGCTGGTGGTGATCACCGCGCTCCCCGCCATCCACCGGCAGCTGGGCGCCGACCTGCCCGCCCTGGAGTGGACGGTCAACGCCTACAGCCTCACCGCGGCCGCGGGCATCGTGACCGCCGCCGCCCTGGGCGACCGGCTGGGGCGGCGCCGGCTGTTCATCGCCGGCCTGCTCCTGTTCACGGTCGCCTCGGCGGCCTGCGCTCTGGCCCCCGGCGCCGAGGTCCTGATCGCCGCCCGGGCGGTCCAGGGGGTGGGAGCGGCCGTGATCGCCCCCTTGAGCCTGACCCTGCTCACGGCCGCCTTCCCGCCGGAGCGGCGGGGTGCGGTGGTCGGCGTCTGGGGCGGGCTGGCCGGCCTGGCCGTGGCCAGCGGACCCTTGATCGGCGGCGCCATCACCCAGGGGCTGGACTGGCACTGGATCTTCTGGGTCAACGTGCCCATCGGGGCGGCGGCCGCCCTTCTCAGCCGGCTGCGCCTGAGCGAAAGCCGGGGGCCGCAGACCCGGCTCGACCTGCCCGCCGTGGGTCTGGTGACCGGGGGAGCGCTGGCCGTGGTCTGGGGTCTGGTCCGGGCCTCGGACGTGGGCTGGGGGAGCCCACGGACGGTCGCCGCCCTCGGCCTGGGGATGCTCCTGATGGCCGGCTTCCTGCTCTGGGAGCGGCGGGCGCCCGCTCCCCTGCTGCCGCCCCGGCTCTTCCGCAACCGGGCCTTCGCCGCCGCCAGCGCCGCCGCCTTCCTGATGAACGCGGGGCTGCTGGCCGCCGCCTTCCTCACCTCCCAGTACCTGCAGGTGGTGCTCGGCTACCGGCCCCTGAGCGCAGGGCTGCACTTCCTGCCCATGACCGCCACCCCGATCCTGGTCGCGCCCCTGGCGGGGATGCTCTCGGACCGCGTTGGCCAGCGGCCGGTGATGGTGGTGGGGCTGACCCTGTTGTCGGCGGGGCTGGCCTGGCTGGCGCTGGTCGCGGCCCCGAGCGTCGCCTACGGCCACCTGGTGGCACCCCTGATCGTGGCCGGGGTGGGCGTCTCCATGGCCTTGGCCACCGCCGCCACCGCCGCGCTGGGCGCGGTCGCGCTCGGTGACCTGGGCAAGGCGTCGGGCACGGCCAACACCCTGCAGCGTTTCGGCGGCGTGTTCGGGATCGCGGCCGCCACCGCCGTCTTCGATGCCAACGGGCACCTGGGGACGGCGGCCGCCTTCAACGCCGGGTTCCGGCCCGCCCTGGCCCTGGCCGCGGGCCTGGCGGCGCTGGGCGCCCTCGCCGCCCTGGGGGTGATCGGCCCCCGGCGCCCGGAGGCGGTGGGCCGGGAGCCGGCCGCCGCCTGACCTTCGTCATCTTCCGCATCACAGGAGGAACCACACCATGGGCAACCCGGTGACACACTTCGAGATCGTGGGTCAGGACGCGGGAGCGCTCCAGGCCTTCTACCGGGACGCGTTCGGCTGGGAGGTGAGGCCGGCAGGCCCGACCTACGCGATGGTGCTGCCGGGCGCCGACGCCGGCATCAACGGCGGGGTCGGAGCCGCGCCCGAGGGCGGCGGCGCCTCCCGGGTCACGGTCTACGTGGAGGTGGAGGACCTCGACCGGGCCCTGAGCCGCATCCAGTCGCTCGGCGGAGGGACGGTGGTGGGGCCGCTGGCGGTCCCCAACGGCCCGCGCATCGCCCTGTTCCGCGATCCCGAAGGGCACGTGGTGGGCCTGACCGAGTCGGCGACCATCCGCCGGTGAGGCGGCCGCGGCCGGGGAGGAGGCGCCTCCCCGGCCGCCCCGGCGCCCCCGCCTTAAGGCGGGGGCGGGTCCCGGTCCCCGGCCTCCGCAGGGGGCCGGGACCGGAGCCGGCTAGAGCAGGCCCCGCCGGCGGAAGATGCCCAGCTGGACGAGCGTGATGGCGCCCATCAGTCCCACGCCGATCCCGAACGCCCAGGGGCTGCCAATCCGATCCACCAGGAAGGCGAAGTTCATGCCGAAGAACCCGGTGAGGAAGCTCAGGGGCAGGAACAGGCTCGCGACCACGGTGAGCTGCTTCATGGTGGCGTTCTCCCGCACCGACACCGTGGAGAGGTAGACGTCCACGGTGCCGGTGAGGAGGTCGCGCAGGGAGTCGACGGTCTCGTACTGCCGCACCACGTGGTCATAGACGTCGCGGTAGTAGAGCCCGATCTCCCGACCGTGGAGCTGGGACAGGCGGGAGGTCAGCTGCTGGACCAGGTCCCGCTGGGCGCCCAGCTGGCGCCGCAGGTCGATGACGGTGTGCTTGAGGTCGTAGATCCGCCGCAGGAGCTGGGCGCTGGGACGCTCGACCACCGTGTCCTGGATCTCGTCGATGGTCTCGTCGAGGCGGTCCAGGGTGGGGAACATGGCGTCGATCAGGGTGTCGACCACCAGGTAGAGGAGGAACCCGGGGTCGGTCCGGGTCAGCTCCGGCCCCCGGCGGATGCGCTCCCGGAGCGCGTCCAGCTCGGGTTGGGGCTCGTGGTGGACGGTGACCACGAAACGCTTCCCGGCGTAGAGGTGCTGCTCCATGAAGTGGACGTCGTCGCGCTCCAGCCGGGCGGTGAAGACGACCAGGAAGAGATACGATCCGTACTCGTCCAACTTGGGCCGCTCGGTGACCTCCTGGATGTCCTCGATGGTCAGGGGGTGGAAGCCGAAGACCCGTTCCAGGAGACGGTAGTCCCGCTCCTCCGGGGCCTCGACGTCCAGCCAGAACCCCTCCCCTCGGGGGTCGGCCAGAACGGTGGCGATGCACTCCTCGGTGGCCTCCGCCGTCCCCCCCGAGGTGGTGACGAGCTTCCTCATCGCTCCTGCCTCCCAAGCCCGGCGCGCCAGGGCCGGCCCTGCTCCCCGACCCGGCTCCACCGGCTCCGAGTCGCTCGGATCGGATCAGGCCCCCGGCCTCCGCGCCCGGCGCTGGAAGAAGCCCTGGGACTCGACGGCGAAGACCCGATTGAGCCGGGCCCGGTAGTTCTCCAGCGCCACCGTCGCCGCCAGCTCCACCAGCTGTTGCTCGGAGAAGTGACGTCGGGCCTTGGCGAAGACCTCGTCCGAGACCTCGGCCGGCGTGGCCGTGGCCGCCTCGGCCAGGGCCAGCGCCGCCCGTTCCGCGGGCTCGAACTCGTCGCTCTCCCGCCACCGCTCGACCGCCGCGATCTTGGCCTCGGAGGCTCCAGCTGCGCTGCTCCCGACAGCGTTGGTGTCCATTCAAAACGGGCAGCCCACCAGCTGGGCGACCCGCAGGCAGACCAGGGATCGGAGCTGGGCGGGCAGGCTGCCGCTCCGGGCCGGGGCGCCGCCCAGGACGGAGCCGGCCCGGAGGATGGGCGGGGCGTAGGCCTGCACGCGATGGGAGAGCAACACCTCACCGTAGGTACGCTCGCCCGCCTCCATGATGGCCCGCGCCTCGGGCGGGACCTCGTCTTTGCCGAGGGGACGGATGCGTGGCATGGCTCAACTATGGAGCAGACGCCAGGCGGTGGCGTCGTCCGGCATCGACTCAGGCGGCGTGCTGGTGCTCGGGGCAGTCCACCCGCAGGTCGCCCGTCCCCAGAGGCCGCTCCAGCAGCGCGCAATAGTGCGGCCGCGGCCCGGCGTGCAGGTCGGGGCGGAAGAAGCGGCAGGTGGTGCAGGTGCGCGCCACCGTGATCAGGCCCTCCCGCTGGAGGCGCCCGATGAGGGCGAGCAGGAACTCCAGGGCCGGCTCCTTCTCGGCCCTCGGCCGGGCGGCCAGCGCCCGTAGGAAGGGATCGTGCCAGGCCTCCAGCTCGTCCGCCGTCCGCTCGCCGGCGGGGGTCAGGTGCAGGGTCGGGCTGCGCCCGTCCGGGCCCTCTCGACCTCGTGTCACCAGCCCCTTTCGGACCAGGGCCGAGAGGGCGTCCGACACCGTGGGGTGGGCGACGTCGAGACCCGCGGCCAGGACGTCCACCCGGCGGCGCTCGGCGGGCTCGCTGCGCAGCCGGGAGAGCAGCTGCGCCTGGGTGGGGGTCAGGCCCCGGCGCCTGGCCTCCCGGCGGAGGGCGACCCGGGCCGCCTGGCCGACCCGTTCCAGGGCGGCGACCAGGCGCGCGTCCAGCTCCGGACGCGCGCCGAGCGGGAGGCGTCCGCTCACCACCGCTCGGCCGCGTAGGGCTGGCACCAGAGGCAGACGTGCAGCACCACGGCCTTGAACCAGGCCGTGTGCATGCCGTCGACGTCGGCGCGGCCGTGGCCCTTGGCCTCGAGGAAGCGACGCATGGTGGTGGCGATGGGGAAGACGAACGCCACCAGGTACCTGAGCGGGACCTCGGGCGCGGACTCGACCCCGTCGGTCTGGTTCTTCTTGGCCGACGTGTGCCGGAGGGCGATCTCGTGCTGGTAGTCCAGCCAGGCCTGGTCGCGGGGGCGCGTGCACACGTCCCGGACCCACTGGGCGAAGCGGGCGCGCACCCGCTCCAGGTAGCTGCCGATGGGCTGCCCGTCGGGTCCGGCGAAGTAGTGGACCAGGTGCGGGTGCGAGGCCACGTAGTCGTACCACAGGTCCAGGACCTGGTCCACCTGGTCGTCCAGCACCTCCGCCGCCATCCGCAGGTAGCGATCGTCCTCCTCGCTCCAGAGCAGGGTGCGCTCCAGCAGCCGCAGGTCCTCCGGCGAGACCGGGGAGCGGGCCAGGCCAGGGGCGCCGAAGTCGTAGCCGGGGATCGTCTCAGTGGCCATCGTCCAGCCTCCGTATGACATTGGTAGGAGTCCTACCAATCATGACCGGTCGGGGACCCCCTGGTCCAGTCGCGAACCGGGCGGCCGCGGTCTGCGACCGGGGGCCTCGCCGCGGCTGCCCTCAGCCCTCCCCCTCGCGCTCCGCCCGGCGGCGCAGCGACCACATCTGGGCCGCCTTCTCGGCCTCCAGCGCCGCCGCCCAGGGGAGGGCCGGCGGCCCCAGCTCCAGGCGCAGGGAGCGGACCGCCGCCCGGGCCAGCTCGGGGTCGGCAGCGGCCCGCCGCGCCAGCTCCCGGGCGCGGGGCTCGACCTCGGGCTCGGGCAGCGCCTCCCAGGCCAGCCCCAGCCGGACCGCCCCCCGGCCGTCGATCTCCTCCCCGAAGAGGCCCATCGCCGCCGCCGCCTCCCGCCCGGCCAGGCGGGCCAGGAGGGCGAAGTGGCCACCGCCGGGGTGAATGCCGATGCGCAGGAAGCCGGTCACGATACGGGCGTCCTCGGCCACCACCCGCAGGTCGGTGGCCAGCATCAGGTTGACGCCGGCGCCCACGGCGTGCCCGCGCACGGCGGCCACGCTTGGTGGCCGCAGCTCGCCCACGCGTGCGAAGGCGCGGTAGGTGAGTTCCAGGTCACGGTAGTGGTCGGAGCGGGCCGGGTCCCGGCCCGCCTCGGTCAGCACCGCCCGGTGGGCGCCGGCGCAGAAGGAGGGACCGTTGGCCCTCACCACCACCGCCCCGATGGTCTCGTCGGCGTCGATGTGGTCGCAGATCTCCAGCAGCTCGTGCACCATCGTCGGCACCAGGGCATTGCGGCGGTGGGGGGCGTCGAGGGTGACGACGGCGACGCCGTCTTCGATCTCGAGCAGGACCTCGGCCATCTACTCGGTCAGCACCTCCCATACCCGGTCCGCGCCGGCGCGGGCCAGGAGCGTTCCCAGCGACTCGGCCCACGCCGCCTCGGTGCCCTGCTCGTCGCGCCAGCGCCAGAGGCGGGTGGTGAAGCGGTGGAGCCGGTGCTCCTGGGTGAAGCCGATGGCGCCGTGGACCTGGTGGGCGATGGCCGAGGCCCGGCCCACCGCCCGACCGGCCACCACCCGGGCCGCGGCCACCCGGAGGGCGGTGGGGTCGGCCGCCGCCGCCTCGACCGCGGCCCGGGCCAGCGCCACCTCCCCGGCCAGCTCGGCCAGCTGCTGCTGGACGGCTTGGAAGCGGTTCAGGGGCTGGCCGAACTGCCGCCGCTCGGCGGCGTAGGTCACGGTCAGCTCCTGCACCCGCTCCAGCGCACCCACCATCTGGGCCGAGCGCATGAGCGCCGTCCGCCGGCGCAGTCGGTCCGGGGCGGCGCCGGCGGCGACCAGCGGCTCCAGCATCACCCGCTCGGCGAAGGGGATCTCGGTGGCGTGGTAGGCGGAGACGCGGACCACGGCCGCCACCTCGGCCAGACCGATCTCGGGATCGTCTCCCGCCAGCGCGTCGAGGCCGGCTCGCCGGACCTGGTCCCAGGGATCGCTCGACTCCCGGCCGAAGACCCGGTGAGCGGTCTCCAGCAGCAGGCCCACCACCTCCGCTCCGCCCCCGACGGCCGGCTCCGCCGGCCCGGCCGCGCTCCCCTCGCCCGCCGGCCGCAGGGCTCGGGCCACGATCCCGCGCAGGATCTCGCTGCTGCCGCCGCGCAGGGTGAAGCCGGGAGCGGCGGCCACCGCCTCCCGGTAGCGGCGCCGGAACCCCTCCCCGGCTTCCTCCGGCGGGACCTGCAGCCGGGCGACCTCGACCAGGTCGCGCTCGAAGCGCGTCCCCGCGTCCTTCACCAGCGCCGCTTCCACGGCCGGGACGGCGCCGGCCTGGAGCCGGCGGGCGACGTCCATCGACAGCGCGCGCAGGGCGCAGAGCCGGGCGGCGAGCTCGCCCAGGGCCCGGGCGCCCGCCCGGTCGGGCTCGGGGCCCAGCTCGCGCGCCAGCTCCACCAGGAGCGGGAAGGTGGAGAGGAAGCGTTCGGGGCCGCTCCGCTCGTAGGCCAGCTCCGAGGTCACCTGTCGCCATCCATCCCCTTCCCGCCCGACCAGCAGCTCGCGGGGGACGAAGGCGTCCTCGAAGACGACCTCGGCGAAGTGCTCCTCGCCCGACAGCAGCCGGATGGGGCGCACCCGCACCCCTTCTCCCCGGAGGTCGACGATCAGCTGGCTCAGGCCCTCGTGCCTCCGCTCCTCGCCGGGGGAGGTCCTGACCAGCGCGATCGCGTAGTGGCTGCGGTGGGCGTGGCTGGTCCAGAGCTTGGTCCCATGCAGCCGCCATCCGCCCTCCACCGGGGTCGCCCTGGTCCGGACCGAGGCCAGATCGGACCCGGAGTCGGGCTCCGACATGCCGATGGCGAAGTAGCACTCGCCGCGGGCGATGGCGGGCAGGAACCGTTCCCGCTGCGGCTCGGTGCCGTAGCGCAGGAGCAGGGGGCCGGTCTGGCGGTCGGCGATCCAGTGCGCCGCCACTGGCGCGCCCGCCGCCAGCAGCTCCTCCAGCACCGCGTACCGCTCCAGGTAGGAGCGCTCCTGGCCGCCGTAGCGCCGGGGCCAGGTCATCCCGATCCAGCCCCGGGCGGCCAGCCGGCGCGAGAAGGCGGGGTCGTGCCCGGAGAGCCAGGCGTCGCAACGGGGCTCGAAGCCACCCCCGGCGAGGAACTCCCGGACGGCGGCCCGCAGCGGCTCCACGGGGCGTAAGCATAGGCATGGCGGGACGATGCGGAGTCTCCGGCCCCGCCGGCGACCGCTCCGGGCCTCCCGATCGGGGTCGGGCTCAGCCCATGGGCGCGGTCAGCTCGATCTGGATGTTGTCGGGGTCGCGGAAGGGCAGCACGTAAATCCCGAACCCCTCCAGGGCGGTGATCTCGCCGTGTGGCACCCCGCTCTCGTCGAGGAGGCGGCGCGCCGCCTCCAGCTGGTCACGGCTGGCCACGCTGAAGCTCAAGTGGTCGAGACCGACCCGGTCCTCGTCGAAGCGGTCGTCCCGGGGGGCCACCGGCCGCAAGCCCATGAGCAGGTCGCCCCGGGCCAGGACGCAGCCTCCCCAGAGGACCCGGTAGGCGGCCTCGGCCGAGGGATCGTCGGCCGGCGGGGAGTCGACGGCCACCTCGAAGCCGAGGAGGCCGGTGTAGAAGTCGCGGCTGCGCCCCACGTCGGTGACCGTCAACCGCAGGTGATGGATGCCGTTGATCGGGATCGGACCTGCCACCTCCTGTCCTCCTCACGCCTGCTCTGCGCCTCGCCGGGGGTCCGGACGGTTCCCCGAGACCTCATCGTGACAGGGTGGGCGCCGCCTCGTCCTCCCGCCCACGCCCCGGCCCCGGTTCGGAGCGCTGTCCCGGCCCCACCGGCCGAGGCCACCCCGGCCTTCCGGTCGCGGCCACGAATCACCCCGTCGGCCGGCGGACGCCGGTCTATGCTTGTCGCTCGTGTTGGTCGCTGACCTCTCGCACTACGACGGGGTCGATCCAACCCGGAACCCGGCTGCCTTCCGTCTGGCCGAGCGACTGCGGGCCGTGGTCCGGGCGGGCACCTCGGTCCCCGCCGGCGACCCCTTCCCCTCCGCCCTGCGCTGCCATCGACGGCCCGGCCGCCGGAGCTGCCCGGGCCACCTGGTGCTGGTGCGCCACGAGGTCCCGGCCGAGGTGGTGTGGCGGTGCTCGGACTGCGACGAGGAGGGGGTGGTCAGGGGCTGGGCACGGAGCCCGTGGGACCTGCGCGGCCACCGCTTCCGGGACGGTGCCCTGGTCGCGGTCGCGGTCACCGAGGCGGAGCTGGGCCTGCTCCGCGCTCTCGACGGGCTCGACCCGGACGCCCAGCGGGTGGTCCACGGCGCCCATCGGGATGGTGGCGGCCTCTGGTTGACGGCGGGGGCGGACGACCTCCGGGAGCTGGCCGACCTGGTGGCCTTCGTCGCCGACCACGAACCCCCGGTCCGGAGACGGCGACTGGAGCGGTTGCGGGAGCGTCTGGAGGGCGCGCTGGCCCGCCGCTGAGCGGCCGTGTCGTTCCGGGGCGAGGCGGCGACGGCGGCGGGAGGACCGGCCCACCCCGATGGGCCGCTCACGGGTCCGAGCTGGCGGGGGACGAACCGGGGCGTCTGGTGGCGGCTTCGCACCCGGCGCCGGGCAGCGCCACCGTGGGCCCGATCACCAGGGTCGCCGGGGGGCGGAGGTGGCGGCCGGCCGTGGGCAGCTCCGCCAGCGGAGCGCGCACCACCCGCTGGTCGGGGAGGGTGGCCCGGGAGATCAGGGCGGCGGGACGCCCGGGGCCGAGCACCGGAACCAGCCTCGCCACCAGCTCGGTCAGGGCCGCCACCGGCATCAGCACCACCAGGGTGTCCACGGCCGCTGCCACCCTCTCCAGCTCAGCGCCGACGGCACCGTCGCGGCCGTGCCCGCTGACCACGGCGAACGACGACGCCACCCCGCGCCAGGTGACGGGGATGCCGGCGGCGGCCGGGGCGGCCAGGGCCGCCGAGACGCCCGGCACCACCAGCACCGGGATCCCGGCCGCGGTCAGGGCCGCCAGCTCCTCGCCGCCGCGGCCGAACACGAACGGATCGCCGCCCTTGAGCCGGACCACCTGCAGCCCCTCCCCGGCCAGCTCGATCAGGCGACGCGTGATCGCATCCTGGCCCGCTCCCGGCCGGCCTGGGCGCTTGCCGACGTCCTCCAGACGGGTGGTGGGGCCGCAGAGGGCCAGGGTCGCCGGGTCGACGAGCGCGTCGTGGAGGACCACGTCGGCGTCGGCCAGCAGCTCCCGGGCGGCCGTGGTGAGCAGGTCGGGGTCGCCGGGCCCGGCCCCGACCAGGGCCACGCGGCCGCGCCGGGGGCCGGAGACGAGGACGGCCGCCTGCCGTTCCGCCTCGGCCGTGCGACCCTCCCGGAGGAGGCGCCGGAGCGGGGAGGCCAGCAGCTCGCGGTAGATCCGTTGCTGCGCCGCCGCGGGCAGGTGGCGTCGGCGGAGGCGACGGCGCACCCGCCCCACCAGGGAGGTGAACGGGCCCCACTCCGGGCCCAGCAGCCGCTCCAGCCGGACGCGCAGGGCGGAGGCCAGGTACGGGCTCTCACCGCCGGTGCTGATCGCGACCTGGAGCGGGTCCCGTCTCACCACCGCGGGGGCGATGAAGTGGCAGAGGTCGGGGACGTCGAGGACGTTCAGCAGCACCCGGGCCGCCTCGGCCTCCCGATGGCAGCGTCGGTTGACCTCGGGGTCCCCGCTGGCGTCGATGGCCAGCCAGGCCCCGGCCAGGTCCCCCTCGACGTACCCCCGTTCCAGCAGCTCGATCCGTCCTTCCCGGGCCAGGGCGCGGAGGCCGGCCACCGGGTCTGCCGCCACCACCCGGATGCGGGCCCCGGTGTCGAAGAGCCCCGTTACCTTGTCGAGCGCGGGCCGGCCTCCACCCAGCACCACGCAGCGCCGACCCCGCAGGTCGAGGTAGGCGGGGTAGTAGCGCGAGGGCGCGCCGGACCGCCCTGACGACCCCGACCCGGCCGTGCCGGCCGGAGGGGCCGGGCCGAGTGGTGTCCTGTCGGAGGGGGAGGCCATGTCGCGCCGGTAGGTCGTAGGTGGACGAGGGGTGTGGGGCGTGCGCCCGGGGAGGGGAGTGAGAGCGGGGCGTGCGCTCCGCTTGCGGCGCAGCGGCTGGAGAGGGCCGCCGCGCTAGCCGCGACAGGCGCAGACGACGCGGCGTGCGTGATCGATCACCGGGCGGCGGGTGAGTGCCCAGCCGCGGGTCCGGCGGCTCGAGCGCAGACACGGACGCATCCTGGCCAGCCACAACCGCAGCCTCCGGTCGGCTATTCCCAGGGGCCCGGGCTGCGCCGGTAGCGGCGGCGGGCGACCGCGCCGGTCCTGCCCGCCGGTGCCGGCGCCGCCTGCGGCCGGTCCGGAGTTGACCGGGCGACGAGGCGCCTCGTCGCCCGGTCAGGAAGGAGCTGGAGGAGGGATCAGGGGCCGGGCCGGGGGCTGGGCGGCTCAGCCCCCCACCCCCACCCCCAGCTCCCGCCCCAGGGCGACCCAGTCGGCGGCCATCTCCTGCTGGGCCCGGGCGAGGCTCAGCCGCCCCGTGCAAACGGCTCGGTTGGCCGCGTCCTCGACCGCGTCCTTGGCGTTGGGGGAGGCCCCCGGCTCGGGCCAGAGGTTGTGCACGTCCCAGCCGGCGCCCCCCAGCTCCAGCGGGACCAGGTGATCCAGCTCGTACCTCGAGGTGGAGCCGCTCTCCCCGTAGCGAGCCATCAGCTCTCGCTTCAGCGGGGCGGTGTAGCTCTCCGGGGGCCGCCGGGCCCGGGTGTGCGGGGTGGGGCAGAGCTGGCTCACGGTGACCGTCGGGTCGACGGCCCCGGGGGTGCAGGCCGGGTCGGGGCGCGGTCCCGGCCGTACCTGGCAGTGAGCGGGCAGGGAGGCGAGGCCGCCGCCGGTGTCGTGGCCTGGGCTGAGCCGGAGGCCGACCCCGGAGGTAGCGGGCGTGGTCACGCTCGCCGACGTTCCCGGCTCGCTCTGGATCATCTGCCCCGAGCAGCCGAGCAGCAACGCGCAGACCAGGACCCCGACCAGCGATTTCATGGCTTCCTCCCAACACGATCTGTCCGGATCCCGGAGCGGTCCGGACGGGTTGCCTCGAAAGGTAGCGACGAGAACCGGGGGCGGGGGGCCTCGGCAGGAGCCCGGTGGCCGCAGCTCAGCGTGGGCCCGGGGCCCGGCGGTAGCTGGTGACGGCGGCGAGCACGGCCATCACCGCCCCGCCCAGGGCCAGCACCGCGAACGCCGCCGCCGGCCGGTGGCTCGAATCCCAGGCGGTGCCGCCCGCCACCGGTCCCAGGAAGGCGGTGCCGTAGATGATCAAGAAGATGCCGGCACTGAAACGGGGCACGTCCTCGGGGGCGGCCAGGAGCGGCGGCAGCGCCAGGGTGAGGACGAGGGCCAGGGCGGTGGCGAAGCCGATCACACCGGCCCAGGCCACCACCCAGGCTCCCGGGGTGAGGGCGATGCCGGCGCTGGCTGCGGCCACCATGGCCCCGGCCGAGACGAAGGGCCAGCGGCGGCCGACCAGCCGATCCGGGAAGGCGAGGCAGAGGAAGGAGGCCAGGAGCTGGCTGGCGTTGAGCGAGGTCAGCGCCGCGTCCTTTAGCTCCGCCCGGCCGGTGGCGTGCACGAAGTCGGGGATGAAGGTGTTGGTGCCGAAGTAGGCGGCGGAGCCGAGCCCCATGACCACGCCGACCTGCCACAGCTGTAGGCTCCGGAAGTCCGGCCACCAGCGTCGGGAGGCCCCGGGATCGGGAGGGATGTGGGGAGTGGTGAAGACCATGAGCAGCCCGGCCAGGAAGACGGGCAGCGACCAAGCCGCGAAGGTGAGCGGCCAGCTGCCGTGCAGGAGCGGCGCCAGCCAGGGGCCGGTGACCGAGGCTGGCACCAGCTCGCCGAAGAGCAGGCCGTTGGAGTAGACGGCCGTGGCCAGCGCCACTCTGAAGGGCAACCACTCCCTGACCAAGGTGGGGAACACGGGCTGGCTCACCGCCACCCCCGCCCCCATGACCAGGGTCATGGCGAACAGGACCTGGACGCTGGTTCCCGCTCCGCGCAGGGCCGAGCCCAGGCCGATCGCCAGCAGCCCGACCAGCAGGGCGCGGCGCGCCCCCAGCCTGGCGATCAGGAGCGAGCCCGGGATCGCGGCCACGGCCAGCAGCAGCGTGGGTAGGCCGGTGAGCACCGAGATCGAGGTCTCGTCCAGACCCAGGTCCCGGTGGATGGCGGGGAGGACCGGTGGTACCGCGAGCAGGGTCACCCGGAGGTCGAAGCCCCCCAGCCAGAGCAGGCCGAGGTAGCCCAGGCCCCCCCAGCTCAGCCGATGGGCACCGGCGGCGTGAGCCCGTGGCTCCATCACCGGCCGGGCTCGCCCATCCCCCCGGGTGCGGGCCTCTGGTCCGGTCCCATCGGCCCGATTCTAGGGTGGCCGGGTGGGCGGGAAGGCGGGAGGGGTCCGCCGCCCGGCGGGGCGGCGCGCCCCCGGCCCTGACCGGCGCCGGAGGCGGCGACGATCGTGGCCGGGGCGGTCGCGGGCGGGATGTGGCCGGCCACCGCCCGGAGGGACAGGGCAGGGCGCGCCCGGCACCTTCCGCCTTCGACTCCGCCGGCGGTGCAGGGCGGTCCGGCCCTCCGAGCAACGCCTCGGCCTCGCAGCGCAGCTCCCAGTAGTTGCTCCAGGCGGCGCGGGCCCGGGCCAAGGCGGGGCGGGCCCCTCGGCGGGCCCGGGCGGCGGCGATGGCCTGGGTCTGGGCCAGCGCCCAGCGGTCCAGCGCCCGCTCCACGGTGGCCTCCACCAGCTCGCGCCACTCCATCCCTCCCCGCCCCGGGACCGGGGCGGGGAGGGTGAGGAACTTCCAGGTGACGCCCCCGGAGAGAGGGGCGACGCGGGCGGTGCCCTGGGCCCGGCCGAGGTGGGGTCGCGGTCGGGGGTGGCGGGGGTTGGCGGCCATCAGGCGCTGCTGGGCGGCGAGGACCAGCTGGTGGGCGGCCTGAAGGGTGCGAGGCCGGGCGGCGGGCTGACCGAGCCGGAGCTGGAGTCGGTGGACGGCCTCGGCCAGGGCGGGAGGGAGGAGGTGGCGGCCGGCCAGGCGTAGCTCCTCCAGCCGGTCGAGGAGGCGGTCGGACTGCTCGAGCAGGAGGCGCCGGCGGCGTTCCGCCGCCGGGTCGGCGGGATGGAAGCGGATGGGGGAAGGGAGGACGGACATGGCCAGCGAGGGTATGGAGGGGAGGAGGAGGTCGAGAACGGCCGTTCACCGAGCAGGCGGCAGGGTGCGGCCTGGGGAGCGGGGCGCGGGTTGACGACGCGGAGTCAGGGAGGCGTCCCGATCGCCCTGACCCCTGACCGGTCACACCGAGCCAGGGCAGGGGGAGCCGCTGGGGGGGCGCCGAGGCCGGGTCGGGGCCGGGACCCCGGCCCCCGAGCGGGCGCGGCCGGTGCGCTGGCCGGCACCCGGGCACCGGTGGGGGCCGAGGTCGCCCTTCCCGAGCCCCTCGTCCCTCGCCTGACGGAGGCGACCGCGAGGGTTCGAGGACGGCTCCACGCCGCCGCATCGCCTGGCCGAGCCCGGTGGTCCCGGAGGTCCGCCCATCGATGGGCGGACCTCCGGCCGGGCTGGACGTGGCTGGCGGTGGGTGGGGTGCCCGGTCCCCGCGGCCCCGACCGGCGGCCCCGCCGGTCTCACACCCAGTCGGGGCCGATCCGGGTGCAGGTGGCGAGCCGCTCCTCGACCGGCTCCATGGCCTCGGTCGCGCGGGCCAGGATCTCGTCCACCCCCTCCAGGGCGAGCCGGTAGATGACCTCCTTGCCCCGCCGCTCGGCGGCCACGAAGCCGCAGTGGCGGAGGCAGGCGAGGTGGGTGCTGACCCGGGGCTGGGGCTGTTCCAGGGCGCGCACGATCTCGCCCACCGACCGTTCGCCGTCCCGGAGCAGCCCCAGGATGCGGAGCCGGGTGGGGTCGCCCAGGACCCGGAAGAAGCGGGCCAGGGCGGCGCTGCCGACCTTGGGAGCGGGGACGAGCAACATATCCGGAAAACAGGATATCATGTCCTGGTCGCGTCGGTTCTCCGGCCCGCTGGGTGGCCGGAGCGAGGAGGTGTCTCGATGGCGACCAGGCTGATGCGCATCCAGGGCATGAGCTGCGCCCACTGCGAGAAAACGGTGGCGGAGGCGCTGACCGCCGCCGGCGCCCGCCGGGTGGTGGTGGACTGGCGTCGAGGGGAGGCCCGTTTCGACCCCGTCGCGGCCGGCGACCGGGAGCTGGCGGCCGCGGTGGAGGCGGCCGGCTACCAGGTGGCGTCGGTCGAGGAGGCGACCGAGGAGGCGCACGGGGTCGGGCCCCTGGTCGGGGAGCGGGCGGGGGGCTACGACCTGATCGTGATCGGCTCGGGCTCGGCTGCCTTCGCCGCCGCCATCACCGCCACCGAGGCTGGGGCGCGGGTGGCGCTGATGGAGGCCAACGTGGTCGGCGGTACCTGCGTCAACGTCGGCTGCGTCCCCTCCAAGGCCATGCTGGCCGCGGCCGAGGCCTACTTCCGCGCCGGGCACCATCCCTTCCCCGGCCTCCGCACCCACGCCGAGGGGGTGGACCTCGGGGCCCTGGTCGACGCCAAGGCCGAGTTGGTGGAGCGGTTGCGGGCGGAGAAGTACCTGGATCTGGCCGAGAGCTACGGCTTCACCCTCTGCCGGGGTCGGGCCGAGTTCGTCGATCCGGGGACGATCGCCTGCGACGGGGAGCGGCTGGCCGCCCCCCGCTTCATCGTCGCCACCGGCGCCTCCCCGTCCGTGCCCCCGATCCCGGGGCTGGCCGAGGCCGGCTACCTGACCAGCACCACCGCCCTGGAGCTGCGCGAGCCGCCTCGAGAGCTGGCGGTGATCGGGGCCAACGCGATCGGGCTGGAGATGGGCCAGCTCTTCCAGCGGCTGGGCAGCCGGGTGACCTTCCTCGAGGTGGCGCCGCGGATCGCCCCCTTTGAGGAGCCCGAGGTGGCCGAGACCATGACCGCCGTCCTGGAGCAGGAGGGAGCCCGGGTGGTGACCGAGGCCCGGATCACCGCCGTGGCCCAGCGCGGCCAGCGGCGGGCGGTGAGCTTCCGGTGGCGGGGCGGCCAGGAGGAGGTCGAGGTCGACCAGGTCCTGGTCGCGACCGGGCGGCGGCCCAACACCGAGGGTCTGGGCCTGGAGCGGGCCGGCATCGCCACCACCGGGCGGGGGGCGATCCAGGTGGACGACGGCCTGCGCACCACCAACCCCAGGGTGTGGGCGGCGGGCGACGTGACCGGCCACCCGCAGTTCGTCTACCTCGCCGCCTACGAGGGCGGCCTGGCCGCGCGCAACGCGCTGCAGGGCACGGCCGAGCGGGTGGACCTGACCGCCCTCCCCCGGGTCACCTTCACCAGCCCGGCGATCGCCGCCGTGGGCCTGACCGACGAGCAGGCGGCAGCGTCGGGGGTGGCCTGCTCCTGCCGGGTGCTCCCCCTGTCGGCGGTTCCCCGGGCGCTGGTCAACCGCGACACCCGGGGCTTCGTCAAGATCGTGGCCGAGGCCGCCAGCGGGCGCATCCTGGGGACCACGGTGGTGGCGGACGGGGCCGGCGACGTGATCCAGGCCGCGATCTACGCCGTGCGCTTCGGGCTCACCACCGAGCAGGTGGCGACCACCTGGGCGCCGTACCTGACCTTCGCCGAGGGCTTCAAGCTGGCGGCCCAGACCTTCACCCGCGACGTATCCAAACTGTCCTGCTGCGCCGCCTGAGGGAGGAAGGGCGAGCGATGAGCGAGACGACGAGCGAGCCCCTGGGCGGCGAGGTCGGCCGGGCGGCCTTCCGCCGGCTGCTCCGCACGGGCCGGAGGGCAGAGGTTCGGGACCTCGCCTCCGACCTCGGCCGGCCGGTGGAGGAGGTGGAGGCCCGGGTGGCGGCGCTGGACGCCGAGGGGCGGATGCGCCTCGACGACGCCGGCGGGGTGGTGGGGGCGGCGGGCCTCAGCGTGGTGCCCGACCGGCACCGTCTCGACCTCGACCGGCGCACGCTCTGGACCTGGTGCGCCTTCGACCTGATCGGCATCGCCGGCGCGCTGCGCGCCGACGGCGTGGGCCGCTCCGTCAGCCCCTGGAGCGGCCTACCCCTCGAGGTGCGCTTTCGCGGCGGCCAGCCGGAGCCGGGCCCGCTGGCCCTCTTCCGCCCGGACGATGCCGAGCGGGCCGGCTGTCGCAACCTCTATCGGGAGTGGTGCTCGAACACCAACCTCTTCGAGAGCCCCGAGGCGGCCCGAGCCTGGTCGGAGCAGCGCCGCCTGCGAGGACGGGTGCTGGGGCTGGGAGAGGCCGCCGACCTGGCCAGGGGACGCTGGGAGCCGCTGACCGAGGGGCTCCGATGGCAGCGGTGAGGGTCGGCCCGTCGGGCTTCCTTCGGAGCGCAGGTCGGGAGGAGGTCCGAGGGAGGTCGATGGACGTGCACGCGGATTCAGGTCGGAATGAGGCGGAGGGATACGAACGCTGGCTCGCCCCGCCGGCTTGGAGGAGCTGGCGTGAGATCTCCCGGGTCTGCCTCCGTGCGGACTGCCTGAAGCGCACCGCCGGGGCAGCGGTCGTGGTCGGCAGCGTGCTCTTCGTGATCAACCAGCTCGACGTCGTCCTCGCAGGCCACGCCACCGCTCTCACCTGGGTCAAGGTGGGGCTCACCTATCTCGTTCCCTTCTGCGTCTCCAACTACGGGCTCCTGGTCGCCTCCCGCCGCCGGGCGTGAGTGCCACCGGCGCTCGCCTCCATACCCGCCGCGGGAGCACGACCCCGTCACCCGGTGGAGGTGGCGTCCGGGAGGAGCCTCCGGCCTCGTCGAGGTGCCGACGGAGGCTGCGGGGTAGGGGCGGGCGAGGGAGAATGGACCCTGCCATGCCCAGACGGGTGATCGCCGGCCACCGCCTCGGCGACCTCGAGGCCGAGGTCCTCCAGCAGCTGTGGGCCGCCCGTGAACCCCTGACCGGCTGGGAGCTGGTGGAGCGCCTCACCGGGCCCCCGCGGGCCTACACCACGGTGATGACGGTGCTCTCGCGCCTGGTCGACAAGGGGCTGGTCGAGCGGAGCCTGGAGGGGAAGAGCTACCGCTACCGCCCAGCCGGGGACCCCGACGCCCTCACCGCGCGGGCCATCGAGCGACTGCTGGCCTCGGCCCACGACCGGGGGGCGGTGCTCGCCCGGCTGATCGAGGAGCTGGACGACCCCGGGCTGCTCGACGAGCTGGCGGCCGTCCTGGCCCGGGCGCGACGGTCGTGATCCGGCTGGGGCTCGCCTCGCTCGCGCTGGCCCTCGTCCTGCTGCTGCCCTGGCCGCTCGCCGGCAGCCGCACCGCGCGCGCCTCGCCCCGGTTGCTGACGACGGCCCACCTGGTCGTCCTGCTGGCCCTGGCCCTGCTGCCGGCCGGGTGGCTGGCCTGTCTGGGCACCGCGCTCGTGGCCCTGGCCGTCGGGGGCGACCCCCCCGCCGCGTGCTGGCTGGGGCTGGACGTCCGTGGCTGGCGGCTGGTGGCGGACGCGGTCGCGCTGGCGGCGCTCGTCCCCCTGGGCTGGCAGACGGTACGGCTCGGGGTGCGGACGTGGCGGGCGGAGCCGCGGCCGCTGGCGCTGGCCGTGGCCGACCGGCGGTGCCCACGGGGCGGGGGGACGGTGTGGGTGATCCCCTCGGAGCGGCCGGCGGCCTACGCCGGCGGGGTGGTGCGGCCGCGGGCGGTCGTGACCACCGGCCTGCTGGCGATGCTCTGCCCCCTGGAGCAGGAGGCGGTCCTGGAGCATGAGGCGGCGCACGTGCGCCTCGGCCATCCACGGCTGCTGCTGCTGGGGGCCGCGATCGATCGTGCCTACGGGTTCCTCCCCCCGGTCCGTCGGGCCTGGGAGGGGCTGTCCCGGGCGATGGAGGTGGCGGCCGACGACGAGGCGGTGCGGCTGGTGGGCAGGCTTCCGCTGCTCACGGCGCTGGCGCGGGTGGGGCTGGCCCGGGCCTCAGCCGACGCTGCCTCCTTCACCGACGCCCATCTGCGCTACCGGATCCGCCGTCTCCAGGAGCCCGCCCGCCCCGACCCCCGGGCCAGCTCGCTGGTGGGGGCGCTGGGCGCGGTCCTGGTGGCCGGGCTCTCCTGGTCGATCTGCGCCTTCGTCGACGGCGATCCCGCGGTCAGCGGGCTCGCCGTCTGTGCCCTGGGAGTGGGGACGATCGGGCTGCGTCCCACCTGGCGGTGGCGGCGTCGCCGGGCCACCCCTGGCCAGACGGGCTGAAGGGCGTCTCCCGACCCGCCCTACGATCGGATCGTAGATCTACGAATTCGTAGTAAGATCTGGCCATGCGTGGATGGAACTTGCCCGAGCGCGGCTCGGGCTGGGCGGCCCCGGAGGAGAGGCCCGACGCCCGGCGGTCACGGCCGGCCGGCGGCCCGCCGGGGCGCGGAGGGCCGAGGCCATGAACGGTGATCGAGGCGACGAGGGCTCCGGCTGGGCCTGGCTGGGAGGGCTGCTGGCCGTCCCCCTGATGCTCCTCTGCTGCGGCGGCCCCCTGCTGCTCGCCCTGGCCGCATCGCTCGGGGTCGGCTCCTGGCTCGCGGCCCACGGGATGCTGCTGGCCGGGGCGGTGGTGCTCGCCGCCGTCGTGGCCGGCGCCTCCATCTGGGCGGTCCGCCGCGGACGCCGGGCCGTGGCCGAGTGCTGCCCACCGGCCGGGGAGCGCACGGTTCGGGACGAGGGGGGCGAGACCTCCACCGCGCCGACGCCGTCGGCTCGGCCCGGGGCCACGCGCTGAGGCCGGGGGCGTCGAGCGATGCCGAGGACTCCGGATCGCGGCCGCCGTCCTCGGCCGGCCTGGCTTCCGAGGGCGGAGGAGCGAGGGGTGGAGAGGGTGCTCGCTGCCGGGACGGGGGCGGGCCGGCGGGCGGCCGGGGCGTCGACGTGGGCGGTGCTGGTGGACCTGCTCGCCTCGCGACGCAACCGGGCGCTGCTGACGGCGGCGGCGGCGGCGATCACGTTCGCCTACACCATCCTCCTCCCCTACAACTTCACGCAGCGGTTGTCGCTCGCCAACTGGGCCTTCCTGACCCCGGGGCTCCTGGCCTGGAGCCTGGTGCTCGGGGCCGGGATGGCCTTTTTGGTCGTCGTGCAGGTGCACGCGACGCGCCAGGCCGTGGCCGCCCGGGCCGGCGCCGTGGGTGGCCTCGCCTTCGTCGCCAGCCTGCTCCCGAGCTTCCTCTGCTGCACGCCGATCATCCCCACCTTGCTCGCCTTCGCTGGCCTGTCGGCGGTCAGCCTCTACGGCACCACCGGGGCCCTGCAGTACTTCTTCGCCGTGCACCAGACGCCGTTCCTGGTCGGGAGCCTGGCCGTCCTGGTGCTGGCCGCCTGGAGCGCGCTCCGGAAGCTGGCCCGTGCCGCCTGCCTCGCCGGCGAGTGCGCGCCGGCGGGCGACGTGGAGGGCTGCGGCGCGCCCTCGGCGGGCGACCCCGAGAGGGAGATCGCGAGATGAGCCACCGCTCCGCGCCCCGGCCGGCACCCGGCCACCGAAAGCGGGAGACGGCGCGTCGGCGGGCGGCGCGGGCCCGGCGGCTGGCCCTGACCGTGGGGGGCCTGATCGCGCTGGCGATCGCCGTCCTCGCCTTCGGGCTACATCAGCTCAGCCAGGGAGCCCCTGCCTCGGCCCCGGCCGCCTCGGCCGGCGCGGGCAGCGGGCAGAGCGGAAGCCCCATGGGGACCCAGCAGGCGGTGGGCCAGCCCGCCCCGGACGGGACCTTCACCACCCTCACCGGGCAGACGGAGCGGGTGGCCTCCCTACGAGGCCAGCCCACCCTGCTCTGGTTCGTCACCACCTGGTGCGACTCCTGCCAGGCCGGCACCCGGACCATGGCCGCGCAGCTGGACGCCCTGCGGGCGACCGGCGTCCGGGTGGTCGAGCTGGAGCTCTACCAGGACCTGGGGCAGCCGGGGCCGAGCTTGCCCGACTTCGTCCGCACCTACGCGCAGACCTCGGAGCACGACCCGGGCTGGACCTTCGGCAGCGCCTCGCGGGAGCTGAGCCAGACCTACGACCCCCAGAGCTACCTGGACATCTACTACCTGCTGGATGCGCAAGGACGCATCGTCTACGTCAACAGCTCCCCGAGCGCCAGCATGCCCGAGCTGCTGGCCCAGGCGCGAGCCCTGCGGTGATGGG
>Ga0209810_1002181_pt1 | contig 24534 bp, 18 predicted proteins | sample Coa_R1_7_FD_187159 | JGI IMG/M metagenome (GOLD analysis project Ga0209810, IMG submission 187159) | Surface soil microbial communities from Centralia Pennsylvania, which are recovering from an underground coalmine fire - Coalmine... | ecosystem: Environmental > Terrestrial > Soil > Unclassified... | reverse complement strand
GCCCCAGCACGCGCCGATGACCCACGTCCAGCGGACGAGATACGCGAACACGCCGCCGGTGATCGAGCTCACCGCGTAGACCGCGGTCGCGGTGGCGACGACGAGCGTCGCGAGCAGCATGCCGAGGGTGCGGTGTCGGAGGACGATCGCCACCGCGAGCGCGCCCGCGCCCAGCACGAGCAGCCACGGGACCGCGGCCCCCTGCGCGGACGGTGCGAAGCCGCTCAGGAACGAGTTGCGCACACCGAACAGCCATTCAGGGCGACGGCTCAGCTGGTACTCGACGACGCGCCAACCGCGTGACCAGCCCGCCGCGCCGTGCGCCGTGGTGAAGTAGTGGTAGATCTTGCTGAGGTTGTGGTCCGACGTGAAGAGCTGGGCGTACAGCGGCGGGATCCACAGCACGAAGCCCGTCGCGAGGCTCGCGAGCAACGGGCGCAGCAGCGGTGCCGACACCTCCGGGCGACGGCGCGAGCGGAACGTCCGCACGCACGACACCACTAGCCCCCACACGACGAGCGAGAGCGCGACCGGCGCGAACCCGATGTGGGTCTGCACGACGAAGCTCGCGACGCCGACCGCCCACGGCAGCGCCCACGCGCGTCCGTCCGCGACGCTCCACGAGAGCAGGAGCACGAGCGCGAGCGGCAGCACCGCGACGTACGGCGGCCACGGGTCGCGCAACGTGTCGGCGCCCGTCGAACGCATGAAGAGACCGAGCGCGACCGCGGTGCACAGCATGGCCGGGGTGCCACCTCGCCGACGCGCGACGACGAGGCAGCCCGCGACGGATGCCGCGTTGATGGCGAGCGCGCCGACCTGCATGCCGACCGACATGGAGCCGAGCAGCCGGTACGGGATCAGCAGCACGTAGAAGAGCAGCGGCCCGGGGTGGAACCAGACGTAGCGCGAGAACAGTCCGACGAGCACCGCGTGGTGGCCGATGTCGCGGATGTTGAGCTCGATCGCGGCGTGGTCGGCCCACGGTTCGTAGCTCCCGCCGATCGCGAAGACCATCCGGATCGCGCCGATCACGAACGGGGCGACCAGCAGCGCGGCGACGATCAGGAGCAGGTGACGGCGGAGCGCCGCCGTGCCGGCGAGCGGCCGGTCGTCCGGCGACGTCTCGGCCGAGCCGACGCGCGCGGTTCGTGCCCCAACGTCCCCCAGCAAGGCCCGTCAGTGTACGCAGGGGGTGGCTCGAGCGGGGGTGCGTCAGGCGGGCACCCACTCGTCGGGCTCGGGCGCGTCGCCCGGCGGCGCGTCGTCGTCCGCCGGCGCGCCGAACGCCCCGACGCGGCTCGACTCGTGCACGAAGCGGGACCCTCGGAGCCACGACGCCCACGCCGCGATGAACGACATGATCATCGACGCCGTGAACGCGATGACCAACCCGTCCTTGAACGGCTGCGAGATGAGGTGCGGGAAGAACGTCTTCCCGGTGAGGTGCGCGGCCTTGTCGGGCGGCAGCTGCGACAGGACGCTCGGCTCGCCGTGTGGTCCCGGCGCGCCGAGGAGCTTCTCCATCGGGTTGTAGCCGAGGAACGCGGCGAACAGGCTCCCGACGGGCGGGAGGTGCGCGATGCGCTCCGCCGTCGCGGCCGGCACCGCGTTCGCCTGGAGACCCTGCGACATCGTCGTCGGCAGCGTCGCGGACATGCCGACGATCATCAGCGAGAAGAACACGCCGATCGACAGCACCATGCCCGTGTTCTGGAACGTGGAACGCATGCCCGACGCGGCGCCGCGCTGGTCGGCCGGCGCGCTGTTCATGATCCCGGTCATGTTGGGCGCGGAGAACATGCCCGTGCCGATGCCGTTCAGCAACAGCAGCGCGGCGAACACGGGGAACGTGAAGTTCGCGGGGAGCAGCATGAGCGCGCCGAACGTCGCGCCGGCGAGGATCATGCCGCCGGTCGCGAACGGGCGCGCGCCGTACCGGTCCGAGAGCCAGCCCGACACCGGACCGGCGAGCAGGAACCCGCCCGTCAGCGGGAGCATGTAGATGCCGGCCCACAACGGCGTCCGCTCGAAGCTATAGCCGTGCAGCGGCAGCCAGATGCCCTGCAGCCAGATGATCAGCATGAACTGCAGGCCGCCGCGGCCGATCGCGGCGAGCAGCCCGGCGATGTTGCCGGCCGCGAACGCGCGGATGCGGAAAAGCCCGAGGTTGAACATCGGGTCCGGGACGCGCGTCTCGATGACGCAGAAGACGACGAGGATCGCGGCGCCGCCGATCAGCTCGAACAGCACCCACGGTCCCAGCCAGCCCATCGACCGGCCACCGTGCGGCATCAATCCGTACGTGAGCCCGATGAGGATCATCACGAGCCCGACGCCGAACGTGAGGTTGCCCCACCAGTCGATCCGCGCGCGCGTGCGGATGCCGACCTCGCGCAGCTTGAGGTACGCCCACACCGTGCCGAACGCGCCGATCGGCACGTTGATCCAGAACACCGCGCGCCAGTCGACGTCGGCGAGGAGTCCGCCCGCGACGAGACCGATGAACGAGCCCGCCATGCCTGCGATCACACTGACGCCGATCGCGAACCCGCGCTCGTTCGCGTCGAAGGCGTCGGTGAGGATCGCGGCCGAGTTCGCCGTCAGCAGCGCGCCGCCGATGCCCTGGACGACCCGCCAGATGATGAGCCACATCGCGCCCTGCCCACCCGTCCACGGGCACAGCGACAGCGCGAGCGACGCGAGGCTGAACACGGCGAACCCCGCGTTGTACATGCGCACCCGGCCGAAGATGTCGCCCAGGCGCCCGAACGTCACGACGAGGACGGCCGTGACGACCAGGTAGCCCATGAGCATCCAGAGCAGGTAGCCGATGTTCGAGGACTGCAGCGGGTCGAGGTGGATGCCGCGGAAGATCGCCGGCAGGGAGATCAGGACGATCGACGAGTCGAGCGACGCCATGAACACGCCGAGCGTGGTGTTCGACAGCGCCGTCCACTTGTAGCCCTGCGGCCGTTCCGTCGTCGGCTGCTCGGCGAGCGTGACCACGCTCCTCCTCCTGGGGGCTCGGCCGTACCCCGATGCCCGGCGGGCACGGCGGGCACGGCGCCTAGAAGTTGACGTTGACGTAAAGTAGCATCGTCTGACCGGCCGGCCGTCGCGAGAATTTCCCCGGTTCGAACAGGCGGGGCGGCGGGCACGCTGGCCGGTCGGACGCCGAACGCGGAATGCGGACCGGTGCGGGCGGAGCGTGGCGTCATGTGGCACCCTGTCCGGCCGCGATCCGGCCGCGTCCGAGCGTGGCGCCGGCCGGGCCACCATGGACCAACACCATGGGCAGGGCCGGGGATGGACGGGCAGCGGGCGACGAGGGGTCCACGGATGCAGCGTGAGGAGACGGTGGCCCGTGGTCGGTCCACGGCGCGCAGCGGGAGGCAGCCGCGCACGGCGCCGCCGCCCGGAGTGCGTCGCGAGTCGGCGCGGCGCGCGGCGTCGGTGCGCCGGCCGTGGTCCCTGTGCGCGTGGGCGTGGCGCACGTACGCGGCGAAGATCTGGCGCTACGGCGCGGTCTCCATCATCGCGACGAGCGTCAGCCTCACGATCCTCGGGGTGCTCGTCGGGGTCTTCGACGCACCGCCCGCCTGGTCGAACGTGATCGCGACGCTCATCGCGACGATCCCGTCGTTCGAGCTGAACCGGCGTTGGGTATGGCGCAAGCAGGGACGCCGATCGGTGGCCGCCGAGATCGTCCCCTACGTCGCGCTCACGGTCGCCGGACTCGTCCTGTCGACGGCGTCCGTGCACTTCGTCGGCGAGTGGACGAACCACTGGAGCCGGCTCGGGCACACGATCGCGGTCGAGTGCGCCAACCTGGCGGCCTTCGGCTCGCTGTGGGTGATCCAGTTCGTGCTGCTGGAGCTCGTGCTGTTCCGCCACCACGGCGACCAGCCCGCGTAGCGCGTCGGGCGTCTCCCGTCACGGCTTCACGCGCACGGGGATGCGGCGGTACGCCCGCGCCCAGATCGACACGACGCGCGTCGGCTCGTCGTCGAGCACGTAGTCGGGACAGCGGGCGAGCCACTCCTCCAACGCGACGCGAGCCTCGAGACGGGCGAGGTTGGCGCCGAGGCAGTAGTGCGCGCCGTGACTGAACGCGAGGTGCCGGGTGACCGGCCGGGTCACGTCGAAGCGCTCGGGATCGGCGAACTCGCGCTCGTCGTGGTTCGCGGCGCCCCACACGAGCATCACCCGCGAGCCGGCCGGGATGTCGACGCCGTGCAAGGTGACGTCACGGGTCGTCGTGCGCGGGAGCGCCTGCACGGGCGACTCGACCCGGATCATCTCCTCGATCGCGTTCGGCAGCCGCGACGGGTCGTCGCGCAGCAGCGCGCGCTGGTCGGGATGGCGCGCGAGCAGCACGAGGCCCGTCCCGATCAGGCTCGACGTGGTGTCGTTGCCGGCGAGGATGAGGAGCAGGCAGAACCCGAGCAGCTCGTCGTCGCTCAATCCCTCGCCGTCCACGCGTGTCTCGACGAGCGCGCTCATGAGGTCGTCGCGAGGGTGGGCGCGGCGCTCGACGAGCAGCTCCGCGAACAGGCCGTAGATCTTCGCGGCTGCGTCGGCGTAGTCGGCCGAGCCCTGGATCTCCAGGAACGACTCCGTCCACTGCCGGAACGAGCCGACGTGCTCGTCGTCGACGCCGATCATCCGCGCGATCGCGACGCTCGGCACGACGGCGGCGTACTCGTGTTGCAGATCGCACCCGCCCCGTTGCGCGATGCCGTCGATCAGCGCGCGCGTCGTGTCGCGCACGAGCCGCTCGATCGCGGCGACGCGCCGGGGCGTGAACGCGCGCGACACGAGCGCGCGCATCGCGGTGTGCCGGGGCGGGTCCATGTAGATCATCTGTGGGAGCAACGTCTGCGCCTCGGCGACGACGCTCGAGAACGTCGCGCTGTCGTGCGCCGCGTTCCACACGTCCTCGAAGCGGGTGAGCACGTACTGCTCGCGCGCGGCGTCGTGGTACACGGGGTACCGGTCGCGCAGGACGCGGTACACCTCCCACAGCTCGTCCTGGAACCGTGCGGTCGACGGGTCGTAGACGAACGGTTCGCTCACCCCGTCGCTCACTTCGGGAAGCCCGGTAGACGCTTGACGTTGTCGGGCGAGCAGTTGAACGGCCCGTTGTTCGGCTGCGTCAGCTTCGTGTCGACCGTGAACCCGCTCGGCGTCGCCTGCACGAGCAGGAAGCACTCACTCGGCCGGCCGGTCGCGTCGCCGGGGTGCGACGGCGCGTGCAACCCGCCGCCCGTCCACTCGGGCACGGACTTCGCGTGGTCGAGCACGCAGGCCCGCGTGAGGTTCGAGCCGCACGCCTTGGCCGACTCCGCGAACAGCAGCCAGGCCGACCACGCCTGCGCGCCGAGCGCCTTGGGCTTCGCGTGCGCGTACTGGGCGACGAGGTCCATGTACTGCTTCGTCGCCGGATGCGTGCTCGCGAGCTCGAACGGCACGAAGCCCGTGTTGATGAGCACCGTCGTACCGTTGAGCGCGTCGCCCGCGTTCTGGAGGAACGTCGGGTCGTAGAGGTTCGGGTTGAAGAGCGCGTACTTGGGCTTGTAGGCGAGCTCCGTCAACGCCTTGAACAGCGCGGCCGTGCCCTGCACGCTGTTCTCCATCGTGAACACCTGGACGCCCTTGTCCTTGATGTTCTCCGCGTACGGGCGCCAGTTGTCGACGAGCAGCGGCAGCTCGTCGTAGTACACGGTCGTGAACCCGGCGGCCTCGGCGCCGGCCCGGTCCTTCACCGCGGCGTCCTTGATGGACTGCAGCTGGTTGGCGAGCATCGCGTAGTGCTTCGCGGCCGCCGGGTCCGCCTGTGCGATGTGCCGGTACGCCGCGTACAGACCGCTCGCGTAGTCGGTGTTCGGCAGCGGCTCGACCGACAGCGCCGCGGTGCTCGCCTGCACCGACACGTCGTACGTGGGGATCTCGGGAAGCTTGCACTTGGTGCGCTGCTCGACGCCCGTCGCGTCGAGCGCCTCGCCGTTGCCGACGAGCATGAAGTCGGCCTGGCAGGCCTGGATCATCCGGGGCGCGACCTCGGTCAGCTTCGAGTCCCACTTGTGCACGACGAGCTTGCGGCCGAGGATCCCGCCCGCCGCGTTGCACCAGTCGACGAACGCCTCGGCCGCGTCGAAGATCTCCTGGTCGAGCCCGGGCTGCGCCGCCGCGCCGGGGTCGGCCATCGTGCCGACCGTGATGTCGTGATCCGTGACGCCCTGGTCGGTCGCTCCGGTCGCGTTCCCCGGTCCGCACACCGCCTTCAACGTGCCGAAGTCGCCCGCGCCCGTACCGCCGGCCGAGGTGCCCGCGCTGGTCGTCGACGTCGACGACGACGTCGTGCTGCTGGAGCGGCTGCACCCGACCGCCGTCAACGCGACGACCACGAACGGCACGCACCAGCGTCGCAACGCCATCGGTTTCTCCCCCCGTCCGTCGGCGGCGCCCAGTCTGACCCACGAGCCGAAGATGCGGCACTGACGTACGGAATCCGTACGTCAGTGCCGCATCTTCGGTGTGGCGTAGCCTCCCGCGCCGTGCGCGAGGAGGACGCGGTCACCGACGGGCGGATCGCACGTGTGCTCTTCGAGTTCGTGCGGCCCGCCCTGCGCAACGAGTCGGTCGCGCTCGACGTCGCCGCCCACCACGTCCACGGCGAGCCGATCGGCATCGACGCCGCGCTCCGCGCGGACTACGAGCCGTTCCCGGTCGGCGGCGCGTGGGGCGCGGCGTGGGACACGACCTGGTTCCGATTGCGCGGCACGATCCCCGACGAATGGGCGGGGCGCGAGGTCGCGCTCGGCTTCGCGATCGGCAACGCGGGCGACACCGGGTTCGGCGCCGAGGCCCTCGTGTGGGACGGCGGCGCCCCCGTGCAGGGATTGTCGCCGAACCACCGCGAGCACCTGATCACGCGCACCGCACGCGGTGGTGAGCAGGTCGAGCGCTACGTCGAGGCCGCCGCGAACCCGCGGTCGCCCTTCGGCCTCAACCCGTGGCCCCTGCTCATGCCCGACCCGGGCGGCGCGCCGCTGTACACGCTCGAGCGTGCCGACCTCCACGTCCGCGACGCGGCGTTCAGCGCGTTCTGGCACGACTTCCGCGTCTTGTTCGAGCTCCTCGGCGAGCTTCCGGGCGACGACCCGCGCGCGCAGCGCGTACGCGCGGGGCTCGCGCGCGCGTGCGACGCGATCGCGCTGCCCGACGTCCGCGGGACGTACCAGCGCGCACAACCGATCCTGCGAGAGCTGCTCGCGATGCGGGCCGCGCCCGACGTGCACCGGGTCAGCATCTGCGGTCACGCGCATCTCGACACGGCATGGCTGTGGCCGCTGCGCGAGACGGTCCGGAAGTGCGCGCGCACGTTCAGCACGGCGCTCGCGCTGATGGACGAGTACCCGGAGTACCGCTTCGTCGTGTCACAGGCGCAGCACCTCGCATGGATGCGCGACCACTACCCGGACCTGTGGTCGCGTCTGAAGGACGCGATCGCGGACGGCCGGGTCGAGCCGACGGGCAGCATGTGGGTCGAGGCGGACTGCAACATCCCGTCGGGCGAGTCGCTCGTCCGCCAGCTCGTCCACGGCAAGCGCTTCTACCGCGACGAGCTCGGCATCGAGACGGAGGACGTCTGGCTGCCGGACGTGTTCGGCTACTCCGCCGCGATGCCGCAGATCATGCGGCGCGCGGGCGTCCGCTGGTTCCTGACCCAGAAGCTGTCGTGGAACCAGTACGACCGCATCCCACACCACACGTTCCTGTGGGAGGGGATCGACGGGTCACGCGTCTTCACGCACTTCCCACCGTCGGACACGTACGGCGGGCAGGTGAGCGTGCGCGAGCTGCGCTACGGCGTCCAGAACTTCAAGGACCATGCGCGCGCGACGCGCTCGATGTACCTCTTCGGGTGGGGCGACGGCGGCGGTGGTCCGACCACGACGATGCTGGAGTCCGCACGTCGCCTCGCCGACCTCGACGGCCTCCCGCACCTCACCATGGAGGGGCCGCGCGCGTTCTTCACCGCGGCCGAGGAGGACGTCCGCGACCCCGCGGTCTGGGTCGGCGAGCTGTACCTGGAGCTGCACCGGGGCACGTACACGAGCCAGGCGAGGACGAAGCTCGGCAACCGGCGAGGCGAGTACGCGCTGCGTGACGCCGAGCTCTGGTCGGCGCTCGTGCAGCCTGCGGGCGCGTACGCGGCGCGCGAGCTGGACGCCGCGTGGAAGACGCTCCTGCTCCACCAGTTCCACGACATCATCCCGGGCTCCGGGATCCACTGGGTGTACGAGGACACGCACGCGGCCCACGAGGAGGTGCGCGCGACGGCGGACGCGATCGCGGGTGACGCGCTCGACGCGCTCGCCGCGGACGTCGACACGTCGGCGACGACCGCGCCGGTCGTCGTGTGCAACTCGCTGTCACACGCGCGACGCGAGGTCGTCGAGGTCGACGACGTCGCCGGCGAGATCGGCGCGGTGCGCGACACGTCGGGCGCGCTCCGGCCCGTGCAGCGGGACGGCGACGGACGCGTCCTGTTCGAGGCGGTCGTGCCGCCGTGCGGGTGGGCGGTCCACGACCTGGTCGCACGGGACGGGACGACGGACACGGTCGATCTCGTCGCCGAGCCGGGCTGCCTGGAGAACGCGCGCTTGCGCGTCGAGCTCGACGAGCGTGGCCTCCTCACGTCGGTGTTCGACAAGGCGGCTGGACGCGAGGTGCTGGTTCCCGGCCGGCCGGCCAACGTGTTCCAGCTCCTTCCGGACTACCCGAACTTCTACGACGCGTGGGACGTCGACCGGTTCGCGTTCGACACCGTGGAGGACCTCACCGACGTCGAGTCCGTCGACGTGGTCGAGAAGGGGCCTGTGCGCGCGTCGCTCCGGATCGTGCGCGCCTTCGGTGGCTCGCGCATCGAGCAGCGTGTGTCGCTCACCGCGTCGTCGGCCTTCGTCGAGTTCGCGACGGAGGTCGACTGGCACGAGACGAACCGTCTCCTCAAGGTCGCGTTCCCGGTGGCCGTGCGCAGCCCACGGGCGACCTACGAGATCCAGTACGGGCACGTCGAGCGGCCGACCCACGAGAACACGAGCTGGGATCTCGCCCGCTTCGAGGTCTGCGCGCACAAGTGGGCGGACCTGTCCGAGGCCGGGTACGGCGTCGCGCTGCTCAACGACTGCAAGTACGGGTACGACGTGCACGGCGACGTGATCCGTTTGTCGCTGCTGCGCGCGCCGACATGGCCCGACCCCGTCGCCGACCGGGGTCACCACACGTTCACGTACCGGTTGCTCCCGCACGCGGGCGACCTCCGCGACGTGGGCGTGATCGACGCCGGCTACGACCTCAACGTGGCGCTGCGCGCGGTGCGGACGGGCGTCCACGACGGCGGGCGTCCGGCGACGGGATCGTTGGTGACGGTCGACGCGCCGAACGTCGTGGTGGAGGCGGTCAAGCGTGCCGACGACGACCCCGACGCGCTCGTCGTCCGGCTGTACGACGCGTGGGGAAGGCGGGGACCGGTCGTCGTCGACGCCGCACGACCCCTGGCGCGGGCGACGACCACCGACCTCCTCGAGCGCGAGGTCGAGGACGTCCCCGTCGACGGCTCACGGGTCCGGCTGGACGTCGCGCCGTTCGAGATCGTGACGCTCGCGCTGCGCCTCGCGTGACGCGGTAGCGCCGCGGCGCCACGGGCGCCATGCTGGCGCGATGCAGCTGCGTGAGACCTCCCTGTGCGACATCGACCTGCTCGACCGGGACGTGTTCACCGAGCGCGTCCCGCACGAGTGGTTCGCCTACTTGCGCGAGCACGCGCCCGTCTACCGCCATCCCGAGCCCGACGGGCCGGGCTTCTGGGTGATCACGCGCTACGACGACATCGTCGCGACGAACCGCGACTGGGAGACGAGCTCGTCGGACCAGGACCGCGGCGGCGTGGTCGGGCTCGAGGAGCTGATCGAGCCGGGCGAGTTCGAGCAGGGCGGGAAGCTGATGCTCACGATGGACCCGCCCGAGCACACGCGCTACCGCAAGCTCGTGAACAAGGGGTTCACGCCGCGCATGATCAACGCGCTCGAGCCGCACATCCGGGAGCTCGCAGTGGAGATCGTCGACGGCGCGATCGCGAAGGGGACGTGCGACTTCGTCGTCGACGTCGCCGCCGAGCTCCCATTGGAGGCCATCGCCGAGCTGATCGGGGTGCCGCTCGAGGACCGCCACAAGATCTTCGAGTGGAGCAACCGCATGATCGGGAGCGAGGACCCCGAGTACATCGTCAGCTCCGAGGCGACGACCGCCGCGCAGGTCGAGATGTTCCTCTACGCGCAGCAGCTCGCCGACGACCGCCGCCGCGATCCGAGTCGGAGACAGAGCGGAGGCGTGACCGGAGGCCGGGACGCCGGAGCGATGGCGACCATGGGCGATCGTCCCGACATCGTCACGACGTTGCTGGACGCCGAGGTCGACGGCGACCGGCTCTCGGAGCTCGACTTCAACCTGTTCTTCCTGCTGCTCGCGGTGGCGGGGAACGAGACGACGCGCAACGCGATCTCGCACGGTCTCGACGCGCTGCTCACGTATCCCGATCAATACGCGCTGCTCGTCGACGACCCGTCGCGTGTCGCCGTCGCGACGGAGGAGATCCTGCGGTGGGCGAGCCCCGTCATGTACTTCCGGCGCAACACGACGCGCGACCACGTGCTGGGCGACGCCGAGATCGCGGCCGGTGACAAGGTGAGTCTCTGGTACATCTCCGCGAATCGCGACGAGTCGGTGTTCGACGAGCCTTTCACGTTCGACGTCACCCGGACACCCAACCCGCACATCGCGTTCGGAGGCGGCGGCCCGCACTTCTGCCTGGGTGCGTCCCTCGCTCGGCTCGAGATCCGCGTGCTGTTCGAGGAGCTCGTGCAGCGCGCGCCGCGCATCGAGCGCGCGGGTGCGACCGAGCGACTGCGGTCGAACTTCATCAACGGGATCAAGCATCTCCCGGTGGCGCTGCATGCCTGAACGCCACCGCGTCGTCGTCGTCACCGGCGCGACCACGGGCCTCGGACTGGAGACGGCGCGGGCGCTGGCCGACCAGGGCGCGCGCGTCGTCCTGACGGCGCGAACCCCCGAGAAGGGCTCGGCCGCGGTCGCCGCCGTGCGCGACCGGGTTACGGGGGCGACGGTCGAGCACATGACGCTCGATCTCGCGTCGCTCGCGAGCGTGCGGGCCTTCGCGGACGCCTTCGCCGCGCGACACGACACGCTGCACGTCCTCGTGAACAACGCGGGCGTGATGTTCACCCCGTTCGAGCGCACGGCGGACGGGTTCGAGCTGCAGTTCGGGACGAACCACCTCGGCCACTTCGCGCTGACCGGGCTGCTGATGCCCCTGCTGCTCGCCGGCGTGCCGGCGCGCGTCGTGAACCTGTCGTCAGCAGGGCACCGAGCGTCGAACATCGTGTGGGACGACCCGAACTTCGAGCGCCACGAGTACGACAAGTTCGCCGCGTACGGGCAGTCGAAGACCGCGAACATCCTGTTCACGCTCGAGCTCGAACGCCGATACGGCCGGCGCGGCGTGCACGCGTACGCCGTGCATCCCGGCGTCGTCGCGACCGAGCTCGCACGTCACATGACGCGCGACGACCTGACCGAGCTCGGAAAGCGTGCCCGTCGGACGCCCGGCGGTGGGATGCCGAAGCCCGTCCCGGTGGAGGTCGGCGCGGCGACGACCGTGTGGGCCGTGACCGCACCCGAGCTCGACGACCACGGCGGCGCGTACCTCGCCGACCGCGCGATCAGCGACGACGTCATGCCGTGGGCGCGTGACCCGGACTCCGCGCGCCGTCTGTGGGCGATGTCGGAGGAGCTGACCGGCGTGACGTTCCCCGCGTGAACGAACAGACGGGCGCGGTGGAAGACGTCCGCCTGCTGTCGCGATACGTCTACGAACGTACTCGGTCGCGCCTCAGCGGGCTCACCGACCGCGAATGACGTGCCGTCGGGGTTCGAGCACGACGACACGGACGCGCTCGACCGCATTCAGGTGCCCGGAGGTCTCGCCAGGCGAGACCGAATGGCACATGAATCGTGGCGCGGCGGTCCCGCGGGACCGCGGGCGTATCTGGTCGTCGCGAGAACGAGCCGGCGCCGCATTCAGATGACGGTGAATCCCGCCTCGGGGCATCGACGGTCATCTGAATCGCGGTTCAGGCGGTCCCGCGGGACCGGTCAACGGGCGAAGTCGAGCTCCATCTGCGCTTCGCGCAGGCCGTAGACGAAGGCGTTCGGCATCTCGACGGGCTCGGTGCCCTCGACGACCCGCAGCGCACGGACCCGGCGCACCAGCTCCTCGAAGAACACGCGGATCTCGAGGCGCGCGAGCGCGGCGCCCAGGCAGAAGTGCGTGCCGAAGCCGAACGCGAGGTGGTTGTTCGGGTCGCGGGTGACGTCGAGACGTTCGGGATCGTCGAAGTGCGCGGGGTCGCGGTTCGCGGAGGAGTACATGAGCACGACCTGCTGCCCTTCCCGGATCGTCTCCCCCGCGATCTCCACGTCGCGGTTGGCCACCCGGCACATGTTGTGGATCGGCGTGATGTAGCGGATGAACTCCTCCGTCGCGACCGTCAGGTCGGCGCCGGCCCGCAACCGGGCCCACTGATCCGGACACCGAGTGAGGTTCACGAGCGTGCGCGCGATGACCGTGCGCGTCGTCTCCGCGCCCCCATCCAAGAGGAGCAGGCAGTCCGGGATGACGACGTCGAGCCCGAGCGGCTCGCCGTCGAGCGAGGACGTGGTCCAGACCGACATCACGTCGTCGACCGGGCACTGCTTCTTGCGCTCGTACAGGTCCGCGGCCGCGACCGCGAACTCCATCACCGCCGCCGCGCCGTCCTCGTTGCGGTAGCGGGGACCACCGCCGAGCGCGATGGAGCGCTCGGACCACGACTGCAGGCTCGGCCACAGGTCGTCGTCGAAGCCGAGCAGCGCGCCGATCATCATCGCGGGCAGTGGCGCGGCGAGCTCGCTCACGACCTCGGTGCGGCCCCCGTTCGCCTCGACGGCGTCCAGCAGCCGGGTCACGACGTCGCGGACGTGCGGCTCCCAACGTGTCACCGCGCGCGGCGTGAACCGGCGCGACACGAGGCTGCGCCGCTGCTGGTGCAGGGGATCGTCGAGCCCGATCAGCGCCGGATCGGCCGGGAGGTTCGGCCGGTACCCGCCCTTGCGCTGGTCCGAGCTGATGAAGACGTCCTTGCGCTTCTCGATCTCCACGACGTCGTCGTAGCGGGAGATCCCCCACAGCTCGTTGACCGGGTCCCAGTACGCAGGCGCGTGGTCGCGCATCCACGCGTACGTCGGATACGGGTCGTTCACGTAGAAGTCGCCGTCGAGGAGGTCGATCACTCGTTCCGCCACGACGACGATCCTCGCGCGCGACGGTCACGCGTCGCGGTGGCGCACGATCCAGAACGCCGCGACGAGCACGACCGCCGTGTACCCCGCGAGCACCGCCATCCCCGCCCAGGGGCCCAACGCGTTCTGCGACGGCAGCACCGCGAGGACGCGGCTGCCGGCGTTCATCGGCGCGTACCGCTGGATCGTCCGGTGCCACGAGCCGCTGAACGCCTCCGCGAGCACGGGGGGCAGGAACAGGATGCCGAACAGGCCGCTCACGGCACCGGCCGTGCTCCGGAACAGGCCGCCGAGCCCGAAGCCGAGCAGCGCGATCGTCGTCGCGTATAGCGCCGCACCGACGACGGCTCGCAGCACGTCGCCGTTCCCGAGCGAGGCGCCGTGCCCGGTACTCGCGAGGAACGCCTGACCGATGAGGAACGACGCGAACGAGAGCACCAGCGCGACGCCGAGCACCACCGCGCCGAGCACGACAGCCTTCGCGGCGAGCAGGAGCCGGCGTTGGGGCACCGCCGCGAGCGTCGTACGGATCATGCCGTTGCCGTACTCGGACGTGATCGCGAGCACCCCGAGCACTCCGACGATCAGCTGACCGAGGTACCACCCGTTCAGGCTGAGGTTCGTGACGTCGGTGCTCTGCTGCTGGTCGAGCGGCATCCCGCTCCAGCGAGCGGACGTGCGCGCGCACGCGAGGATCGAGATGCCGATCGTCGCGACCGCCAGCGCGACGAGGGACCACTGCGTCGAGCGGATCGAGCGCGTCTTGATCCACTCCGCGCCGAGGACCCGGCGGAGATGGCTCTCACGTCGCGCGGTCGGGACGGGCCGACGGGCCGTCGTCATCGTGTCGACGTCGGTGACGGTCATGCTGCTGCTCCTCCGGTCGTCCCCGTGAACTCGACGCTCGCGTCGGTGAGCTCGATGAAGGCCTCCTCGAGCGACGCACGCTCGGGCACGAGCTCGTGCAGGACGACGTCGTGCGCGGCGGCGAGCTCGCCGACGTCGCGCGACTCGACACCGGCGACCCGCAGTGCACCGTCGTCGTCCGACTCGACCTTCCACCCGCGCTGCGTGAGCAGCCGTACGAGGCGCGCACCGTCGGGCGTACGGACGCGGACGCCGCGCGTCGCGCTGCGCTCGACGACGTCGCGGACGCTCGCGTCGGCGATGAGCCGCCCGCGCCCGATGACGACGAGATGGTCGGCGGTGAGCGCCATCTCGCTCATCAGGTGGCTCGACACGAACACCGTGCGGCCCTCGCTCGCGAGGTTGCGCAGCAGGCCACGGATCCAACGGATCCCCTCGGGATCGAGCCCGTTGACGGGCTCGTCGAACATCAGGATGCCGGGGTCGCCGAGCAGCGCGGCCGCGATGCCGAGCCGTTGCGACATGCCCAGCGAGAACTTCCCGGCCCGCCTTCCCGCGACGTCGGTGAGACCGGTGATGGCGAGGACCTCGTCCACGCGGCGGCGCGGGATGCCGTTGCTGCGCGCCAGCCACAGCAGGTGGTCACGCGCGCGTCGACCGCCGTGGACGGCGCGTGCATCGAGCAATGCGCCGACCTCGCGCAACGGTGCGCGCATCGCGTCGAACGGGCGGCCGTTGACGGTCGCGCGGCCGGCCGTCGGCGCGTCGAGACCGAGGATCACGCTCATCGTCGTCGTCTTGCCTGCACCGTTCGGCCCGAGGAAGCCCGTGACGTGGCCGGGACGGACGCTGAACGACAGGTCGTCGACCGCGACGGTTGCCCCGTACCGCTTCGTGAGCCCGATGACCTCGATCACGCGACTGCCTCCTTGGACGCGGGTGTCGACCACACCGCTGGTGCGAGCGCCGGTGCCGGGACCGGTGGGGGCGACGGCACCTTCGGTATGGGCGGTACGGCGACGGGCTGCGTCCTCCCCGAGTCGCGCCGGACGACGATCTCGCCGCAACCGACGCGGGCGCGGACGAGGAGGGTGCGCGTCGCGCCCGTGACGCGGTCGACGGCGTGCCGCTCGACACCGAGCCCGCCCTCGTCGACGCCGAACGACTTGATACCTCCTGCGTCGACGTGCGCCTGCAGCTCGACGTTCACGTCGCGCGGGACGATGACGTCGACGCTGCCCGTCGCGACCGATGTGCTGAGGATCCGTGCGCGCTCACCGAGCCGGGTGTCGCGCAGGTCGATCGTCAACCGGCCGCCCGCGAGGCGGTACACGCTCTCGCGCGAGACGAGCACGTCCGGCGTGACCCGGCGGACGCCCCAGCCGCCCTGGAACGGCGGCCCGATCCACCCCGCGAACGCGACGACGGCGACGAGCGCGAGCGCGACCGGCGCGGCGTCCGGCAGGCGACGCCGCCCCATCCCGAACACGACGGCCGCGGCGACGACGACGATCCCGACGACGACGGCCTCGAGCGGTGTGACGTCGACCGAACCGGGTCCCTCGACGAGCAGCACGCCGATCGCGGCGATCACCGCCGCGGCCACGGTTGCGACGAGCACGACCGCGATCCGGCCCAGCACCGGTGCGATGCGCTGCAACGGCGAGGGCGCGACGGGCGCGACCGTCCACGGTTCGGACGGCGTGCCGGCGACCGCCGGCGCCGGCGGCGGGGGGTACGCCGGCGCCGGCGGCGTCGCGCCGGGGGGTGTGGGAGCGGTCGTCTCGCCCGGTGCGCCGGTCGCGGTGCGGGCATCGGGCGAGCGCAGCCACAGGACCGCCGCACCACCGCCGATGAGCGCGAGTGCCCATACCGTCGCGGGAGCGACGTCGAACGTGCGCCGGCCGATCGTCGCGACGACGACGAGCGCGAGCAGGCCGACGAGCACGATCGCGAGCAGGTTCGTGCGCGCGGGCGGGTGCCCTGCCGCTGACGGATCGACGTTGCCGACCGGCTCCTCGGGAACGATGAGCCACGCCGCGAGGTACAGCAGGATCCCGATCCCACCGGCGAACGCGAGGAGCACGAGGACGATGCGCACCACGTTCGGGTCGATCGCGAAGTAGCGACCGAACCCGCCCGCGACGCCGGCGATGACGCGGCGCCGTGTGCGGTACACGCGGGTCGGGGGGCTCTCGGTGGTCACGTCGCCATGGTCGCCGTCCGGGTGCCGGTGGTCGATCGGGGAACTCCCCCGACGAACCCCGAGAACCGTCCGGTCGCGTCCGGGTCACCACCGGTCGTCGCGCCCGGGGTGCCGTGCGATCATCGGCGCATGCAGTCGCCCGCGTCGCTGCGCCAGCGTCTCGTCCGCCCGAGCGCGGACCGCCGGGTCGCGGGCGTGGCGGCCGCGATGGGGAACGCGTTCGGCGTCGACCCGAACCTGCTGCGCGTGGCGTTCGTCGTGCTCAGCGCGGTCGCGGGGGTCGGCGTGGCGCTGTACGTGCTCGGGTGGATCGTCCTCCCGAGCGAGAGCTCGGCGACGACCCGGGTGCGCGCGTCGAGGCCCGCGCGCGCCTGGGACGCTGCGCAGGCGCTGGCCGTCGGCGCGATCGTCCTCGGGACGTTGCTCCTGCTGCGCCAGCTGCGCCTGGGGTTCGTCGACAGCATCGTGTGGCCCGCGGCCGTCGCGGGGGTCGGTGTCGCGCTGTTGTGGCGTCAACGACGCGACGGCACCGGCGACCGCGGGACCGACGCCGTCGACGACGCGCGGCGCGGTCCGTGGAGCGCGGCGATCGGGCCGATCGTCGGGTCGGGGAACCGGCCCGCGGCCGTGGCGCGCGTCGTCGTCGGCGCGGTGCTCGTGCTCGCGTCCGCCGCCGCGTTCCTCGCCGCGAACCACTCGGCTCCCGTCCGCCAGGTGTACCTGACCATCGGGGTGATGCTCGCCGGTCTCGGGCTCGTGTTCGGTCCGTGGCTCTATCGCCTCGCGACCGATCTGTCCGAGGAGCGCGGCGAGCGGATCCGGTCGCAGGAGCGCGCCGAGCTCGCCGCGCACCTCCACGACTCGGTGCTGCACACGCTGGCCTTGCTGCGCCGCAACGCCGACGATCCGCGCGCGGTCGTCCGTCTCGCGCGCCGGCAGGAACGCGAGCTGCGTACGTGGATCGCGGGGCGACCGATCGACGCCGCGTCCTCGCTCGCGGCTGCGATCGACGAGGTGGCGAACGACGTCGAGGCCGACCACGGCGTACCGATCGACGTCGTGAAGGTGGGCGACTGTCCGTTGGACGACCGGCTCGGCGCGCTCACCCGTGCGGCACGCGAGGCGATGGTGAACGCGTCCAAGCACTCACGCGCGTCGTCGGTCGCGGTGTACGTCGAGGTCGACCCGGTGCAGGCGTCGGTGTACGTGCGGGATCGCGGCATCGGGTTCTGCCCGGGCGACGTGCCGGCCGACCGTCACGGCCTCGCGCAGTCCGTCGCCGGTCGCATGGAGCGCCACCACGGGCGAGCGGTCGTCCGCAGCGCGCCCGGCGAGGGCACCGAGGTCCAGCTGACGATGCCACGGGAGACGTCGTGAACGAGCGTGCCGAGAGGCCGCGTGTGTTCGTCGTCGACGACCACCACCTGTTCCGCTCGGGTGTCCGCGCGGAGATCGGCGACGCGGTCGATCTCGTCGGCGACGCCTCGGAGGTCGACGCCGCGGTGGAGCTCGTCGGTGAGCGCCACCCCGACGTCGTGCTCGTCGACGTGCACATGCCGGGCGGAGGCGGCGCGGACGTCATCCGTCGGGTGCTGCGCGACCATCCCGACATCCGCTTCCTCGCGGTCTCGGTGTCCGACGCGCCGAGTGACGTCATCGACGTCATCCGTGCCGGCGCGCGCGGCTACGTCACCAAGACGATCTCGGGCGACGAGCTCGTCGACGCGATCACGCGCGTCGCCGACGGTGACGCGGTGTTCTCACCGATGCTCGCGGGCATCGTGCTCGACGCGTTCGCATCAATCCCGGTCGGCACGGTCGATCCCGAGCTCGACCAGCTCACCGCGCGCGAGCGCGAGGTCCTCCGTCTGATCGCGCGCGGCTACTCCTACAAGGAGATCGCGCGCGAGCTGAACATCGCGGCGAAGACGGTCGAGACGCACGTCTCCGCGGTGCTGCGCAAGCTGCAGCTGTCGAACCGCCACGAGCTGACCCGGTGGGCGATCGACCGGCGGCTGGTGTGACGTGACCGACTGGGCGACCGTGTCGTCGTTCGCGACCGCGGGCGGGACGCTCGTCCTCGCCGTCGCGACGTTCGCCTCGGTGCGATCCGCGAACGCGGCCGCGCGAACCGCGGAGCGCGCGCTCGAGACGCGCCTGCGCCCGGTGCTCGTCAACTCCCGGTTGCAGGACCCGGTCGAGAAGATCACCTGGGGCGACGAGCACATGTCGAAGGTCGGGGGCGGTCGGGGCAGCGTCGAGATGACGGAAGAGGTCATCTACTTGTCGATGCCGCTGCGCAACGTCGGTTCCGGCATCGCGGTCCTGCACTCCTGGCACGTCCTCCCCGCGTGGGACGGCAGCCGGCCGCACGCCGAGCCCGAGGAGTTCCGCGCGCAGACCCGCGACCTCTACGTGCCGCCCGGTGACGTCGGGTTCTGGCAGGGCGCGATCCGGGACCGCGACGATCCCGTCGCGGAACCGCTGCGCAGCGCGATCTCCGGACGGGAGCGCATCCAGGTGGAGCTCCTGTACAGCGATCACGAAGGCGGCCAGCGGACGATCAGCCGCTTCGGGCTGGTCCCGACGGGCGACGGCGGCTGGCTGTGCACCGTGGCGCGCCACTGGAACCTCGACCGGCCCGATCCGCGCTGAGCCCCGCGGGGCACACTCGTCCGCGAGCGAGCAGGAGGTTGTGCCGATGGCCGAGGTCAAGCCCATCCCCGACGACTACCGCACCGTCACGCCGTACCTGTGCGTCGACGACGCGACGGCCGCGATCGACTTCTACACGCGCGTGTTCGGAGCGAAGGAGCGGATGCGGATGCCCGCGCCCGACGGGCGCATCGGCCACGCGGAGCTGACGATCGGCGACTCGGTGCTGATGCTCTCCGACGAGTACCCCGAGATGGAGATCCGCGGGCCGAAGTCGATCGGCGGCACGGCGGTGACGCTGTCGATCTACGTCGAACACGTCGACGACGTCGTCGCGCGTGCGGTCAAGGGGGGCGCGAAGGTCCGCCGCGACGTGCAGGATCAGTTCTACGGCGACCGTTCGGGGCAGATCGAGGACCCGTTCGGCCACGTGTGGAGCGTCCAGACTCACGTCGAGGACGTCTCGCCGGACGAGATGCAACGCCGCGCCGCGGCCGCGATGGGCGGGAGCTGAGCTCGCCCGCCGGCGGCGCCAGGCCACGCGACGTCCCGTGTGACACCTGGCACGACCCGCGCGAAAGCCGCGAGCGGTCGACAACGCGTCATATCAGCGACAGGTCGTGTCGCGATATGGCTCAGGTCGCCCCCGTGCGGAGCCGAGAGACCCCCGGACACGACGTGGCAGGGCGAACAGGGCGGTCTCCGTGCAGAAGATCTCGAACGTCTCGGTGAGGACGCGGCTCATCGCGCTGGGCGCGGTCGGTGCAGTCGTGTTCCTCGCGTGCAGCATCATCGCGTCGATCCGGTTCGGGCAGATGAAGTCGCGGGCCAACCAGGTGCAGAAGGCCCACGTGGTCGAGGCCGCCGTCGCACAGGCCTATCAGGGGTGGCTGTTCGACGACGACCAGTCGAACATGTACGCCGCGGTCGTCGCGCTGCGCGACCCGAGCCAGAACGACCTCGCCGAGACGACGTGGAACCAGGTCGAGGCCGCCGTCGCACAGGCCTATCAGGGGTGGCTGTTCGACGACGACCAGTCGAACATGTACGCCGCGGTCGTCGCGCTGCGCGACCCGAGCCAGAACGACCTCGCCGAGACGACGTGGAAGCAGGTCGAGGACGCCTACGGCAGCGCGACGAAGAGGCTGGCGCAGGCGAAGGCCAACACGACGTCGAGCGCCGAGAACAAGCTGCTCGACCGGATCTCGAGCGACCTCTCCGACTACAACGGCTTCACCCAGCAGGTGCGGAACTTCGCGCTCGCCGGTGACGTCCAGCGCGCGATCCACGTGATGACGGTCGACAACCTGAAGCCGTCGAACGACCTGCCGGTCGCGTTCGAGGCGCTCCGCAAGCTCGAGGAGCAGCGGTCGTCGAGCCTGCAGAGCCAGTTGAAGAGCGAGGCGTCGTCCGGGACGACGCTGCTCGTCATCCTGTGCGTCATCGGTCTGCTGGTCACGATCGGCGCGACGCTGCTCATCACGCGGTCGATCGTGCGTCCGCTCCGCCGTCTGGACGAGACGCTGACCGATATCGCCGACGGCGACGGCGACCTCACGGCGCGGCTCGACGCGAGCAGCAACGACGAGCTCGGCGCGGTCGCACGGTCGTTCAACCGGTTCGTCGAGAAGATCCAGGCGGCCATGGCGAAGATCGCGTCGACGGCGTCGACGCTCGCAGGATCGTCCGAGGAGCTCTCCGCGGTGAGCAACCAGATGGGCTCCGCGGCGGACCAGGCGGCCGCGCAAGCGGGGAGCGTGTCGAGCTCGGCCGAGGAGGTCTCCGCGAACGTCAACTCGGTCGCGGCGAGCACCGAGGAGATGACGGCGTCGATCCGCGAGATCTCGGCGAGCGCGACGGACGCCGCGAGCACCGCGCTGTCGGCGGTGGAGATCGCGCAGGACACGAACGCGGTCGTCGGGCGGCTGGGCGAGAGCTCGACCGAGATCGGCAACGTCGTGAAGGTCATCACGGCGATCGCCGAGCAGACGAACCTCCTCGCGCTCAACGCGACGATCGAGGCCGCCCGGGCCGGCGACGCGGGCAAGGGCTTCGCCGTCGTCGCGAACGAGGTGAAGGAGCTCGCGCAGGAGACCGCGCGAGCGACTGCCGAGGTGTCGGGCCGGATCGGCGCGATCCAGAGCGACACCGAGGCGGCAGTCGCGGCGATCGGCCGCATCGGCGAGATCATCAACCGCATCAACGAGACGCAGACCGCGATCGCGACGGCCGTCGAGCAGCAGACCGCGACGACGAACGAGATCGGCCGGACGGTGAACGAGGCGGCCCAGGGCACGAGCGAGATTGCCGAGAGCATCGGCGGCGTGGCCCAGGCCGCGAGCGAGACGCGGTCGGGCGCGTCGCAGAGCAGCCAGTCGGCGGGCGAGCTCGCGCACCTCGCGTCCGAGCTCGAGACGCTGATCGGTCAGTTCAGGTACTGAGCCGCGCCGCCGCCCGGCGCGTTGGTACACAACTCGCGGTCATGGGCGCGACTTGTGTACCAACGCGGGGCGCGGGGTCACTGCTGCGCGTGGGCGAGATCCAGTGCGCGGTAGAAGAGGTTCGTCGTCTGGTCGAGGATCTGGCTGCGGTACTGCAGGTAGGGCACGTGCCCGGCGCCGTCGAGCGGCTCGAGCACGGCGACGTCGCCGACGGCCTGCGCGTTCGCGGCGGTCTGCTGCGCGAACGTGTAGGGCACGACCGGGTCGCTCGTCCCGTGGAACAAGACGACCTGGGGCCCGCCCGCGCGCGGGAGGCTCGTCGGGATCGCGGTCCCCGAGAGCGACTGCGCGGCCTCGACGTCCGACGGATACCCCGCGTTGCCACTGACGCCCGGGTCGTACGGCTTGTACGCGACCTGGAGCGCCGTGATCGCGCCGGCCGACGACCCGCCGATCGCGATCCGGTTCGCGTCGACGTGGTAGGTCGTCGCGTTCGCGCGCAGCCAGCGGACCGCGGCCTGCGCGTCATGTTGCGCGTCGATGATCCCCTGGACGCACGCGGCGGTCGCCCCGCCGAAGGAGCATCCCGTCGGTGACAGGCGGTAGTCGATCGAGACGTTCACGTAGCCCTTCGCCGCGAACACGTTCGCCTCGTCGACGAGCTCCGGTGACGTCTTGTCGCCGGCCGAGAACGACCCGCCGTGCACCCACACGATCGCGGGCCGTGCCGTCACGGTGTCGCCGACCGGCTGGTAGAGGTCGAGCAGCAGCGTGACGGTCTGCCCGTTCTGGTCGACCGCCGAGCCGTACGGCAGGTCCGCGGTCTTCGACACGGTGGCGAAGACCGCGTCGCGGTAGCGCAGCGGCGCCGTGCCCGCGGGCGGCGGGACGTACGAGCACGCCGCGGCGAGCAGCGCGACGGCACTGACGAGCGCTGCGAACGATCCGATCTGCCTCCGCATCTTCGTCCTCCGATCGGCGCCCGGTTCTCGTCGGCCGGCCGCCGGGGGGCGTGAGCGTAACCCGCCTGCATACATTTGGCCGCTCACCCGCTCCCGGATCACGGAAGACCTGCCATGCCGGACATCGACCCGCAGACCGTTGCTGCGTTCCAGTTCGCCGGTCAGGACATCCCCTGGCTGCTGGACCACTGGGCGTCCGAGCGACCCGACCACCCCGTGCTCGTGTGGGAGCCGCGTGACGGGTCGACGCGCGCCTGGACGTACGCGGAGTTCCGCCGTGACGTCCGTGCGCTGGCGTCCGGACTCGCCGCGCGCGGTGTCCGCAAGCACGACAAGGTCCTCGTCCACGCGGACAACTGCCCGGAGATGGTCCTCGCCTGGTACGCGTGCGCGACCATCGGAGCGGTCGGCGTGACGACGAACACGCGCAGCGTCGAAGCCGAGATCACGTACTTCGTGGAGCAGGCGGACTGCGTCGCGGCGGTGACCCAGCCTCGGTACGCGCCTCTCGTCGCCTCCGCCGGGCCGCGCCTGCAGTGGATCGCGGTCACCGCGGACGACGGCGGCGAGCCCGCGTCGACCGAAGCACACGGCGGGCGGTTCGTCGCGTTCGACGACCTGTTCGACGATCCGGACGCCGCACCCACACGCGCGCCGGAGCCGATGCTCCCCGCGGGGATCATGTTCACGTCGGGCACGACGTCGCGGCCGAAGGCGGTCGTGCACACGCACGCGAACGCGCTGTGGGCGGGACGCGTCGGCCCGTCGAACATCGGCGTGACGGGCGACAGCGTCTACCTCGTCTACCTGCCGTTCTTCCACGTGAACGCGCAGAGCTGGTCGATGTGGACGATCCTCGGCGCGGGCGGGACCGTCGTGCTGCAACCGAAGTTCTCGTCGAGCCGCTTCTGGGAGGTGGTGTGCAAGCACGGGATCACCCACATCTCGCTGATCCCGTTCGTGTTCAAGGCGATCGCAGGACAGCCCCGTCCCGACTGCGCGCTCGAGGTCGGCGTGTTCGGGCTCGTCGTTCCCGAGCTCGAGGCGATGCTCGGCGCGCGCGTGCTGCCCGCGTACGGGATGACGGAGACCGTGATCCACGCGATCCACGGCGGCCCGGGCGACCGGGTTCCCGTCCGGTCGATGGGCCACCCGACGCCGGGCTACGAGATCCTCGTCGTCGACCCGGAGACGGGCGCGGTGTGCACCGACGGCGAGATCGGCGAGCTGTGGGTGCGCGGGACGCGAGGCATCCAGCTCTTCCTCGAGTACTACGGCAACCCCGAGGCGAACGCGACGAGCTTCACCGACGACGGTTGGTTCAAGACCGGCGACCGCGTGCGCGTCGGCGAGGACGGCGCCGTGTTCTACAGCGAGCGCGACAAGGACATGTTGAAGGTCGGGGGCGAGAACGTCTCGGCGAAGGAGGTCGAGGACGTGTGCCGGCAGGTTCCCGGCGTCGGTGACGTCGCCGTCGTCGGCCGGTCGCACCCGATGCTCGACGTCGTCGCGGTCGCGTTCGTCATCAAGGGTGGTGGTGGCGACGACGACGACGAGGCGCTCGCGCGGAAGATCGTCGACGTGTGCCGCACGAACCTCGCGGACTTCAAGGTTCCGCGCGCCGTCTACTTCGTCGACGACTTCCCGCGCGCGACGCTCGACAAGGTCGCGAAGAACCAGCTCCGCGACCTTGCCGAGACGATGCCGCCGCTGCCCGAGACGTAGCCGCCCGCTACGAGGGCAGGCCCCACACGTCGATGCCGTTCGCGACCGGGAAGAACACGTCGCCTTCGGAGATCGTCGGGTGGGCTGACGTGTTGCCGGCGACGACCATGCTCTTCAGCACGGCGCCGTCCGTGATCCGCAGCGCCCATGCCGCCGTCCCGTCCGCCATCACCAGCACACCGTTCGTCGTCGCGGGCTCGTACAGCGTGTCGAGGGACGCACCTGACGGCGTCGCGAGCGTCTTCGAGTA
>Ga0209810_1002180_pt1 | contig 24534 bp, 25 predicted proteins | sample Coa_R1_7_FD_187159 | JGI IMG/M metagenome (GOLD analysis project Ga0209810, IMG submission 187159) | Surface soil microbial communities from Centralia Pennsylvania, which are recovering from an underground coalmine fire - Coalmine... | ecosystem: Environmental > Terrestrial > Soil > Unclassified... | reverse complement strand
GTGAATGTTACCGATACGTGCGTCGTCGTTGATCTTGACTTCGGGATGCGCCAGCGCTTCATCGATGCTCATCAGCGCGGGCAGCACCTCGTACTCCACCTTGATGAGCGCTAACGCTTCGTCGAGAATATCGGGATCGGTAGCGGCCACGGCGGCAACGGGATCGCCCACGTAGCGCACCTTGTCAATTGCCAGCGCGTACTCGTCCTGGCTTGAGGGCAGAATACCGTACCTCTGCGGCAGATCTTCGCCGGTGAGGACGGCCACAACGCCCGGCAGTTCGAGGGCGCGGCGCGTATCGATAGAGAGAATGCGCGCATGAGGATGGGGCGAGCGCAGCAGCCGGCCATAGAGCATGCGCGGCAGCATGATATCGTCGGCATAGAGCGCACGCCCGGTCACTTTGCCGTAGGCATCGACTTTGGGGCGCGGCGCGCCTATGATCTTTGGATGCCGTTCGCTCATCGTACACCCTCCTTGCTGGTCATACGCTCGGCGGCGGACTCAACCGCTTCGTAGATCTTGGTGTAGCCGGTGCAGCGGCAGAGGTTGCCTGCCAGCGCCTCCTTGATCTCTTCGCGCGTGGGATGGGGATTGTCACGCAGCAGCGCCGCGCCCGAAAGCAGCATGCCAGGCGTGCAGTAGCCACACTGCGCGGCGCCCAGTTCAGCGAAGGTCTCCTGTAGAGGATGCAGCCTGCCCTGCTGCTCCAGACCTTCGATAGTGGTGATTTCGCTGTCCTGCACCTCGACGGGCAGCGTCAGACACGATAGTACGGGAACGCCATCGACCAGCACCGTGCAGGCGCCGCATTCTCCCAGCTCGCAGCCATGCTTGGTGCCGATGAGGCCCATATCTTCACGCAATACTTCAAGCAGCGAACGATGTGGCAGCACGGCCAGTTCGTGACGCTCGCCGTTGACACGCAGAGTAATCAGTTCGCGCAATGCCAACCTCCTTCATTTTGCACCCAGCGCTTGCGAGATGGCTTCGGCTTCAACACGCAATTGTTCAGCGGCGCGCTGCATAGCCTCATCATTAAAATGAGAGCTGAAGCCGACGATCCAGAGCAGAGCCACCAGGGCACCGCCAGCGGCGTAGATCGGGGCTGCGACGGCGTTGACGCCAGCAAGATACTCTTCGCGCTCCATGCTCACGCCTGCACGGCCAGCCTCCTCGACAACAGCCAGAAAGCGCTCGGGATCGGTAATCGAGCGCCCGGTGAAGCGCGGCAGGGGATGGCTGTGCAGATATTCGCGGCGCCGCGCCTCCGGCCAGTTCGCGAGCACCAGACGCCCGACGACGCCGGCAAGCAGGGGAACGCGTGTACCGCGACGCGCCGAGATGCGCAATGTCGCGCTGTCGCCTTCATCTTCGATACGCTCGATAATGCGCACGCCGTTCTGCTCGACGCGCCCCAGCAGCACTGTCTCGGAGGTTGCAGCCGCGAGGCGACGCATGGCGGGCAACGCGAAGCGTCGCAGACCGGCGCGCTGCACATAGCTCTGCGCCAGGTCGTAGATACGCGGCCCCAGCATGTAGAGACGCTCATCCGATTGTTCGATCACGCCATTGCTCTCCAGCGTCTTAAGCAGCCCATGCATGCTGCCCTTGCTCATATCGAGCGCCCGCGCCATCTCTGAGAGCGTCATACCCTCCTCGGCAGCGCTCAGCAGGTCGAGCAGGCGGAAGGCGCGTTCAACCATCGGGGCGGGCGCAACGCTCTGTGGGCCAGCGCTCTGTTCCATATGCACATGTTCTTTCTTCTGAACGATTCGTTCCGTCACATGAACAGTATATCTAAAAGGAGGCTTTGCCGTCAAGCGTTATCGAACGAAGCCCCTACGTCATCCCCTTTTACAAAATCTGAGTGCGCCGCAGCATTACCAGAGACGCTGCGAGGCAATGCGCGCGCCTTCCGCTAGCGCCTGCAATTTCGCCCACGCAATTTGTGGATCAACCGTATCCATTCCTGCAAAGGTGGCAAAACCGCAGTCTGTGCCCGCCATCACCCGCTCGCGCCCAACGACCTCAGCAAAGCGGGTGAGACGCTGCGCTACCAACTCCGGGTGCTCGATAAAGTTGGTGGTTGAGTCGAGCATGCCGGGGATCAGCACTTTGTCTTCGGGCAGCTTCACGCTCTCGAAGACTACCCACTCGTGCTCGTGGCGCGGATTGGCCGCCTCAAAGGATAAGGCAACAGGTTTCGCTCGCAGCGCGATGTCGATGATGGCGTTGAGCGGCACATCCTTATGATGTGGCCCTTCGTAATTGCCCCAGCAGAGATGCAGGCGCATGCGGTCTGCGGGAATATCCCGCACGGCGTGGTTGAGGGCCTCAACATTTAAGCTTGCCCAGCGCCGAAAATCTTCTAGCGGAGCGTTGGCAAATACGGTGTTGCGCGCCGAAGCCAGATCAGGACAATCCAGTTGCAGCAGGAAGCCGGCCTGATAGATAGCGTCGTACTCCTGCTTCATCGCATCGGCCAGAGCAGCGATATAATCTTCGTGGTTGCTATAGTACTGGTTCTCCAGGAAGCGCGATATGACTCCCGGCGAGGCCGCAGTCATAAAAGCTTCGCTCACCTCCACGCCTTGCAGGGCCGCTTTGAGGTTGGCAATATCCTGTTGCAGCGCTTCGGCTCCCACATATGTAATCGGGCCGATACAGGCAACTCCAGGCTGAACTGAGCCGGGGGCTGCCTGCAAGACGCGCCGGGCATACGTGGGGAAATCCATCATATCGGCTATCGGCAGTGATCGCGCAGCATCGACCTGTCCGAATCCCGTGAGGCGATCTTTAACATAGGTAGCATAGCTGATCTTACTCATCTCGCCATCGTTGACCACATCGATGCCTGCTGCCACCTGCTTGCGCACCGTCTCATTGACTGCTGCGCGAACCTGCTCTGCAAAGGCCGGTAGGTCGATTGGCTCACCCGACTCGCGGGCAAACAGGAGGGTTTGCAGGTCGGGAGGACGGGGCAGGCTGCCCGTGTGAGTGGTGAGGATTCGTTCGGTACTTCGCTTCATTGGTCTCTCGCTTTCTCAAAATCCGTACTGTTTTACACCCATGCAAACCAGTGGAGGAGCAGTCTCGCCTATACTATAGCATACGCCGGCCTTCCAGAGCGCTCCCTTGACAGCCCTTCCGTCTCTATGTATACTTATTGCAAGCGCTTTCGTAATATTTTCATTGGGGTTCAACTATGGCAGCAAGCTTGATTGACGTTGCCGCGAAAGCCGGCGTATCGCTGGCTACTGCCTCACGCGCGCTCAATGGCAAAGGGGGAGTCAGCCCGGAGACGCGCAAGCGCGTCCTGGCAGTGGCTCAGGAATTGCAATATTCGGCCAGCATGGCGGCGCGCGGCCTGGCAACCGCACGCACCGAGACGATCAGCTATGTTGTGCACCAGGCACACGTTCCTCTTGATGTCGATCCCTTCTACCCCATCATCATGCATGGCGTCGAGGCTGAACTGAGCCGCCAGGGCTATCACCTTCTCCTCACGACCATCGGCGATGAACAGCTTAAAGACGTGACAACCTTCAAGCCGGTGGCTGAAAATCGTGTGGATGGCGTTATTCTGGCGGGGCCGGATATCGCGCCGCGATTCATTCTGGCGCTCAAACAACTGGAGGTGCCCGTGCTGTTAATCGATAACACGTTGAGCACCGTGCAGGTTGATGCCGTCTATAGCGACGATATCAAGGGCGGCCAGTTAGCGACACAGCACCTGATCGAGCACGGCCATAGCCGCATCGCCGCGCTGCTCGGGCCGCAGGCGTGGGCCAGTTCGGTGCATCGTGGACAGGGCTACCAGGAGGCCATGAACGCAGCCGGACTCCATCCGCTCGTCTTCCATACCGAGGAGGGCACAACCCTGGAAACCGGTAAAGCCCTGATGCAAGCAGCGCTTTCAACCAATCCCGATCTGACCGCCGTCTTTGCCGCTAACGATGCAATGGCTCTGGGAGCCATACGCGCTCTCGCACAGTTGGAGCGGCGCGTGCCGGATGATGTCGCGGTCATCGGTTTCGACGATACTTATTTCAGCGCCCTGAGCGAGCCGCCGCTCACCACCATCAAGGTCTTCAAACACGAGATGGGCAAACTCGCAGCCCGTCGTATGCTGGATCTGCTCGCTGATCCAGGCGGCCCCGCGATCCAGACGCTGGTTGCAACCGAACTGGTGATACGTCGGTCCTGCGGCTGCACTATGCCCGGCTAAAGCATAAGCGAAGGGGGTGATAGACGCAAAGCATCTATACCTGTCAGCCTTTTCCGTTATCCCCAACCATCGCGCGGCTCCGCCGCACAAGAAGACATGCTGGTTGGTGTGGCAAAGACGCGCAGCGCCTCCCTTTGCTACACCAACCAGCACCCAGCACGAGCGCCGCAGGCGCGAGCAGGCGATGGTGCCGGGCATCGGATACTTCCTCAAGTAGACTCTTGTAGAAGGTATTTTAATCTGTCTTCTTCTCGCAGAAAGGTATTAGCAATGAAGCTGAAGAGAATCACCTGGGCTGTAGCGCTCATACTGATCGCCGGTATAGCCCTCACTGCATGTGGGGGAGCCGGAGGTCAGAGCGGGAGCGGAACCGTATCGATTAGCTTCTGGGCCGCGCCTAACCCACCGCAGCAGGCTTTCTGGGCCAGCATGGCGAAGACATACATGGCGCAGCATAAGGGCGTCCAGATCAGCGTGCGGGCGATGCCCGAGACGCCAACCTCAGAGGCCGCCATCCAGTCCGCACTCGCCGGGGGCACAGCTCCCACCGCATCGGAGAACATCTTTACCGGCTTTGGCAGCCAGCTCGTCAACGACCATGCGATTGTTGCGCTTGACGAGATGCCCGGTTGGAATGACGTTATTTCGGCCCGTCATATGCAACAGACTATCGAGGGCTGGAAATTTAGCGACGGCCACCACTACGTGCTGCCGATCTACACCAACGCGATACTCGTCGCCTGGCGCAGCGATATCCTCAAGCAGATCGGCTACGATAAGCCGCCGCAGACCTATAGCCAGATCATTGACATGGGCAAAAAGCTCAAGCAGAAGTTCCCCAACAAATTCGTGTGGGCGGACTCCAGCCTGGTAGATAACACCTGGTGGCAGCGCTGGTTCGACTTCTTCACCCTCTACGATGCCGCCAGCAACGGCCAGAGCCTCATCAATGGCAACCAGATCGCCGCCAACGACCAGGCAGCCATTGCCACGTTAGGCTTCTTGAGAGACCTGCAACAGAACAAACTGCTGCTGACGCAGACCGTGACCGATCCGTTTGAAACCGGCGTCTCGGTGATGAGCATCATCGGCCCGTGGCAGTTCACAACCTGGGCGCAGAAGTATCCCCAGTTGAAGCTCAACGATACCTTTGTGCTTACGCCGCCGCCTGTGCCTGACGACTATCCAGCCGGTCAGGCAGTCAAAACCTTCGCCGATGCCAAAGGCGTCGTGATCTACAAACAGGCTTCGGCAGATCAGCAGGCAGCGATGTGGCAGTTCCTCAAGTGGGTATTCTCGGATCCACAGCACGATCTGCAATGGATGCAGACCACCAACCTGCCCTCGGCTCGCGACGATCTGAGCACGAACCCGATCTTCAAATCGTACCTGGACCAGCATCCCGAACTCAACGCCTTCGCGCAGAACATACCGAATGCAGTGCCGCCCATAAAGGTGCCAAAATACACCGACATTCAGGTAGCGCTGGGCGATGACGCGCTTATTCCCGTGGTCAAGGGCCAGGCCCCGCCCGACCAGGCATGGAACAAATGGAAGTCCGCCGTTCAGCCGATGCTGGCAAGCTAGGGGATACGGGGGGCTTTTTCCCCTGACGGGGCGTGGGGTGTCCCCATTTTCTTTCTCCTGGCGCGCCGCCGCAGGCGGCGCGCCAGGAGAAAAAGGGATTATTGGGAGGAACAATATTATGGCAAGAATCCAGAGCGGATCCGGGGTAGCTATCGCCGTCAGGGCACAGCCAGAGGCCGCGCGCAGGGCGGCCAGCAGCCTGTGGCGCAGGCGCCTGACCAGAACCGCCATCCTCTACGTCATCGCCATACCTGTGCTGGCGATCATGGTCCTGCCCTACTTCTACCTGTTCGTGCAATCGCTGGCGCCCTGGGACCAGATCGATAAAACATTGATCCCCAGCAGCCTGACTTTCCGCTCGTATCAATGGGTATGGACCGGGGGCGGTTTCCTGGCCGAACCCTGGCTGAATGCGTTCTTCAACAGCGTACTGGTCAGCGTCGTCGATAGTGTCAGCGTGGTAGCCATCGGCGCCATCGTCGGCTACGCGCTCTCCATCCTGCGCTTTCGCGGCCAGAGGATGGTCTACAACTTCATCCTTTTCCAGATGTTCTACCCGTCCATCATCCTGCTCGTGCCGACGTTCCTGATTATTCGCGTGGCCGGCCTCTACAATACCTACTGGGCCATGATTCTACCGAAGCTGGTGGACCTGTGGGCCATCTTTATGTACACCAGCTTCTTCCGCTCGGTCTCAACCGAGATCATCGAGGCCGCACGCCTCGATGGCGCCAGCGAGCTAACGATCATCTTTCGCATCATGATCCCGATCTCGCGCTCCATCACCACGATTATCTTCCTGTTCGTCTTTATGGCGCGCTGGACCGAACTGCTCTGGGACCTGATCGTCGTCAAAGACCCGGCAACGCAGACGCTAAACGTGCTGCTGGCAACGCTCTTCAACTCCTATGCATCCTATCCCGGCCCACAGTACGCCGCCGCTGCGATGCTCACGCTTCCCGTCCTGATCTTGTTTTTCGCGTTCAGCCGCAATTTTGTCAAAGGCGTACAGCTCGTGCTGCGTTGATAGTAAGAGGAGGCAGGAATCGCTATGGTCAGTATATCAATCGGGAAAAGGGGCAACAATATAAGACATGGGGCGCGAGGCTGGCTGCTTACCAGTCCCTATCTTATTTTCACAGCCATCTTTTTCCTCATTCCGCTCGTATGGAGCATCTTCCTGGTCTTCCAGGATTGGGATCTGATCTCGCCCACGCCCGTCTTTGTCGGACTGGCGAACATCAAGGAGGCATTGAGCAGCCCGCGTGTCCTGGCCGCCTTCGTCAACTCCTATAAGTACATGGTGCTTTTCATCCCTCTCGTCATGGTCGCCTCGGTCTGCCTGGCGCTGATCGTCCATCACCTGCCGCGCTTCAAGGCACTCTTCGCCGTCGGCTTCTTCCTGCCCTACCTGGCATCAGGCGTCGTCGTCTCGTTGATTGTGCGCGGCGTACTCTCCTACAACAGTGGCTTCGACACGTTCCTGCGCACGGCCCTCCATATTAACCCCGACTGGTTGGGCAATGGTACGCTGGCAATTCTGGTCATCACGATGATGATGGTCTGGAAGTTCGCGGGCTACTACGCGCTCATCTTTATGGCCGGCCTCCAGGGCATTCCCGGCGATTTTTACGAGGCGGCGGCTATCGATGGCGCCGGGCCGTGGACGCGCTTCTGGCGCATTACAGTGCCCATGCTCTACCCGGCCTTCTATACGACGCTCATCCTGGCCGTGGGCCTGATGTTCTCGATCTTCACCGAGCCGTTCGTGCTAACCAACGGCGGACCGCAACTGGCAACGCAGACATGGCAGCTAGAGATCTATTACCAGGCGTTTAACCAGTTCCGCGCAGGCTATGGCGCCACGGTTGCGCTGCTCAACGCCATCGCCACGTTGATCTCGATCCTGGTCATACGTAAAATTGTGGAAACATGGGGCCATCACTACGGGTGGGACTAAACTGATAAACAAACCTGTTAAGGAGCGTAAGTGTGACAGATGTAGCAAAGAGATTCGAGCACAATCCTATCCTGCTGCCCCGGGATGTCAGGCCGAGCATGGATGGGCTGGTGGTCGAGTGTCTTTTGAACCCCGGTGTATTTCGTTTTCAAGGCAGGACCTGGCTCCTGCTGCGTGTTGCGGAGCGTCCCCAACAAAAAGAACAGACCATCAGCACGATAGTGCTCGATCCAACGGCCCCCGGCGGCCTCAGAATAATAGAGTTTCGCAGGGACGATCCCGACCTCGTATATAACGAGAGCGATCCGCGCGGCGCGATTTACAAAGGCAGGCCGTATCTCACAACCCTTTCGCATTTGCGACTGGCCTCCAGCGCAGATGGTGTACACTTCCAGGTTGCCGCAGTTCCCACACTGATGGGGCATGGCGACCTGGAGGCATTCGGCATCGAGGACTGCCGCGTAACCGAGATCGAAGGCTGCTTCTATCTCACCTACACAGCAGTCTCAGCCAGCGGCTTTGGCGTTGGCCTGATGAGCACCGAGGACTGGCAACATTTCACGCGCCACGGTATGATACTGCCCCCGAACAACAAGGATTGCGCGCTCTTCCCGGAGAAGATTGGCGGAGGGTACTTCGCTCTCCACCGCCCCACGATTTCGGCACACGGCGGCAATCATATCTGGCTCTGCAAATCGCCCGACCTGCTGCACTGGGGTGAGCACATCTGCATCGCGCGGACGCGCCCGGGGATGTGGGACTCGGTACGTGTAGGCGCCGGAGCTTCTCCCTTGCGTACCGCTGAGGGCTGGCTTGAAATTTATCACGGCGCCGATGAGCATAACCGCTACTGCCTGGGCGCGCTGCTTCTCGACGCGGACGATCCAACAAAGGTGATCGCCCGTTCTCAGGAGCCGCTGATGGAGCCGGGTATGGACTACGAACTCGATGGCTTTTTCGGCAGCGTGATCTTCACCAACGGCTTCGTCGCCGACGGTGATCGCCTCACCATCTATTACGGAGCCTCTGATCAGGTCGTTTGCGGCGCCACTCTCTCAATCAGCGAGATACTCTCAACATTGAAGTACCGGTAAATGCGGAAGGATCTTCACCGCGTTTTCTGATACACTCTCGTTACCGGTTTCACCTCCCTGTGAAAGAAGAGATGAGCAGTACGGCGAGTTGCACCGGAACCGTCGCTGGCGAGCGCCTGCGGCCTCGCCTTATGGATATTGTTGTGCAGGGAAACGCGCGAAGCGCGTTTCCCTGCACAACAATATACACCCATTGCGCGGCTCCGCCGCGCGAACGCAAGTTTTTAAGGAGTTTCGCATGAAAGAATTTCAGGCTGATGGCAGAACGGTCAGCGGCTATCTGGCCGTTCCCGAACATGGCAGCGGACCAGGAGTGCTGGTCCTGCATGCATGGTGGGGACTGACGGAGCCGTTTCGCGAGGTCTGCGACCAGCTCGCGGAAGCAGGCTTTGTGGCACTCGCCCCCGACCTCTATCACGGCAAGACGACCTCCTCCGTTGAGGAAGCCCAGGCCCTGGGTGCGGCGCTGGATCAGGATGTGGAGCGGTGGCGCGGCGACATCGCAGGAGCGATGCAGATCCTGCGCCAGCATACCGCGACCCATCTGGCCGGAGAGCGTAGCAAGCTCGCCTTCGTTGGTTTCTCGCTGGGAGACGCCTACGCGCTGGACATGTCCGTCACCCGGGCCGATGAGGTCTCCGCCGTCGTGACTTTTTATGGCTCCTACCCTGGACTGGACTATCGCAGAGCGCAGGCCGCCTATCTCCTTCATTTCGCGGAGGATGACCCCTTCGAGCCGGCCGAGTCGGTTGCGCAGATGGAGCAGGAGCTTCAGGCCGCGGGCAGGCCAGTCACCGTCTACACGTATCCAGGAACCAGACATTGGTTCTTCGAGAAGAACCGCCCTGAGTATGACGCCGGGGCTGCCCGTCTTGCCTGGGAGCGCACCATCGCGTTCTTGCGCCAACAGCTTGATTGAATACTCACCGGCCTTGAAGGTATAGAGATGGCTTCCCTGTGGAAGACTGCCCTCTGGCAGCAGTTCAGCGCGTCTCCCGGCCTGCTCGACAACGCCCTGCTCGCTGTCCCGATCTGCTCTGGGACAGGCACCTCTGGAACGATCCCTCAGCACCAGAATACCCAACATCAGGGAAGGATGCTGTAATGCCAAAAATCGAATTGCTCTGCCAGGCGTAAGTGCGACAACCTACAATGTTCAAAAGTTTGTGGGACTATGGGCGGAGCGGCGGAACCTGTATCCGGCCATTGCCGTAATTGACGATATCGCGTAGAATAGGGCAGTATCCTAAAGGCGGATCTAAAGCAGATCAGAAAAACAGTCATCAGGAGGCTGGTCGGAGTTGTTATGTCAACCTACACCAATGAATCCCACCACGAAAAGACCGTTGTAGCGCTCTCATCGGTGGGGGCTGCTATTGGTCTGACCGGCCTCAAGATCGTCGTTGCGCTGCTCACCGGCAGCCTGGGCATCCTGGCTGAAGCCGCGCACTCCGGCCTGGACCTGGTAGCCGCATTAATGACCTTCTTCGCGGTGCGCGTCGCGGACCGGCCCGCCGATATTACACACAACTACGGCCACGGCAAAGTCGAGAACCTCTCCGCTTTCTTTGAGGCCGGACTGCTGCTCATCACCGCCGTCTGGGTGATCTATGAGGCCATACAGCGCCTTATCTTTCACACCGGGCACGTTGACGCCAACATATGGGCATTCCTTGTCATGCTGGTCTCGATCAGCGTCGATATTACACGCTCGCGGGTGCTGCTGCGCGTCGCTCGCAAGCTCGGCAGCCAGGCTCTTGAAGCGGACGCGCTCCATTTCCGTACCGATATCTGGAGTTCGGTGGTCGTGATTGCCGGCCTGCTCATCGTCTTCCTGACGGCGCGCTTCAAGTTGCCGGCCTGGCTGGGCCAGGCCGATGCCGTGGCCGCACTGGGCGTCTCGGCAATTGTGATCTGGGTCAGCCTGCGCCTGACGCGCGAGACGATAGATGCGCTGCTCGATCACTCGCCCGTCGAACTGGCGACGCGTGTGCAGGCTGAACTTGCACGCCTCGAAGACGTTACCGAAGTCAGACGCATCCGCATCCGGCGCGCGGGCAATAAGTTCTTCGCGGACGTGATTATCGCCGCCCCGCGCACGCTCACCTTCGAGCGAACTCATACACTTACCGAGCGCGTCGAGCAGGCTGTAATAGACGCTACACATGCGAACTCACCACAGGCCGAGGTTGATGTTGTGGTGCATGTTGAGCCGACGGCTTCTCCTACAGAAACAGTCACGGACCAGATCCATTATCTGGCGGAAGCGCGGGGAGTGCACGCCCACGATATCCATGTGCGCGAGGTCAGCGGGCAATTAGAGGCCGATTTTGACCTGGAGGTTCATGATAATATGGACTTGCAAGAGGCCCATGCTGTAGCGACGCAGTTGGAGCAGGCCGTGCTCCAGAGCAACCAGCAACTGCGCCGTGTGACGACGCACCTGGAGGCACCGACGAGCGCGGTTGTACACCGCCAGGATGTGACGCAGCAATATAGCGATCTGGCCGAGCGAATCTGCCAGATCGCTGACCGCATCGCCGGCCCCGGCAGCGCTCACGAGGTCCATCTCTACCGTTCATGCCCGAAAAGCGGGGACCTTGATGGGCAGGACCATCGTTCTACCAATGAACTCGACCTGGTACTACATACTACCTTCGCCGCTCACGCTCCCTTGAGCCAGGTCCATGTGCTGGCGGAGGAAATCAAACGCGCCTTGCGCCAGGCTTACCCGCAGCTAGGTTCCGTCGTTATACATACAGAACCACCTGAATGATTTTCGACCGGGACACTCGCGAGCGCCTGCGGCGCTCGCTGTGGAAGTGTAGTATGGTGAGGAAAATGCGCTTCGCGCATTTTCCTCACCATACTACACTTCCCTGGCGCGGCAAAGCCGCGCGGAGGCTCCCGCCAGGAGGATGAGAGACGCCGCGCATCAGTCACTTAGAACGCGTCCGCCTGGCGGCATAAGCGCTCGCGGGTATCTCAGTGTCCGCCTGGCCGGGATAGTGGTGGCACAGGCGCTTCGCGCCTGTGCCACCACTATCCCGGCCAGGCGCGGCGCAGCCGCGCGAAAGCCTGGCAAGAAGGCAAGGACGTGATAAACCAGACTCTCTTACCTGAAACTAAAGCGCAACATATAAACTATAAAAAAGCGAGAGCAATAGACACCTTACTTCGACCAGGAGAAAACAATGGCAAGTAATATCGGCGATCTTACCGGAAAAACGCTGGGAACCTGTACGCTCGAAAAACTCATAGGGCAGGGGGGCATGGGAGCAGTCTACTTCGCACGGCAAACACGCCCTTCGCGCAACGTCGCCATCAAGGTGTTGCAGCCGAATCTCGCCATTAATAGCGAGGTCTATCAGGAATTTCTCGCGCGTTTCCGGCGCGAGGCCGATGTGATTGCCAGGCTTGAACATATCAACATCATGCCGATCTATGAATATGGGGAAGAGGACGGACTGGCCTACCTCGTCATGCCATATCTTACCGGGGGCAGCCTGCGCGACCTGCTGGCACGACGCGGCGCTCTGCCGCTGCGAGAAGCGGCAACCTATCTCGATCAGGCAGCCGCCGCGCTCGATTACGCGCACGCCCAGGGGATTATTCATCGCGACCTCAAGCCGGCGAATTTCCTGCTGCACGCCGATGGCAGGCTCGTGCTGGCCGACTTCGGTATCGCCCGCATGATGCAGACAGACACGGCAGGATCGACGCTGACCACTGCCGGCACGCTTCTCGGCACTCCCGAATACATGGCCCCGGAAATGGCGCTCGGCGAGTCCGTCGATTATCGCGCCGATATCTACGAACTTGGCGTCGTTCTCTTTCAAATGCTCAGCGGACACGTCCCCTTCACGGGCAATACACCCTATGCAGTAGCCGTCAGGCACGCGCACGAGCCGCTACCGCTGCTGCACCAGACAATCCCATCGCTCCCGGACACTGTAGATGCCGTGATACAGAAGGCGACGGCCAAACGGCGCGAAGATCGCTTCCAGTCGGCGGGCGCGCTGGCACAGGCTCTGCGCCAGGCAGAAGCGCAAACCGATATCCCCACTTTCATTTCAACCTCCCAGGCGGAGACCCTGGCACCCGCAGATCTGCCATATCAGACACCACAGGCCCGGCAGCAAGAATTTCGTCATATTGCCCCCGCCAGCCCTCCCGCAATCGCGCCTGCCAATCCGCCCGGAGCCAGCACCCCCGCGCCCCGGATGGGCTATACACCCGCGCCTCCAGCATACCAGACATACAGCACGCCTCCTCCCGCACAGCCGCCGGGCAGGCGACAGCCCTGGATGCTGCTCATCGGCGTACTTCTCGCTGCCCTGCTGGTTATTGGCGGCGTACTGGTCGGCCTGCAACTCAACAGGGCCGGCACCCATAATCCAGCTCCCGGCCCAACGGCAGCGTCCACGCCCCACACAACGGCCATTGCCCGGACAACACCAACCGCCGGGGCCACAGCGACGCCAGCGCAGCAAGCTACTCCCACACCCACATCGACGGCCGCCTCCACGCCATCGGCAACGGTCCCCACAGGGCAGTTGCTCTACTCGGCAACAAGCCCCGGCCCCGGCTGCGACACCGGCGGCGGGAAGTGGGCTGTTTATAACGGCGCGTCTATCAATTGTCTGGGAGGGGCAACGAGGATCAGCAATACTTCTCAGAAGGCGCAATTGCAAGGCATCATCCTGACCGCTCTGCCAGGTCAGAGCTTTCCCGCAAACTATGTCGTTCAGGTGCAGTTGCAGCAGAGCGCGCAGGCGGCCAATGACATCGGCGTCTATTTTCGCAACCAGCCCGGCGCGCAGCAGGGAGTCTATTCATTCATGATCCATCCCAATGGGACCTGGAGCACCTACGTCTATAATAACCAGACCGGGGCACCCACACAGCTAGCAACAGGAAACTTCGGCGACGCGCATACCCCCGTCACGGTCACGATTGTTGTCAATGGTCAGCAATTCAGCTTCTACAAGAACGGACAGGGTATAGGCAGCGTGAGCGATCCGACATATAGCAGTGGCACGGTTGGCATCGCCGTAGATCAGGCCGGCAGCGTCACCGCCAGCAATTTTGCCCTTTACTCGCTCGCGTCATAAAGGCAGTGGAGGTAGCGGATAGTCGTTCCGGGTTGCATGCGACGGCATACCATGCTATAGTTTGCCTCGTATTGAATACAAATAAAGCGTAGATTGAGTAGTGGAGTAGATGCATCGCGCCAGCGCAGACACTATACGCCGTCTCATCGGGATCAGCGGCATAGTTCTTTCAGGGCTAATCATACTCAGCGTCATCGCCTACCTTGCCGGCGCCCGCCCGGGTCCACTGTCGGCAGCGGCCAGACACGCGCAGTTCGCAAAGTCCGCCGCTCCGCCGGCTCCCGCCTGCACGACGCCACAGCATCCACCCGGCGATAGCAGCGGCTCAATTATGTCCGCCGGCTTGAAGCGTACCTTTCTGGTACATCTGCCCCCATCCTACGGCAAGCATCCGCAGCCGCTCGTCATCAGCTATCACGGCTATAGCTGGACAACACAGATCATGGAGCACAACACGCAAACGAACGTAGAGGCAGATAAAGCTGGATTTGTGCTCGTTTTTCCACAGGGAGTGGATTCGCCGCCATCGTGGAATGCGGGCGTGGGCGCTTATGGCCCGACAGGCGACGCCAATGACATCCAGTTCACCCGCGATCTCCTCACCTATCTGGAGAAGAACTACTGTATTGACGCCCATCGCGTCTACATTACGGGCTTCTCGCTGGGCGGCGGCATGGCCTATCGTGTTGCCTGCACGCTGAGCGATCAGATTGCCGCCGTCGCCACCGTGTCGGGCGCCTATTATCCATTCCCCGGCGGCTGCCATCCCTCACGACCTCTGCCCGTGCTGGAGATTCACGGAGCCGCCGACCCGCTCGCGCCCTACGACGGCAACCCGGCGGCGCACATGGCCTCCGTGCAGGCTTACCTGAACGTCTGGCTCACAGCGGACAAATGCAGCGCTGCATCCGACGTGTTTTTTCAGCGGGGAGATGTAACAGGGACGAGGTGGACGCATTGCGCGCCCGGAACCGAGGTGGTGCATTATCGCGTCAGCGACGGCGGCCACACCTGGCCCGGCACCCCCAACACCACGCACGTCATCGACGCCAACGTCGTCATCTGGCAATTCTTCAGCCAGTTTTCGCACTAAATCAGTGCGTAATCCGTCGCGTCAAAAGATAGCGGTCATGATCTTCAAAGCCAAACTTGCGATAGAGCCGCTGTCCCGCGATGTTACTGCGCTCGACTTCGAGGTGGAGGGCTTGAATGTCAAGATCGTGGCACGCCTCCAGTATGAACTGCATCGCCTGCGTTCCCAATCCCTGATGACGTTGATGCTCGACAATAAATAGCTCATCGATAAAGGCGTCGCGGCCACGATATTCCAGGCTATAGCCGAATGTCAGCACGATATAGCCAATGGCCTCACCCGCCATCTCTATAAGCCATACACGCCCGAGCGAAGCATCACGCACGATACGCCCCATTACCCGGCGCGCGATGCCTTCCTCGAAGGGGTAGTTATCGATAGCATAAAACTGGCGCATAAAGTCGAGCAACACATCGATATCGGCCCCGGTTGCGGGACGAAAATGCGTCTCCATTTGCAGCCTCACGATAAGGGCGCGTATTTATTTGATCTTGTCGATGGCAACGACGGCTACAATGAAGGTTGCTAAACAGGCGGCGCAGAAGCTGACCCACCCCGCCGTTCCACCAACGATTATCAGGCAGATAACAGCAAAGGCCATGAGCGCTGCCAGCGCCATGCCCATTGCAACCAGGCGCAGCATATTCTTGTTGTCGCTCTGCGCTGTGTATACCTTGCCTGCCCAGGCCGATTGCTGTGGCTGCTGGTAGGGCGTCTCGAACTGCTGGCGCGCGTACTCCTGCTCTCCCTCGTAGCGCCCATAGGTTGACTCCGCCTGCTCGTGTATTGGATCGCTTTCCTGCTGCGGCATCATGGTATGTGGTTCCTCCTATTTCGTTTTACCATCACGGCTAATTTACGCAAAAGGGAGCGAGGAGTTGTATGCAGCCCTACACCCGGGGCGCGTGATAGCGCAGCAGCGCGCCCACGCCGCCCATTTCTTGCAGCGCTGCGTGCCCCTTCACAATCTCTACCTCGGCGCCTGAGAGCGTCGCCAGGCGCACAAGATCGCTGCGTGTCTGTTCATCGAGCGAGGCTTCGTCGGCCAGCAGCAGCACGTCGCCCTGTCCGTGCGTCAGGACATCGCGCGTCTCCTCCAGCCCACTCACGCCCAGCCCCTGCGCCTGCACAGCCTCCATTTAACAAGGCGCGCAAGCTGGCGGAGGTCGGGGAACGGCTCCAGGGCAAACATCTATCATGTCAGCAGATGGAGAGTGGGGGAGTCAGTGACTGATTCACTCCTCTTCATCTGCCGTCCTAAGCATAGGCAATGAGCGTAAGATGGCACTGAGAGCACGCTGAAATGCGGCTGAGAGTCCTCACTCCTGCTCACGCATACGTGCGCGCTCACGCTGCGTCAGATAACGTTTGCGCAGGCGAATATGTTGCGGGGTGACTTCCACCAGTTCATCGTTATTGATAAAGTCGAGGGCCTGCTCCAGGCTCATGAGCACCGGCGGCGTCAGTCGCACGGCGATATCAGAGGTAGAGGAGCGAATATTCGTTTTCTGCTTTTCCTTGCACACATTGACTACAAGATCGTCGGGGCGGCTATTCAGTCCGACAATCATGCCCTCGTACACTGCTGTGCCTGGCTCGATAAAGGTATCGCCACGCTGCTGCGCATTGCTCAGTCCATAGGTCACAGCCACGCCCTGCTCAGAGGCAATGAGCGCGCCCATGCGCGTCGTGCCGATCCTGCCCAGCCACGGCTCGAAGCCGATCAGCATGCTGCTCATGGCGCCATTGCCCCGCGTCAAGGTCAGGAAGGCGTTGCGGAAGCCAATCAGGCCGCGCGTGGGGATGTCGTACTCCAGGCGCATGTTGCCCGCACCATCGTTGGTCATATTGGTGAGCTGGCCCCGGCGGGCGGCCAGCGTCTCGGTAAGAACGCCAGTGTAGACATCCTTTGTATCGATTACCAGGTGCTCAACCGGTTCCAGCAGCCGCCCATCCTCATCCTGCCGCGTAATCACTTCTGGGCGCGAGACCTGAAACTCGTAGCCTTCGCGCCGCATCGCCTCGATCAACACGGAAAGGTGCAGTTCACCGCGCCCAGAGACGACGAACTCGTCGGGAGTAGCGCCATCCTCGACGCGCAGGCTGACATTGGTCTCCAGCTCGCGATAGAGCCGCGCACGCAACTGACGCGAAGTGGAGAATCGGCCCTCGCGCCCGGCGAACGGGCTGGTATTGACGCTGAAGGTCATTTTGAGCGTCGGCTCGCTAATGGCGATGGTCGGCAGAGCTTCGGGCGCATCGGCATCGGCGATGGTTTCGCCGATGCTGGCATCGGCGATGCCGGTGAGCGCGACGATATCGCCGGCCAGCGCCTCGGATACCTCGACGCGCTGCAAGCCATTGTAGGTCAGAACAAGATTAATCCTCTCGCGCGTTACCGTTCCATCGCGGGTAACTCGGACAACGCTGGCATTGGGAGTGACGCGCCCGCGCACGATGCGGCCAATGGCGTACTTGCCCTTGTAATCGTCATAATCCAGTGCGGCCACCAGCAACTGGAGCGGGGCCTGCACATCGACTCTGGGCGCGGGTATAGTGTTGACGATGGTCTCGAAGAGTGGCTCCAGGTCGCGGGCTGCGTCCTGCGGATGATACATGGCAACGCCGTCGCGCCCGATGGCATAGAGCACGGGGAAATTGAGATGCGCCTCGCTGGTTGCCAGTTCCAGGAAGAGATCCTGCGTTTCCTCAAGCACCTGGTCGATGCGCGCGTCGCGCCGATCAATTTTGTTAATGACGACGATGGGCTGGAGATTGAGGGCAAGCGCCTTTTGCAGCACGAAGCGCGTCTGCGGCATCGGTCCCTCGGCGGCATCGATGAGCAGCAGGCAGCCATCGGCCATATTCAGGACGCGCTCTACCTCGCCGCCAAAATCGGCATGTCCGGGCGTATCGATAATATTGATTTTGACGCCACGATAGGTAATAGCGGTGTTCTTGGCAAGGATGGTAATGCCGCGCTCACGCTCCTGATCGTTGGTATCCAGAATCAGTTCGCCTACCTGCTGATTCTCGCGGAAGATATGACTCTGTTTGAGCAGGCCATCGACGAGCGTGGTTTTTCCGTGATCGACATGGGCGATGATAGCAACATTGCGAATATCAGATCGTTCTATTCTCTTTTCGGGCAAAGCCACAGTCTCTTTTAGATCTTGCATAATATTCAATCCGTTGAAGGAGTGATACAGTGGGGACACCCCAACCCCCGCCAGGGGCGTGCTCCTGGACCCACTCTGACCATCACTCCACCGGATTGAATATCATTCGGGAATGATGGTCCTCCACAGGCACAAAAGAAAACCGGACGGCAGATGTCGCCCGGCAGTGATGATAGCCTCTATATTGTATCTCCTCGACGCGGAAGCGTCAAGGCCGATAGGAATAATCAGGCTAGCTCATCGCGTTCCTCCAGTTCAGAGAGCAGTACCAGTTCTTGATATTCTTCGCGACACTCATTGCACTGTCCCAGGTGCAGGACCATAGCAATGATCTCCTCCTCGGCCATCTCAACCAGCGGATATTCGGGGCGCGTAAGCTCGTAGTACGCCGGGAAGCGCGCCCGGCACTGTTCGCAAGACAGGAGGAAACGGCCTGGCAACTTCTGTGGGAGGTGTATCACTCCCGAACGGCAGAGAGGGCACGAACGAATGTGGGCGATGATACTGCTGCCGCGTGAGGCACTCACATTGCCATCCGCGTCAAGACTCTTCAATAGTTGAAGCACCTCAATACAACACATCGACGACCACTTCCCGGCTTGATACCAGCCGATGCACTCTGCGTCCTGCTACCACGATATTCTGATAATAGCAGATGGCATCGCTAAATGCCACCTGCTATACATTGACGACAGGGCCATTTAAAAGTGCTCTTCCGCGCGCAGCGGCGCGATTGATCGCGCTTGCAGGCCCTCCCCTGGCCCGGCGAAGCGCGATCCATTGCGAGGCTACGCCCCGGGGGCATTCTCACCTCTGGTTGTTACCATTCATCATCGCGTGGCTACGCACCCACGGAACATACCCGATTCTGGTTGTCACATTTCGCTATCGGGCCAGGCAGCGGCATAGCCGAATGAAAACACGGTACTAATCCAGCAATGAGCGCAAGCCCTGTATCAGTTCCGGCTTGCTGCGCAGCGCTTTCAACGCGCGATGGCGCCACAGGTAAATATCCTGCACACGCACCTGGAGGCGGCGCGCCTGCTCGCTCTCATCTACGCCGACAATATACGTATAGATGAGCACCTGCCGGTAACGCAGATTGCGCATCGATAAAATGGCCGCGCCAAGCGTTTGTTGCACCTCTTGTTGCAAGATATACTTTAGCGGATCATCATTACGAGTATCTACGAACTGCTCAGAAAAAAGTTCCAGGTGTGCATCCAACGAGAGGGCAGCGTCGCGTTCGCATTTCTGTAGAAAAGCGCGCGCCTGGTGGAGCAGGATCGTCTGCGCCCATTTTAAAAATGCCGCCGGGTCGCGCAGGGCCACGCCTTCCTTGCGCATAAATTCGCGGTGCAGCGTTTCAAGCGTCTGATGCAGGACATCTTCGGCGGCATTCGCATAGCGACGGAGCGGGGTTGCATAGCGGGAATGCTGTAATGAACAGGCCAGATAATACCTGAGATTGCTAAAGGCACGGTTGCGGGCATCAGCATCAGAAGAACTCCAGGCCGCACATAGTTCACGGCTACAGATGCGCTGAGCTATACGCCTCAGCAGAGCGTGTGATGGTTGGTCGCCCGCAACCCGCACCCGTTCCCATTCATCCATTATCCGCTCTGCCAGCACTTCCGCCGTAAGAATGCCTCGTGCGTAGAGATCGATGGCCCTTTCTGCTAGATCACGCACTCCTGATCGCAGATCGTCTCTCATTTCATCCATATGTTGCTCTTCCTATCGTTACATCGCATTACATAAACTCCTGTTTCTAAAGTAAGTGACGATGCTGTCGAAAGGTTCAAAAAATGGCTGCAAAAGCTGCAAGTTTTTCCCGCCGTCTCTACTCCTTGCTCTATAGATGGGGATAATCCCCCCGGCGTTAAGGCATGCACAAAGATGCATAGCCGTAGCAACATGAGAAGGAGGACAGCAATGGTCGTTTTCTTACAGAAGAATCTGGTGCTCGTGATGATGGCCCTCGTGCTCTTAGCCGGACCGGCTGGCTGGATGGCACAGGCATCGACAATGCCAACGGTACATACCTATCAGAGCGTCTCGCGGGATGTACGTTGTCCGCCGCCGCCCTACGAGTGCTAGCACGCCTGCATTCTCCTGTGCGCCCCGCTGGCTGCGGGGCGCATTATATTTGTCATCTTAGCTATCCCGTGCTATGATAAAACTCGCAAACTGAGAGCGGGGAGAGATACCTTGAGCGAACAGAGATTACCCTTGCCAAAGGTGGTATTCTATACAAAAGCGGGCTGCCATTTATGTGAGGAAGCGCGCGACATGCTCGATGATATCGCGGCCCAGACCGCTTACGAATTAACGGAGATCGATATCCGCAGCGATCAGGAGATCTTTGAACGATATCGCTACCGCATTCCCGTGATTATTATCGATGAAACTACAGTGATCGAGGGACGTATAGCATATAGCGACCTGGCTAGAGCTTTTAATGTATAAGCAGGTGTGAAGATATGGCAAGCTATCCTGTACAGAGCAAAGCAGAAAGAAACTTTTTTGACTGGTGGATGGAGAGCGCCGGCGCTTTCCTCTCTGAGCACTGGGCGACGTTGATTACCGCCGCGCTGGGCCTGCTCGTGTTCATCGCTCTCTCCATCCCCTTCCTTTCGTACTTCGGCCTGGACGATATCTCCAAGCCACTCTTTTTCGCCCTGCACCTTGTTTGCGCGCAGATTCCCTCACACTCGTTCTACATCTTCGGACATCAACTTGGCCTCTGTGAGCGCAACCTCTCTATCTATAGCTCAATGTTTATCGGCAGCCTCATCTTTGTCCTGACGAAGAAACGCCTGCCGGGCATTCCCTGGTGGGTATGGCTCATCATGCTGCTGCCGATTGCCTGGGACGGCTTCACGCAAATGTTCGGCCTGCGCGAAAGCGATTGGATATTGCGCGTTGTGACCGGATCGATCTTTGGCTTCGCCAACGTCTGGTTCGCGCTCCCGTTGATGCACAAAGCGCTGCAAGAAACGCCAGTTCCCCCGGCGCTCCCGGCGAGGCCGCGCAGCCTGATACCTGCACAATAGAGACGCGATGCGCTATAATCAGGGCAGAGCAATTTTCCTGATCAACGCTATGGGCAAGTATATCTGACTGCTCACCGCTGCGCGGTTCGCCAGAATATGAAATCTGCGAGCTTTGCGCCTGCGGCGCAAAGCTCGCAGATTTCATATTCCTGGTGCGCCTGCGGCGCACAAAAACATGCACATCGGGTTGATTAGCAACTCGCATGCGGGAAGATAGTAGAGAATGACCAACCATCCATTAAAAGGCGCAACCTTTGCCGTTACCACTCTGGGTTGTAAAGTCAACCAGGCCGACAGCGAGGCGATTGGCGAACAGATGCGCGCGGCTGGTTTCGAGCAGCGCGACTTCGCGGAGAGCGCCGATATCTATATTGTGAATACCTGCACCGTCACGCATCTGGGAGACCGCAGTTCGCGCCAGTTCATCGCGCAGGCACACCGCCGTCGTCCCGATGCGCTGCTGGTGGTTACAGGCTGCTACGCGGAGCTGAATCCTGAGGCGGTGGCGGCCCTTCCCGGCGTTGATCTGGTCGTGGGCAATAGCGGCAAGGACACACTCGTTGAGACCATCGAGCAGCGCTGGAACGGCGCAGCAGGGAGCGCTCCATCGCCGGCCCCTTCTGCCGGCCCGGAGCGCTCCCTGCCAGTCCTGCCGCTCGACGCGCAGCACATCGGCAGCGATCACGCCCTGACGTTCTGGCCTCGCGAAGGGGAGCCACAGCCCGATAATCCGTCGCCCCTCTGGCCCTTCGCACCAAACGAACAGGCGCAGTCCAGGCTCTTCTCGCGCACACGCGTACAGATGAAGGTGCAGGATGGCTGTAACAATCGCTGCACCTATTGTATCGTTCCCTATGTACGCGGCGCCTCGCGCAGCCGCCCTATCGCGTCGATTGTCGAACATGTGCGGCGCAAGGTGCGGGCAGGCTTTCAGGAAATTGTGCTGACCGGCATCCACCTCGGCGATTATCATCCCGAAGACGACGAGCGGCGCGACCTGGGGGATCTGATCGGCGCGCTGCTGCGCGAGACCGAGATCCCGCGCATTCGCGTCTCTTCGCTCGAACCTGAAGATTTTCGCCTGCACTGGCTGGAGCACTGGCAAGACCCGCGCATGTGCCGCCACTTTCACCTGCCCATGCAGAGTGGCTCGGATGCCATTCTGCGCCGCATGGCACGGCGCTACAATAGCGCCCGCTACCGCGAGATCGTTACGACGGCCAGGCGCCTGATCCCCGGCGTCGCCATCAGTACAGATATCATCACCGGCTTTCCGGGCGAGAGCGACGATGACTTTGAACAGACCTATCAGCTTGCCAGCGAACTCACCTTCGCCAAAATGCATGTCTTCCGCTTCTCCGCGCGCCAGGGCACGGCGGCGGCACGCATGCGCGGGCAGATCAAAGACGAAGTAAAGAAGGCGCGCAGCCAGCGCCTCCTGGCCCTCAACGAAGAGCAGAGCCGCAATTTCCGCCAGCAGTTCCTGGGCGAAAGCGTTCAGGTGTTGATCGAGCAAAAGAAGCATGGCTACTGGGAAGGGCTGACCGATAACTACTTGCGCGTCGAGGTGCATGATCTTCCTGATGACGCGCGCGATTGGCAACACGCGCTGGTGAGCGCGCGGCTGACGCACCTGATAGATGATGGCGTTTATGGCGTCTACGAGGCTTCTCGAAATGTATCCAATGGGTAGTCGCCAGACAACGAGGTTTTTCAATCAAGATCGGCAACGCCGGGATGATGCCGGGGCGCGGCGCCGGCTGAGTGGAGTGGTCGGGCGGTGGGGGCCTGGCGCAAGCCCGCCTGGTCGCTTAACACGGATGATGGTTCGGTGTGAAAATCTGGCGGGCTTGCGCATTGGCCCCCACCACCGCCCACCCACTGCCAGCCGGCGCCGCGCCCCTACAGCGATGGCATCAATAAAGCGTGCTATATCCCTGTGCTGCCTCGCGACAATATTGCTTCTGCTTGCTGCTTGCAGCGGCAGCCCACCAACATCCGGGGGCAGCGCCGCAAACGCTCCGGCGGCCACTTCCCGGCAGAGCAGCGCCAGTACAGCTACTATGGCTATAGGAAATTTTCAGGAGTATGCGCTGCCACAGAAGAATAGCAGCCTGATGAGACCTGCCATCGACCATGAAGGACGCATCTGGTTCGGTGAAATGGGCCATAACTATCTCGCCTTCTTTGATCCACGCACGCACACATTTGAGCAGTTGACGCCGCCGCATGGCGCCTCTGGCATTATGGGCGTAACTGTAGCTGCCGACGATAGCATCTGGTTCGCCGAACAATACGCCAACTACATCGGCCACTACTTCCCCGCCACAAGGCAGTTTCGCATCTACGACCTTCCCACGCTCAAGACGCCCGATCCCAGCAACAAAAACGCCACCCTGACGCTCCCCTCCGCGCCCAACGAAATCGCTCTCGATACGCACGGCAACGTCTGGTTCACCGAACTGAACGCCGACTCGCTGGGCATGCTCAATCCCGTCACCGGGCATATCAAACAGTACCCGCTCTCAACGCATCGCAGCGTTCAGGAACTCAACCCCTATGGCATAACTATCGATCCCCTGGGAGCAGTATGGTTCACGGAGGCCAGCACAAACCATATCGGGCGTCTCGATCCGCGCACCGGCAAGATCAGCCTCTACACGCTGCAAGGCTCAAACAATCCGTTGATGGAGATAGCCAGCGACGCGCACGGGAACATCTGGGCGACCTCGTTCGACGCTGGCCTGCTGCTCAGGTTTGTTCCCAGGACGGGAACATTCACGCCGTATTACGCGCCCTACACTGGAACCAGCGCTGGCGGCTTGTATGGCCTGCTGGTCACGCCAAAGGGTGAGGTATGGACAACGGTCACAGCCGAGAATGCAATCGCGCGCCTCGATGTTGCCTCCGGCCATTTCACCTGCTATCAGATCCCCACGCCGAACAGTCTGCCGCTCGGCCTGGTTATGGACGCGCAGCACACGATCTGGTTTACCGAGGCGGCAGGCAACAAGGTCGGAGAACTGAAACCATGATGCGGGGTGCAATTCACAAGAGAGACGACCGCAAGGGTCGTCTCTCCATTCCGCAATCGCATACAAAATGTAGAGATGGGGCTTGCCCCCATCTCCTCTCCCCCATCTCATTTCATCTCCCCCATCTCATCTCACCTCACCCCATCTCCTCTCACCTCACCCCATCTCATCTCACCTCGTCCCAT